>Ga0316204_10001592_pt1 | contig 59490 bp, 54 predicted proteins | sample 6monrhotite_MG_2_FD_205661 | JGI IMG/M metagenome (GOLD analysis project Ga0316204, IMG submission 205661) | Microbial mat bacterial communities from mineral coupon in-situ incubated in ocean water Damariscotta River, Maine, United States -... | ecosystem: Environmental > Aquatic > Marine >...
CTGCGGTTAAACCTTTATAAAAAACCGCCCCAATGGCGGTTTTTGCGTCTGTAAAATAAAACTTGTCAAATTACCGCGGGGTGGAGCAGCCCGGTAGCTCGTCAGGCTCATAACCTGAAGGTCGTCAGTTCAAATCTGACCCCCGCAACCAAACATTAAGCCAGTAACCATAACAGGTTACTGGCTTTTTTGTATATAAATCACCCCGGTTTGACAGCGGAAAAATACGCGTTATACTCCATTTATACCTATCACAGTTCTAGCACATTTATCACATTCAAACACAGTCTTACTCAACTGGGGAAAATGTCATGCCAAAAACGGTTCAACATAAGATTCTTGGCGATAAAGTTAGCGTATATCGCCGCACCAATAGTTCTCGTTGGCATTGCTCTTGTTCTGTCAAAGGGCGGCAATATCGTACCAGCACCAAACAGACAAGTTTGTCAGCGGCAAAAGATGTGGCGCAAGACTGGTATATGGAACTTCTTAATAAAGATCGCTTTGGCGAATTATCCTCTGGTAAAACTTTCCGAGATGCAGCCAAGAAGTTTGAAGTTGAATATGAAATAACGACTAACGGTCGTCGCAGCCCAAAATGGGTGCAAGGCCATAAAGACCGTCTGCGTTTACATTTACTTCCTTTCCTTGGCGGTATGGCGCTTAAAGATATTACTTCTGGTGTTGCACAAGAATATCGTGTTCACCGAATGACCAAACCAGACAATTGGGATGAAAAAAATATTGATAAAGTCTCGGGTGAGCCAAAACCTTGGAAACACCCAGCCCGTAATACTATCCATAATGAAATCGTAACTATGAGCATGGTTTTAAAAACTGCTCAACGTCATGGTTGGATTGACCATGTTCCAAACCTTTCTGACCCATATCGGCGGCAAAGCAAAATAGAGCATCGGCCATGGTTTACGCCTAAAGAATATAAACAGTTTTATGAAGCGACCAGAGCGAATGCCGCTAATCCTAAAAGAGAACGCTTTAAGCATTATGCAGAGCAACTGCACGACTATGTCCTTCTGATGACGAACACTGGCCTTCGCCCAGATGAGGCGAAAAACCTTGAGTATCGTGATATTGAAATCGTGGATGATGAATATACCGAGGAAACTATCTTAGAAATTGAAGTGCGCGGGAAGCGCGGTGTTGGATATTGTAAAAGCATGCCGGGGGCGGTGCGCCCATTAGAGCGTATGATTGCTAGAAATAAACCAGAACCAACGGATCGTTTGTTCCCAAATGACTTTAAAAAAATGCTGAACGGCATTCTAACCGAGCAAAAGCTGAAGTTTGACCGTAGCGGAAAAGCCCGAACGGCCTACAGCTTGCGACATAGTTATATCTGCTTTCGCCTGCTTGAAGGCGCCGACATCTATCAAGTTGCTAAGAATTGCCGCACCAGTGTGGAAATGATTGAAAAACATTATGCTGCTCATTTGAAGGATATGATTGATACAAGCTTGTTAATGTGTTAATGTGAGGCGGGTAAGAAAAACTAGGAAAGAAGTTCCTGAAGAGCTTTAACCTGCGCAGTATGTCTTTCTGGTGAAGTCTTTTTAAATTTCACTAGGTTTTGCAGCTTCCACCTAATAGACGGATATTCCTGAAATACTTCATAACCATCCCAATTTGGGGTGCATTCAGTAAAGCTCAATGATAATATTAGGCGGCGTCCCAATCAGCGTGACCAACCCCCCGAGTATAGACCCAAAGGACAAGGGCATTAATACGGTGGAAGGGGAGCGGCCGAGTTTGATTGTTGATTGAATTGCAACCGGCATGAGCAGAGCTAACGCCCCAACGTTATTCATAAACATGGACAGAAAGGCGACAATAAAAACAAGGGCGGTGGCATGCAATGACGGCATCCCCGCAAGCGGGGCAATTAAATTACCAATCCCCTCTACGGCCCCTGATTTGGTCAATCCGTAACTTAATATCAGGACAATGGCGATTGTAATAGTCGCGGGATGACCAAAGCCCGTGAACAATTGGTCTATGGGGATAATGCCGAATAACGCTGAAGTGAAGAGAGCCATTAAAGCAACAATATCATACCGCAATTTTCCCCAAATGAACAAGCCCAATACAGCGACGAGAACGCCTATAATTGACCATTGTTCAACTGTCATAACCATTCCATTTCATTATTGGTATATATTGCGCAATTTTATCAATATTACTTCTTTTCTTATTTTTATGATAGAAGTGAATATTATAATAGATTTGTAGGTTATTTCTGGTAATTGAATAGTATCCGTCTTAATCAAGTTCTTTTTTGTGTCCATTCCCTGTCCTGTTTGATGAGTAGGTTTGCAAGCAGGATTAGTTTACGCATGATGGCGGCAAATACGACTTTCGTCGGTTTACCTACTTTAGAGACGGTCATACGTTCCAGCCGTCACAGCAGGACGGAAAAAGCGCCAAAAGTCTAACTTAAGCAGTGGATCAACTATTGCTTTATTTTTATCGTTAAGGTTGATTGAAGTCAATTAGGCGCTTTCTATGCGTCTATACAATAATTTCATATGAATTAATGGAGTCAAAAATGCCAAAACGTAAAAAAAGCCACGCTTACACTGACTGGATCAAAAGCCGTCTTGACGAAATGGACGCAACTTTATTCGTACTTGAAGATAAAGCAGAAAATCTGGAATCTGATGTCAGCGCCAAGGCAGGGGACGCGCTTGACAGCATCCGTTCCTGGCGCGATTCCTTCAAGGCACGTGTCAATGAAAACATTCACGATGGCGAAAAAGCCTGGGCTGACATCAAAATTCACTTGGACAAGGATTGGAAGGGATTTGAAGATGCCGTCCAAGCAAGAATGGACGCCAGAAAAGATTCTGCTGGGTAATATAAAGCTGTATTCAAAGCCTGTGCTGAAGCACAGATAAAGAGGTGGCGGGAAGCAATAGAGAGGCTTAAAAGCGAGGCAATCAAATTTGAGGCGGATCGCGCGCCTGATGTTGAGGACGCAATAGAGAAAATGAAAGAAAAAGCCAAAAATATTGAAGCAACGTTCGATCGTCTGAAGAAAGCTGAAGGCGAAACAGCGTCGGCTCTAAGTACCGCCTTATCGGAATCTCGCCTCGCCTTTGAAAAAGCAAACGAGAAGGCCCACAGAGCCTTCAAAGGTGCTTTGAAGTGATGTCGACGGAACGTGAAAATATTAAAGATGTCCTTGGAATTCGTAGTACGGCAACGCCGTGCTGGCGGTCAGGGCGAACGTTTGGGTTGGCGGCTTTTCTGATTATTGCGGTTCTGGTAGGTTACGCCTTCCTGATCAGTGGCAATACATCACAAAAGGTACAACATAAGACCGATATCGTAACCCGTGGCGGACTAACCATTACGGTAACTGCAACCGGTACGGTTGAGCCAACCAATTAAATTGAGGTTTCAAGCGAACTTTCCGGGATAATCAAGTCGGTCAATGTCGATTATAATGATCAAGTAACTTCCGGACAGATTCTGGCAGAACTCAATACCGACAAACTGGAAGCACAGCTTGCCCATTCGCGGGCGATGCTAGTAGCCAAAGAAGCAAGCTTGGCCGAACTTAACGCCACCCTGAATGAGAAGAAGCGTGATTATGAACGCATCATATCTCTGGCAAGCAAAGGACACTCATCCCAATCGACCCTCGACATTGCAAAGGCAGCCTATGAGCGGACAGTTGCGGCCAGACTGTCGCCAAAATCAATGAGCCGGTCTACAGCCAGAACACCCGCGCCGCCACCATTGGTCACAATCGCCAACCTATCCCCCGTGATAGGCTTAAGACGGTTCAAAGTTTCTGCCGCATCGAATAAATCTTCCAGGTCGAGCACCCGCAAGATGCCAGCCCTGTGAAAAGCCGTATTATATACCGCATCCGATCCTGCCAAAGCGCCTGTATGGGAATGAGCGGCCTTGGCTGCTTCTGCATGACGGCCCGCCTTAATTACGATAACGGGCTTGACGCAGGCGGCAGAGCGAGCCGCCGACATGAATTTGCGGGCATCAGTCACATGTTCGAGATACATAAGAATTGCACGGGTTTCATTATCTCCGGCTAAATAATCGAGGATATCTCCCAGATCAACATCGCTCATATTTCCTATAGAAACCATAGATGAAAAACCTATATCTTTACCCGTAGCCCAATCCAGTACCGCACTGATCATAGCCCCTGACTGAGAAATAAAGGCCAGATCACCTTTCAATGGCATGCTGTGGGCAAAGCTGGCATTCAGACCAATTTTCGGTATCATGATGCCCATACAATTGGGACCGACAATACGCAGGCAATGAGGATTTGACGCATCCAGCATCTTTTGAGTGAGGTTTTGCTGACGGAATCCAGCCGTAATCACAAGGGCAGATTTCGTGCCCTTATCACCCAGATCAGCAATAAGGTCCGGCACGAATTTGGGTGGCGTAGCAATAATGGCCAAATCAGGTGCCTCCGGCAAGTGTTTGGTATTCCGGTAGCATTGATGCCCGTTAATCTCTTTATGCTTCGGGTTTACCAACCAGATAGGCCCTTCAAATCCACCGTTAAAAAGATTATCCGTTACCGTTTTACCGACAGACCCTTCCTTGTCACTGGCCCCGAACAGGGCAATGGATTTCGGGGCAAAGAGTTTATCCAGATTGCGTATCGTCATAGTCTCACCTCAAAACTTTCAGGAAGAATACCAGCATAATGCCAAGCCCGACCATCAATAGTCCCGTACATAATGAGGTCATAATCCTATGCCTTGCTCAGAATAATACCGACCGCCACCATTATTCCAGTTCCTAAAGCAACAAGACTGTATTTCTTAGGCTCCTTTTCCGCAGACGGAAGAAGATGGGTCGCACCGACATAGATAAGGGCCCCCGCCGAAAGCGAAAGCAGCATGCCAAGCAGGGACGGGTCAATTCGACTAATGAGTGGATAGGAAACAAGCATGCCGGCAGGTGTCGTCAAAGCCGCCGCCAGAAAGGCTGATATAAGCGCCGTTTTATCGCTAAAACCGCCGCGAATCAATAACAGGTAGGTAACAACCCCTTCGGGAAATTCATGAAGCACCATTCCAATAGCTGTTAATACGCCTGTGAGGGTACCAACGGTAAAGGTGATGGAATAAATCGCACCATCGATGAAAGAATGAAACCCAATCCCGATCATCGGGATTAGGCCGATGGCATAGTCGGCGGTAGTTGGCTTGTCACACACATATGCCGTTATGAATCGATTGAAGAAATGCATAAACAGATATCCGACGAGCAGAAATACTGGCGCCTGCGGGCTCATGTTAAAAGCCTTTGGGATCATATGAAGAAAAGAAACCGAGATTAGGACACCCGCAGCAAAACAGGCGAAATAAGTTATATTTTGCCGCCCCCAGATCTCAAATCGGCGGATCACATATATTCCCGCCGTCGTCACCGAAGCAGCAAGAACACTCGCAAAAAAGGCTTCCCAAAAATGGCTTTCCATTAAAATTCCAACCTGCCGTGTTCTTCTAACACATTATTTTATATATCTCATTTATAGCATTTTAATAAATTTTTGAAAAAAATTCCCCCACTGGATGTTAAATAACCTAATAAAAATACCGTTTTCGATTGCTTTCGTCATTGGCTTTAATAGTGAATGAATGACCGTATTTGAGTTTCTTACATAATATTTATAAACAATAATAAATTATTGATTACAATCATTTAAAAAATATATCATCAGGTGCAAAGTAGACTAAGTCTCACAAAGAAAGGATTAAGTCTCATGTCCGGTAAAAGAAATCTGTCCCATGTGATTGAAGCTGTTGGTATTTTTAAAGAAGTGGAATTTCTGGAAAGTGCAATTGATGATCTTATGGAACATGGCTTTGATCGTTCCGATCTGAGCTTGCTCGCCAGTGAGGAAGCCATAGATGCCAAAATTGGGCATAATTATATAAAGGTCAACGAGTTGGAAGACAATTCAAATGTTCCCAGAACAGCCTATGTGGCGAGAGAATCATTGGGTGCTGGAGAAGGGGTATTGATAGGCGCGCCGATGTATGTCGTCGCTTGTACGGCAGCCGGTGTAGTCGCCGCGGCGGGGGGGCCTCTTACAGCTCTGATTTTAGCAGCCATTGCTGGCGGTGGAGGAGGCGCGTTGATAGGGGCTATACTTGCCAGGTTAGTTGGTCAAAACTATTCTAAAAAAATAGAACAGCAACTTGAACGGGGTGGGTTAATTTTGTGGATACGAACATGGTCAGATGATCAAAAGAAAAAAGCCCTTGATATTTTGGCGAAACATTCTGCCGAAGATATCCACCTGCACGATTTTGCATCTATGTCTAGGCCCTCTCAGAAATTGCTGCTCGATTATTCTTCGTCCCCTGAAGAGATTTTCAACCCGGATCAGCTTTCGAGGCATGACAAAATTATTCTTCTTCAATATTTGGAATATGATGCCAGAGAGTTACTGGTCGCTCAGGAAGAAGGTATGACAAATCAGGAAAGTGATTTGTTGGATCGTGTTTTGCGGGCATTGCATGGATTAGGCGTAGCACCGGAACTAGATAATACGCCTCCGATGAAGCAGGGCGGGCTATGAGACATACTCCGAGCAAAGCTGGCCCCATATTTTATAAAGTAGAATGGATTGAATTTATACTCAGCTATTTGACAGAGCCCGTTGATAAGCATGCTCCCAAACCTACCGACGTCAGTCGGTAGTGGTTAAATGAAAACATAGTCTGTGGCCCCCTCTTGTCAGTTTTTCAGTTCTTCAAGAATATAACGGGCCACTTCACGGCGGACATCATCGGGAAGATAGTCTTGCGGCGGCATTTCCGGATAATCGGGGCGCTTGTGCGTCGGGGCTGCAATCCAGTCGGCCATTTTTTCAGGTTGCCCCGCATAAAGCGCTTTGATCACTATCATGGGCGGGCCGACAATGCGGCGCGAATAAGCATGACATCCGGAGCAAACGGCAAGGTAAGTAAGCCGCCCCTTTTGTGCCAACGTAAGTTCGGGACTTTTGACATCTTTTTTTGTCTGCAAGCTGGCAACATCAAGGCTGGTGGCACTTTCAGGACAATTGTCCCATCTTTCGGTCCCTAAATGTATAAGGCTCGCGGGATTACGCATGCAATTCTTGCGTCCCTTTCCCGTGCTCAGAACATCCGGCCCAGTCTTGATCCCCGCCGCATTCAGAAGCCCTGCGATGGCGTCTTTAGGGGCGCCGCCATTATTGATAAAAATATTATCCAGAACCTGTATGTGGTCCGGGCGCGGGTCCATTTCCGGGTCAGGAATTCCGCCGATAAAATTATGATCTGCTGTTATGATGCCAACACTTTCATTGTCCCGGATAATGTTATCCTCGATGATAACATTATCCGTTGCAAAGACAAAAATTCCGGTTCCCGCAGGAACTCCGGCGGCGATGGACCCTTCGGGCGCAAAATTCTTCAGATTGTTGGAGGTAATGAAATTACCGCGTACAATCATATCTGAAGACGTTTTCACAGGAAGCGACGGGACAAGGGCCAACATGATACCTGCTGAATTGTCATGGATATAATTATTTTCGATCAATATATGACGTGAATTTTCCCCTTCGATCCCCATTACGCTGCCGAAGGTTTGATTATTGATCACATCGACATTTTCGCACATGCCCACATAAATTGCCGCGTCCTTAATTCCCCATATGATGTTATTGGCCACAAGCCCGTTTTTGCCAAATTGCGGGAAAATTCCATAAACGCTGATGCCTTCAACAATATTACTAAGTATTTTAAAATTATTGCCGCCCTGGGTCATAATGCCATTGCCCTTGTAACGGCGAACATGCAGCCGTTCGATGGTCACCCCATGACCGGAAACGAGAACGCCGTCATTCAGTTTATTCTCCCCATCTAAAATCGGCCATTGACGTTTTTCAACAACACCCATCAGGTGAATATTGTCTTTGTCAATAAAGACGGTTTCCTTGTAGATGCCGGGATAAACTTTAATGATATCACCAGCTTTGGACAGGCGTACAGCATCTTGAATGGATTGGCCCTCCCGTACGATGTGAGTGGCGGCAAAAACCTTGCCTGAAAACAGGCAGAGGACCATTATAAGGATATATTTTTTCATGAGGGATCTCCATAAGGGGCTATAACAGGAAGGCCGGAGGGGACGCGACGGGGAATTTCCGGCTTCATAGTTTCATCAACGAGTGTCCCAAGGAAGGCGACAAGCTTCCGGATCTCTTCCGCCGACAGGTCAAAATTGACAATATGCCAGTTTATATGCATTTTTTCACCGGGTGGCACGGCATTGCCGCGCCCGTCATTGTAGAACTTAATAACTTCATTAAGGGAAGAAAAACGCCCAGAATGCATATAGGGGGCGGTGAGGCTTATATTGCGCAGGGTGGGCGTTTTAAAGGCACCCCTGAAAACCGGATCACCATTTACGCCTTGCACCCCAGAGTCACGGGGTAGTCCCTCTGGCTCCGGGCTGCCGATCACAGCCAGTTCACCATTGGTGAAAAGGGGCGGCGTGTGACATTGAGAGCAGCGCGTGACAAAGGAGCGAAAAATATTATGACCTTCAAGTTCTTCGCTGCTTAGGGCATTCTGGTCACCATGGGCATAGCGGTCATAGGGACTGTTCAGTGAAATCAGTGTTGCCTCAAAAGCCGCAAGGGCGCGGGTGACGTGATCAATGTTGATCCCCTCTTTTCGACTTGACGGGTAGGTCACGCCAAACAGTTGGCGATAGGTGATATTGTTGTTCAACTCGGCTTCTATGCCTTTTATAGTGGCGGCCATTTCGATGGGAGACAGAAGCGGCTCCAGTGCCTGTTCTTGGAGGTTGTCTGATCGGCTGTCCCAGAAAAATTTCTTCTGAAAGGTGACATTCCATAAGCTGGGGGCTCCGCGTGAGAGAAGTTTGCCGTCCTTGCCAATACTTCGGCCCCGCCCATCGGCAAAGCCAAGGTCCGGGTGATGACAATGGGCGCAGGATTGTGTCTTGTCGCCGGACAGGACGGGGTCAAAAAACAAATAACGGCCCAGATCAATTTCCTGCGGGGAAAAGCCGTCAAGGGCAGCGGGCAAAGGGGTACGCAGGCCGCCGAATCCTGCGGGGGATGTATATTGTTGATAGAGGCTTTGCAGGATACAGGATTTTTGATCCACTAATTGAAATCCCGCAGGGCAGTATTCGCTCAGGTTAAAATCATTGTTGGCCTTCGGCTGGGCTGTTGCTCCCAGAAGGCAGATAATTGATATAATCGCAGTCAGGAAGCGCATAATTCGTCACTTTCCCTCCAGCGGATTGGCACCGCCATGCCCGCCGATGGCTGTACTGGCGCGGGTGAGTAGTTTGGGGTGGGCTTTGAAGAGTTCTGCGCGTTTTGCCCCAAGTTTCGCGGCGACATCCCGGGCTTTCAGGCGTAAAGCCAGTCCCTGTCCAAGGCCCAGTTCATCGGCCATGAGCTGATATTGGCCGGACTGTGCTTTAATGGATATCATTTCTTTCAGCGCGTTGACGGCTTTTTCTTCTTCCAGTTCCTGATCGTAGGATTCAGCAAGGAAACGTAAGGTCTGGATATTTTCCGGCCCGCGCCGACGGGCTTCTTTAAGAAGGCCGATGGACCGGGTCACATCGCCGCCGAGCAAGGGGGGCAGTTCAAAATAAATCCGTCCGAGCACAGACTGTGCCATCCCACCCTGCGTATCGGGTGCGGTTTTGATAACATGTTCCAGCATCCCCATTGCGCGCCGTGTTGAATCAATCGATTTTTCAACGTCAAACCATGGAGCTGTCAATACCAGTATCACGGCATGCAGCAGGCGAATGTCAGCATTGTCCGGTGATTTGTTAATGTTTGTTTCAGCTAGTGTGATGGCTTCGTTGGCCAGTTGATGAATGCGGGAGATCATTGTATTATCCATCCCCATCAAATCGACCCGTTTAAGAGATCCCAGCAGCTCAATGGTCTGTGCGACAACACCCAGTGTTATGAGCTGTAGTTCCAGGTTTTCCGGTGCCTTTTGTGCACTTGCCAATGCGATCGTGGCGGCACAGTCCATTTGTGTTGCACTATGTGTTTGTGCCGCGTGTATTTGTATTTGGGCGATCCGTGCGCTCTGTGTTTCCGGGACGGTGCATGCCGCCTGCGCAAAGGAAAAGAAGGTTAGGGACAAACCAACAGATAATGCTGGTCCTTTAAGGTTTTTCGGGCAATGACGTGATATACGCCACAACGTCTTCAAAGGCTGTTTCATAGGATAAAAGTTCCATTATTGCTTTCATTTGTTGTGCGGGTTGATTTTTTTTATCGTTGCCGTGCACACCTGATTTAAATTTTTGTAGCTGGCTAAGAATATACCACCCCTGCAAACCCCGCAAACTGGGCGCACTGAATTCCGCGTTACCATCGGCCCTGACCCCGTGACAAGCGGCACAAATGACATATAATCCCTGCCCTGTGACGCGATCACCTTTAAGCCAGTGGTCCGTTTTTGTGGGTATCGGCAGGGCCGAGATGTAGGAAATGAGCGGTTTGATATCCTTCTCTTCCAGCCCTTCGGCAATGCTACGCATTATTCCGCCTGTTTCATCCCGTTCCATGTCGGCCCCCCGCGTTCCCGTGCGAAAGGCGGCCATCTGACCTGTCAGATACCAGTCGGACTGTCCGGCAAGGGCAGGAGCCCGCTGAGCAGTATCACCTTCTGCTTTTGTACCGTGACAAGCGGCACATTGTTCCGCGTAAAACTCTGATGTTTCCGCCCGCCCGCCGACTATCAGAAGACAGTAAGCGGCCATTATCAGACATATTTTTTTCATGCTGTTGCCTAAAAATTAAAGCGTACAGTGAGGCCGTATGTAGCTGGCTCACCATAATTAAGCTGATCAAAACCAAAATCGCTGATGTCAAAAACATCGATCAGGTATTTTTGGGCAAAAATATTCTTGGCCCATGCCATGACCTCCCAACTGTCATCTTCTGAACGTAATCCAATCCGGCTATTGACCAGCCAGTATGAGGTCTGGCTAAGCCTTTCCAAATTCCCTGTTTCCAGATAAATTTTTGACTGGTAGGAAAAGTCAGTACCGATGACAAAAGTACCGACATTTCCAAGGGGTCTTTCATAGGTCACGGCACCATTAAAGGAGACTTCCGGGGCCGCAGGAAGAGTATTCCCTGAATAATCCTCACCACCACCACCTATAAAATCACGATATTCACTGTTGGTTAGGCCAAGGCCAAGTGAAACGTCAAGTCCTTCTGCCGGGCGGGCAACAAGTTCTGCTTCCAACCCATAAATCCGTGCATCGGAAGCATTGGTCAGGACTTGTACCGGGATTCCGCCGCGATTAACCAGGGTAAAGACCTGAAGATCACTGTAATCATAATAGAATGCGGCAAGGTTTAACCGGGCGCGTTGGCCAAACAGATCGGATTTCAGGCCAACTTCATAAGCGATCAGCTCTTCATCATTAAACGGTTCCACCTCTTCCACCTGAAAGGCAAGAGAGCCGGGAAAGCCCCCACTTTTGACACCTTTGCTTACTTTTGCGTAAGTCATCACATTTTCATTAACCTGAAAATCAATCCCGACACTGCCCGACAGATCAGAAAATCCTGTACTGCTGATAAAGGGAAAGCGCGGATCGCTTGGCACGGCAAAATCAAGCCCGTCAAGGATGCTCTCATCCAGAAGGTTGTTATATTCCATAGAACGTTCCTCATCTGTATAGCGCAGCCCCAGATGAAGGGTGACTCTGTCCGTTGCTCGATAATCCAGCTGGCCAAACAGAGCAGATGTGCGTACTTTTTGTTCATACATATAACGGGAGAGCAGAACAAAATTGTCCGGGGAAAGGCCGGTAGGGTTAGCAGGTTCCATGAAAGCAGGACGCGCATCGCGCAGCAGGTCGAAATAATTATCGCTGTCAATATGGTCACGGTAATAATAGCCCCCGACAATCCAGTCAAAATTCCCTTCCGTTTGTGAGGCAATCCGCACTTCCTGACTGAATTGCCAGTAATTCGCTTGATATAGCCCGTGGACCAGACTGGCCGGACCGCTATCTGTGTCTTCAAGCGTCTCGCGGTCTGTATTGATATAGGCACTGATGGAGGTCAGTTCAACAGCGCCCATATCCCATGTCAGGGTGCCGCTGATACCAAATACATCCACTGGTTCTCTGGTTTCAAGGTTATAATCGCCGGCAAAAGGATCCCCGTCTGTATCGGCGTAACCAAAGGCATCTGTACAATTACCAGTATCATAAAAAGCCGTGGCACAAAGCCCGTCTGCCCCGGCAAATTCACCCGCCACGGGGAACAGGGCGCGCTGTTGGAAACTTTTCGCGTCTGAACGGTTGCGCCCTTTGTTGATATTCAATGTCACGTCAACATCGGGCGTGGGGGTGAAGACAATGATCGCGCGCGCGGCCCAATTATCAACATCATTGACTTTTTCACCTGTCAGGCGATTGAGCGTTGTGCCGTCACGTTTATTAAGGACGCCCGAAACACGGATCCCAAGTTTATCAGAAATGACAGGACCACCAATGCCTGCTTCGACATTGACTTCGTTAAAACGTCCGTAAGAAAGACTGGCGGACGCTTCAAGTTCGGCTCCGGGCTTGCGAGAATGAACATTAATGGCTCCCCCCGTTGTATTGCGGCCATATAGCGTGCCCTGTGGTCCGCGCAATACTTCTACCCGTTCCAGATCAAAAAACTGGAATAACTGCCCGGCTGGGGAACCAATATATACGTCGTCCACATATACACCAACCGCCCCCGTTGCATTTGAATTAAAGTCATTAAAACCGACCCCACGAATAAAGATGGTCGGGTTCGTGGTTGCGCTGCCAATCTTGACATGAAGGTTGGGGACCTGTCGGGCAATGTCCTGCACCGTCTGTATGCGTTGGGAAACGAGCGCTTCGCTCGTGAAGGCGGATACGGCAATCGGTACGGACTGTTGACTTTTTGCCCGGCGGCTTGCGGTGATTGTTATTTCCTCAAGTATATATCCCTTGTCGTCTGATTGTTCCGCAAATATTTCTCCCGGGAAAACAACGCTTGTCAGAAGCACGCTTATGGCGGCATACCCTAATTTAGAATTTCTCATTTCCTATCCTTATATTTATCTTATTTAATTTGGATTCGTATTTTTCTCTTCTTTATATTAATATGACAAATATCACTTTAAAACGATCGTTTCAAGGAAAATTTGGGAGTTATTGGTAAAACTATGCGATTTTATATGAATAAAGTCATGTAATTATGGGAATAAAGGTAAAATAAAAAAGTTAGATATGCTGGAATATGATTTGTGTCACAAATAATTGCCGTAATGGCTTGCATCAGTCCTGCCAACAAATTATTTGTTATGCAGGGGCACTTACCCCAGAATATTCAATATATTATTTGTGAGAGAATTATGCCGAAGACAAAGACCAGCAATGGTGGAAAAAAACAAAAACGGCCCATTCAACGGCGCAGTCAGCAACGTGTTGCCAAGATTATCGCTGCGGCTGAAGTTATACTGCGTGATCAGGGGGCTCAGGCGATCACTTTTCATGCAGTTGCAAAAGCGGCGGAGATTCCTCCCAGTTCCGTCTATCAGTATTTTCCAACCAAGGATGCTCTTTTTCTTGCTTTAGCACAGAATTTAGTCGTGCGTGTTTTGCCTCTTTATGAATCGGCTTTTGCGCGTGCCAAAATTGATCAATGGTCGGATATAGTTCGGGTTGTTGTTGGCATTGGCCGTGAATTTTATGCGGCAATACCTTATTCTGCTGATATTGTTCTAGGGTCTTTCCGGACGACTGATATTTACGATGCAGATAAAAGCTTCAATGAACGCATGGCGCGACATGTACAGACAACTTTTTCCAGTTATTTTGATTTGCCGCCTCTTGACAATCTGGAGAGAATATTCTTAATTATGCTCGAAATTGCCGATGCCATCTGGGCCACTAGCATGCGCGCCCATGGCTCAATCACGGAAGATTATAATGAAGAAGCGCGCCGCGCAATGGTGAGCTACCTGTCAAACTACTTCCCCCCCATACTGCCGCGTGTAATAGACACCCACTATGCGGACACGCCACTTGGCATTGTCAAAGGAACTTAACGTTACTCATAACCCTGCTTAATCATTCAACTTCTATGCCACAATAGATTGCCACTCAGACAAGGTATTTGAGCGAAAGTTCTTGAATAGTTTTCGATCTATTAAGTGGCGTTCTCCGCTAAAGTGGTTGTATATTTGTGCATGAATTGAAGTGAATTTTTGCAGAGTTTCTTCTTTTCGAAAGCACTGCATTGCATATTCTCGTCGTTGGAAAGGTAAGTGGCTATTTTGACGTTACACGTCACCTTCGGTTCCAGCCCGATTGTTTAAACGCCCTCCGGCTTCTTGCTTGTTTTGGCACCCCAGTTCATTCATAGCCGCACGGTATGATCTCAACTTGTCTGTCACAATTGATGCCAGGCGCCCATAACGTTTTAGAAGTTTTTTCAAGAGTTTGAGCGCCGATTTCTTATCGCGCCGCTTGGTTACAATGGTTTCTAGCACCTCACCTTCATGGTCGACAGCGCGCTAAAGATAGTGGGTTTCGCCTTTAATTTTAACGAATACTTCGTCGATATGCCACCGCCAATTTGAATATTCCTTTGGATAGGAAAGCCGTTTCTTTCTGATCTTTGACGCGAGTTCAGGTCCGAACCGGTTCCACCAGAGGCGAACTGTCTCGTGACAAATATCTATGCCACGTTCGTAGAGAAGGTCTTCCACATGACGTAGCGATAGCGGATATCTGATATACATTAAGAATAGCCAGACGGATGATCTCAGGTGAATTTTTAAAAAATAACGATATTGATAACTCATTAGGCGAGATTAATTCGTTGGACGAAGAGGAGCAATAGTTTACTTTGACACTGCCATTATTAGTGAGGCGACCAACAAATGTGGTTCTGGTTGCTATGGGAAAAAACCGCCCGTTTCGTATGTGCAATGATGAGAGATCAGCAAGACTTCAAGCCGGTGAGTGGTTAAATGACGGCAGAAAGAATGCTAAAAGAATTGCGAGGGTAAAATGAAGTGATGGCAGAAAAGGGTTGCCCGGTTAGATCAAACCCGAGGTAGTGTCCGAGCCTAGAGCTCGATACTTTGACTGGGAGTCAATCCCCCGACCTGTTATAGGCGGATTCCATCAAGGCCAGCGATACAAGCTATCGCGTAAACAGGCCGGATACATGACTGCAAACCTAAAACGCTATCAATGAAAATAATCCTTGCAAATCAGGAGGTATCCATACATGACAATTCCCTGCAACAGATATTCCGTATCTTCTAAATTGCGCAGCCGCTTCAAAAGGAAACCATGTAGCTTGTCACGGTTTACATAAAAAAGTCCAGCAATTTATTCCGTTCCGTATTATTCAAACTATGACATCCTTCGTTTGAAATAATTGTTCATGTCTCATGACGTATGGCGCGCCCGGATAAAGCCATATGGCTTGTTTGATTATACCCGGATGACCCGAAGGGCAGCGCGGAGCAGTAAAAGCGGTGGCGGTGATAAGATATTATTTTCATTCAGGTCATATAGCATAGAGTTTGGTGAAAATTAAGGTGACAAGCCCTGCGGAATCATCCCTTTACCGGTTATGGAACGGATCGGTTTCGGGCGGGGCTGCGCGTTTGAAGGCGGGTGTCCGTTCCAGATATTTGGGCAGATAAGAGCGCAGGTAAGCGTGCATGGCGTTGCAGGCATCATGATGCAATTCGTCCGTTATGCGTAAGTGACGTATGACCGATAGCCGCCAGATTGAATCCAGAACCGATAACCCGCGAGAAAATATTTCCACAGGGTCTGGCCGCGCCGGAAAAATGAAATAACGGCTGAAAACCTCGACTATTTTTTCAGCAATCGCATCGTTATTGCTCGCGTCGGTCAGGCGCACTTCCCAAATCATACCCGGCCCGAGCAGCAGATACATGGCCGTCTTGTCTTCATTGTAAATGGCGCGTACCCGGTCCAGATGAAGCAGCAAAAGATCGTCCCATTCCCGCACCAGGGAAAGATCGACCGGGCTGAGTACAATATCCTTGAAAGCGTCACGATAGCGATGAACCAGCGCGACCAATACGGCCTGTTTGGTTGGAAAGAAGTGATAGACGGAACTTGCCGCCACGCCGGCCAGTTCGGCGATGTCATACAGGGTGATTTCCTCAATCCCGCGCTGATCGATTAGCTCCTGTGCCGCATCCAGAAGCTGCTCGAAGCGTACTCGCCCACGCTGTTGTGTCGGACGGCGGTATTGTGCCCTGTTTGGCGGGCTTATTTCGCATTCAGCAGTCCCTTTTGTCATTCTGTTGTCCTTGCGTGCTTTAGGTAACTTTATGTAACTTTTTTGGGGGGCGCATGACCGGTGGCTGCGCCCAAATTTCTGGAATAATACATATAAATACCCGATTGTCATAAGAATTTAACCCATATATGCCGCTTAATTATGTATTGACATACACAAGAAAGCTATTTATGTTTTAAAAAACAAAAAAAATACAATATTTACATAAATTATCGAATATATCGCTCTTTTTGTGGATAAAAATACAATATATAATGGAGGTAAAGTTTATGATTATTTCGAATTTGATGACCCGGCTTGTATCGTCAACGGCAGTGATGCTGGCATTGACAACAACGGTGGCTGCGGCGGAAGAAGACAGCGGTTCCCTATTGCTTGAGGAGGTAATTGTCACCGCGCAGAAACGCAGTGAAAACCTTCAGGATGTGGCGGTTTCGGTGACGGCATTCTCTGGTGATGCGATGGCGGCTCTCGGCTTTGACTCGAGCATGGATATCACGTCACAGACGCCGAACATGAGCTTTGGCAACCAGTTGGGGGAAGGTAACAACCCGTCAATCGCCATTCGCGGCATTACCTTGAATGATTTTTCCGATGCGAATGAGGGGCCGGTCGGCATTTATGTGGATGATGTTTATCTGGCGAGCCTCGCCGGCCAGACGTTTCAGATGTTCGATCTTGAGCGTGTTGAGGTTCTGCGCGGCCCGCAGGGGACGTTATATGGCCGCAATACAACGGGGGGGCTGGCGCATTTTATTTCACGCAAGCCAACGGATTATACGGATGGATATGTCAAGCTGACCGCCGCCGAACATGGTCAGACAGATATAGAAGGGGCGATTGGCGGGGCGATCTCCGACTGGCTCGCCGTACGCGCCTCCCTGAGTTACAAGCATGATAACGGTTATTTCGAGAACAGCCTGACAGGCAAGAACGGTAACCAGACGAACGGTTTCGGTTACCGCTTTCTTGCGGATTTCACCCTGTCTGAAAGCGTTGGTATTTTGCTGAACATACATGGCACGGATATCGATCAACGCCAGCCCTATTATAAACATGTTGGTACCGGCATCGGCCCGAATGGCGGCGCCTGTTCCCTTGAGCAGGCCAATAGCGGCCAATGCACAGACTTTTTTGGTTACAGTGAGAGTGATGACGACCCCCATAGCGGAGCCTTTAATACGCAGGAGGATCTTGAAATAAGCACCCTTGGCTTTTCCGGTACGCTGACATGGGACGGTGAAGATATGCAGCTGATTTCGATCACCGCTTATGAGGAAACCGACAAGAGCTATGTCGAAGAGGCTGACATGGGCCCAGGGGATCTTCTGACCAATTTTTATCTGACGGATGCCAGGCAATATACTCAGGAAATCCGGCTGTCCGGGGATGGGGCGCAGCATAACTGGGTCGTTGGCGGCTATTATTTCAATGACAGGCGCGACAATACCACGGCGTTTGATGTGCTGAGGGATCTGCGGCCGCTCTTTACGGATCCGCTGACAAATCCGACCGGCTTTTCGCCGGATAATTTCGTCATGCTGTACCGCAATGATTATATTCAAACGACCGAATCCTATGCGATCTTCGGCCAGGCTCAATATGACTTTGGCGAACGCTTTACCTTCACTCTGGGCGGCCGTTATACATGGGAGGATAAAACATTTGATTTCGACGCGGCGTTTGTCGAGCCTGATTTTTATTCTGATCCCTTGTTCACGGTGCCGCTGATTGATTCTGTGCAGGATATAAGTTCGAGCAATTTTTCCGGCAAAGTGGGGCTGGATTATAAACTTAATGACGACATCATGTTTTTCGCGAATGTTTCCAGAGGTTTTAAAAGCGGCGGATTTAATGCCTCGCTTGCTTTTGTCGAACAGGAAATTACCCCTTTCAGACCGGAAAAGCTGACCGCCTATGAAATTGGTATGAAGTCGACACTGGCGGACGGGCGCGTGCGCTTTAACGCCGGGGCATTTTACTATGATTACAAAGACATGCAGATTTTTAACTTCATTAATTCGGGCGGCGTTCCCTTGAGCATACTGACTAACGGATCCGATGCCGAGATTATCGGCGGTGAATTGGAACTGGCAGCCTCCGTGACCGATAACTTTGAGATACTGCTTGGGGCGGGATTTCTTGAAACGAAAACCCGGGATTTCTCTCTGTTCGCCGGCCTTGATGGTGATGGGGCCGAGCTTTACGATGATCTATCGGGAAACAAGCTGGTGCAGTCGCCAAATGTGTCGCTCAATGGCCTTGCGCGTTACAACCATCAACTTGGGGATATTGGTCGCCTGACCTGGCAAGTTGATTTCAATTATCTTTCAGAACAGTTCTTTTCCATCAATAATTCACCAAATCTGAAAGGCGAGGCCTATAGTGTCTGGAATGCCCGGGTGACATTGGCCTCGATCGACGAAAAATGGGAATTGGCGCTTTGGGCGAAGAATATTTTCGACAAGGATTATGACCTCTATGCGTTTGACCTGAGCTATAATTTCGGTTTTGATCAGCATTTCAAGGGTCGCCCAAGATGGCTTGGCGCCAGCCTTACCTATCGAATGAACTGATGAGCCACCCGTTAATAATGTAGAGGAACCATGATTGATGGTGGATAAGAAAAAACACGTCCTTGCCATAGATTTGGGTACGGGCGGGGTGAAGGCTTCGGTCGTGGATCAGGCCGGGCAGCTGATGGCAAGCGGATTATCATCCCTTGAGATGGAAATTCTGCCCGATGGCGGCGCGGAACAGGATACGGAGAAAATTTGGGCGGCGGTTGTTGAGGCCTGTAAGCAGGCCCTTGCGGCAGCCGCTGTTCCGGCGCAGGATATCATGGCCGTCATTTGCAGCAGCCAGTATATGTCTGTTGTTCCTGTCGATCAGCATGGCACGGCCTTGATGAATATGGTGCTTTGGCTCGACACGAGGGGCGGGCCATACAATTGTGACCTCTATACCCGCTATCCGGAGGCGCTCGACATATGGTCTGAAATTCACGGTCTGCCGCCGCTGGAAAGTGGGAATGATTCGCTTGGCCATATGTTATGGGTGAAAAATCAGCGGCCACAGGTTTATGAAAAAACAGCTGCGTTTCTTGAGCCGGCTGATTTTGTAAATCTGAGACTGACCGGACGAATTACCGCCAATCAATGTACGGTATTTCCCTTGCTGCTCACCGATAACAGGCAGTTTAATGTCAGAGAATATGACCAGACCCTGCTGGCCATGGCGGGAATAGATGAAAACAAACTGCCCGAACTGGTTGATATCAATTCGGTTGTCGGATGTCTTTTGCCGGCGGTGGCAGCAGAACTCGGGCTATCCGCGCAGACCAAGGTTCTGGCGGGACTGAATGACACCCAGGCCGGCAGCGTTGGCACGGCAAGCTTTCAAGGCAATCAGGCGGGCCTTTGTATTGGAACAACGACGATTATTCATGCCGAGGTTGCCTTTAAGCGCACGGCGATAGAAAATCTGCTGGTGACGATGCCCGGGCCATTTCCGGGCAGAAATATCGTTATGGCGGAGAATGGTCTGGGCGGCAAGATTGTCGAGCATTTCCTCAGCGAGATTATTTATGGGAATGATGACCTTGGCCGTCACGGAGTATGTGATATTTATGCCCAGCTTGATAATACGGTTGCCCATAGCCGACCGGGCAGTGGCGGATTGCTCTTTCTGCCCTGGCTGAACGGGGCCTATGCTCCCTCTGCCAATCCGAATGCCAGGGGCGGTTTTCTGAATATGAGCATGGAAACAACACGCGGTGACCTGGTCCGGGCCGTGCTTGAGGGTATCGCCTTTAACGCCCGCTGGCTTTTATCCGCCGTAGAAAATTTTTCCGGGCGCAATTTTGAACATCTGGTTTTTGCCGGGGGCGGCGCCCATTCGGACGTCTGGGCGCAAATCATGGCTGACATTATGAATAAACCTATTCATCAGATGGCGGATGCGCGCTATGTCAACAGTCGCGGCACGGGCCTTCTTGCCCTGATCCGTCTTGGCTATCTGAAGGAGGAAGACGCCGAAATATATTGCGAGATCCGCAAAATATTCCAGCCGAGCGGGAAAAATCGATCACTATATGACAATATGTATGAACAATTCATCCAGGCTTTTGAGCGTAACCAGCCGATTTTCGAGGCTCTTAATGCAAAACTGTAAGCCGGACATCAACAGAACAGGTTAGGAGACCGCAAAGTGCCAAACAAAAAAACCGCCATTTTTGGAGACACCCACCCCTATGCCGCGCGTTATGGCCTGCTCGCAAAGATGCCGTCATCCGGTATGACGCAGGCGGAAATTTTGGGTCAGATTCGGGAAATGGGAACAGAGGAAGACAAGGTCTGGGCCGATGGACAATGTTCGGGAACAATGTATTGCGGGGATAAGGCGCATTACGCGTTTCTGAATGATGTTTTTTCATCATTTTCTCATGTCAATGCGCTTCAACGGGATATCTGCCCCAGCCAGACCCGGTTTGAATCGGAAATTATTGCCATGACGCTCGACATGATGCATGGTGACGCAGTCAAAATAACGGATCCCGATAGCGTGGCCTGCGGGGTGATTGGCAGCGGGGGAACGGACAGTATCATCACCCCCCTGCTCGCCTATCGGGATAAATACCGTGCCGAAAGAAATATAACCCAGCCGGAAATAATCCTGCCCGTGACAGCCCATCCGGCTTTTGAGAAGGGCGCGCATCTGTTTGGTATCAAGATTGTCTATGCCCCCATTGATCCGGTAAGTACTCAGGTTGATATGGATTTTGTCGCGAGGCACATTAATGCCAATACCATCGCCCTGGTTGGCTCGGCCGGAAATTATCCCTATGGCACCATTGACCCTATTGATCAATTGTCTGATTTGGCTTTGAAGCATGGGATCGGATTGCATGTGGACGCCTGTCTTGGCGGGTTCATTCTGCCCTGGGGCGAGGCACTGGGATATGATATTCCGGTATTTGATTTTCGCCTTCCCGGCGTGACCTCTATTTCCGCCGATACCCACAAGTATGGCTATGCGCTCAAGGGCACATCGGTCGCCTTGTACCGCGATACCGGATTGAGAGAATATCAATATTATCTTTCACTGAAATGGTTGGGCGGAATTTATGGATCTCCGGGCATATCAGGAAGCCGCTCCGGCGGATTGCTGGCGGCGACCTGGGCCTCTTTGGCGTCCTTGGGCAGGGATGGATTTCAAAAATATGCCAAGGCGATTTTCGAAACAGCCTTTCGTATGCAGGATGTCGTTAAAAGCCACCCGGAATTACGCCTGATGGGCGATCCGACATTCTGCTTTTCCTTTACATCGGATGAATTTGACATTTATCATGTCAATGATTTTATGAAACAGCGGGGCTGGCGGTTCAACGGGCAGCAATTTCCAAGCGCTATTCATATGTGCGTCACCCGACCGCAAACCCAGACGGGGGTTGTGGATCGCTTCAGGGATGATTTGCAGGCGGCGATTGTTTATGCCAAGGATCCACCGCATCCGGTGCCAAGCAGTGGCGCGCTATACGGCGGGGCCGGCACTCGGGCGTTGGCCAAAGACCTTGACGTTCAGGCGGTTCGCCGGGCCGTCATCCATTCGTTTGATGCCTGTCTGGCCTTGCCAGAGGATGGCTGACCAAAAGAAAATCAGGCGATATGAGCCAAACATATAGACCAGAAGTATAAAATGAATGTTTAATAATTTGGGAGAATGACATGTTTTCATTAGCGCATAAGACGGCCCTGATCACGGGCGGCACATCGGGAATTGGCCTGGCAACAGCAAAGAGATTCGCCACTGCCGGCGCGAAGGTCGTCATCGTGGGCCGCCGGGATGCCGCGGCCATTGCCGCCGAATTTGGCGGCATATTTATCAAGGCGGATGTGATGGATAGACAACAGCTGGCCGCGGCCTTTGACAAAGCCGAGCAGGCGATCGGCAAGCTGGATATCGTGATGAATAATGCCGGAATTGATAATAATGGGCCATTGATTGATGAATCCGATGATACTGAATTTCAACGTATGATCGATATTAACCTGAAATCAGTTTATAATGGCCTGCATTATGGACCGCGCCATATGAAAGATGGGGGCAGGATCATCAATACGGCGTCGGTGGCCGCAAGGCTGGGGCTGCCGGGTTATGCGCAATATGCGGCGACGAAGGCAGCGATTATCAGCCTGACCCGGAATGCGGCCATGGAACTTGTTCCGCGGAAAATCTGCGTGAATGCCATTTGTCCCGGCTCCATCTGGACAGAGGCGTTGCCCATGGATCATCCGGAAGTTGCCATTGCTGAAGGCTTATGCCCAATGGGCCGCATCGGCACACCAGAGGAAGTCGCCGCGCTATGTCATTTTCTTGCCGCGCCGGACTGTGGTTATATTACCGGACAGGCTATCAACATTGATGGCGGTGTTTCAGCCGGTTTTGGCGGGCATACGATCTTATCTGTGTTATCCTAGGCGTATTGTCATGATAGGGTGGCGGCATCCGCGCCATTGAGCGGGCAGAATAAAGATATCTTAAAATTAGTTAAGGATGGGCGCATTGGACATCTTGGAGGTAAAGGAGCATCTTCTCCACGCTACGCAAGTCGTCGCGCAGGCTGGGGAAATTGCTTTGCGTTATTTTCGCAGGCCAATATTGGTCGAAAATAAACAGGCGGGGGCTGACTTTGATCCGGTGACCTTGGCTGACCGGGAGGTAGAAGCCTTCATTCGCCAGCAACTGGCCCGCGCCTATCCCGATTATGGTATTTCCGGCGAAGAAGGCGGTGAAACCCCCCCTAAGAAAGACGAAAGGATAGGCGCGGGCGCGGGTGGGCGGCGCTGGGTGATAGATCCGATCGACGGCACCCGGGCGTTCATTAGCGGGGTTCCTACCTGGGGTATATTGCTGGGACTGGTTGATAATGATCGCGCTGTCGGGGGAATCATGCATCAGCCGTATCTTGGGGAAAGTTTTTTTGGCACGGGGCAAGAAGCCTGGATGACGCATAGGGGCGATCACGTCCCGCTGCGAAGTCATCAGAATGCGACATTGGATCAGGCGCGGCTCTATTGTACCCATCCGGATATGTTCAGCCGGAATGAAGATTTGGACGCTTTTCGGCGTGTGGCCGATGCTGTCCGCCTGATGCGCTATGGCGGGGATTGTTATTCCTATTGTCTGCTTGCCATGGGACATATTGATCTGGTTATTGAGGGAAGCCTTCAGCCCTATGATATTCTGCCGCTCATTCCCATCATTGAAGGGTCGGGTGGTGTCGTGACGGATATTGAGGGGAATTGTCCCATGGAGGGTGGTCTGGTCATTGCGGCGGCCAATAAGTCGCTGCATCAGCAGGCCATTGATCTGATGCGCCAATAGAAAAAGATGGAAAAGATGTTATCATAACAGCGGCGGTTTTTTTAAGAGAGGAAATACCATGCTAAACCCCAGAGATGTCAAAACCGTCGCGGACGCCAAAAAGATCGTTACCGCGCGCAATCTTAGCCATGTGAAGGTGGGTATTTTTGATATTGACGGTATCATGCGCGGTAAATATATCAGCAAGGACAAGTTCTTTGCCGCGCTTGAGGGCGGCTTTGCCTTTTGTGATGTGGTGCTCGGCTGGGATTCAAAAGACCAGCTTTACGATAACGCCGCTTATACCGGATGGCATAGCGGATATCCCGATGCCCCGGTGCGCATCATCCCGGAAAGCTGCCGCGAAATTCCTTTCGAAGATAATATGCTGCTGTTCATTGGGGAATTCACCGATAAGGCAGCGGCCATCTGCCCGCGTAATTTATTGAAACGGGTTATAAAAAGAGCGCAAGACATGGGTTTTGATGCTTATGCCGCGCTGGAATATGAATTCTTTTTGTTTAAGGAAACGTCCGAGAGCGTGCGGGAAAAAGGCTTTAAAAACCTCGAACCCTGGACATCGGACTGGTGCGGCTATTCCATATTACGCAATTCGGTACATGCGGATTTTTATCACAAGATTCTGGCAATGTCAGAGGCTATGGATTTTCCGATAGAAGGTCTTCATACGGAAACCGGGCCGGGCGTGCTGGAGGCCGCCATTACAGTGGATTCTGCTGAAAATGCCGCAGATAAAGCCGCCCTGTTTAAAACTTTTATCAAAGTTTTGGCCCAAAAAAACAGCCTGATGGCGACATTCATGGCCAAATGGTCGATGGATTACCCCGGCCAAAGCGGTCATATTCATCTGTCCTTGCGCCATCATGAAGGCGCGAAGTCAGCTTTTTATGCCCCGGATCAAAAACATTGCATGAGCAAGATTCAGCGTCATTTCCTCGCCGGACAGCAGCGGTTAATGCCAGAATTTTTGTGCCTTATTGCCCCGACCATCAACAGCTACACGAGGTTGATTCCCGGGGCCTGGGCGCCGACCGACGCCACGTGGGGGGTTGAGAACCGGACGACAGCTTTGCGGGTCATCAAAGGTTCCGAGAAATCCCAGCGGGTGGAATATCGCCTGGGTTCTGCGGACGGCAACCCGTATCTTACGCTGGCCGCCGCCCTGGCATCCGGGCTTTACGGGATAATGAACAAGTGGGAGCCAGAGCCTCAGGTGATCGGCAATGCGTATGAACAGACGCACCCGGCCCATTTGGCCCTGCCCAAAACATTATGGGAAGCAGCCCAGCAGCTGAAAAATTCCACCGCCGCACGCACGCTTTTTGGCGCTGAATTTGTCGATCATTTTGCCGCCACCCGCGAATGGGAGGTGCGCGAATATCGCAAAAATGTTTCCGATTGGGAAATGAACCGTTATTTCGAGCTGATATAATTTTCGCAAAAAATGACGCAATATTAAGGCAGGCATAATGACCAAAACGCAAAAAACAGTCAGTCCCATTGATGGCTCTCTTTATGTTGAGCGCGACTTTGCCAATGCCGGTCAGATACGGGCGGCTCTGGAAAAGGCCCAGACGGCGCAAATTCCATGGCGAGAAACCTCTCTGGATGAACGCAAAATTTTATGCGCCAAGGCTACCCGGGCCTTTGTCGCCAATAAAGATCGGATCGCTGAGGAATTATGTTGGCAGATGGGCCGGCCGATCCGTTATGCTGCCGGAGAAGTGACCAGTTTCGCAGCGCGGGCCAACCACATGATTTCGGTAGCTTCCGCAGCCTTGGCGCAGATTGAGGTCACGGATAAACCCGGCTTTATCCGCTATATCAGCCATGAGCCTGTCGGGGTGGTGCTGGTCATTGCCCCATGGAATTTTCCGCTGCATACGCCGATCAATGTCATTATCCCGGCTCTCTTGGCCGGCAATAGCGTCATCCTCAAACATTCGCCGCAGACGCCGCTCTGCGCCGAACGCATTCATGAGGCCTTTCAGTCAGCGGGTCTGCCGGACGGCTTATTTCAGTTTCTGCATATGACAGATGAAACGACAGAAACCATGATAAAATCTGCGCCGATTAATTTCGTTGCCTTCACCGGGTCTGTGCCTGTCGGGGCAAAAGTTGAAAAAGCCGCCGCAGGTCGTTTTATCGGTGTTGGTCTGGAACTGGGTGGTAAAGACCCCTGTTATGTCCGCGCCGATGCCGATCTGGATCATGCGGTAGAAAATACCGTCGATGGGGCTTTTTTCAATTCCGGGCAGTCCTGCTGCGCAATTGAGCGGCTATATGTCCATCAAGACTGCTATGACGCCTATCTGGAGAAATTTATCGCCCTAGTGAAAAAATATCAATTGGGCCGGCCCGATGACCCCAATACCACATTGGGACCGCTGGTGAGTGCCGCATCCGCCGCCTTTGTGCGCGGCCAAATTAAGGCTGCCGTGGCCCAGGGTGCCCTACCACATATTGACGTCAATGATTTCTCTGCCGATCAGGAAGGCAGCCCTTATATGGCCCCTCAGGTGCTGAGCAATGTTAATCATACAATGCGGCTGATGACCGAAGAAAGCTTTGGCCCGGTGGTCGGGATCATGAAAGTTGCTTCTGATGAAGAAGCCGTGAAGCTTATGAATGATAGTGCCTTTGGCCTAACCGCATCCATTTTCACCAAGGATATTGATCGGGCAACCCTTCTCGGGCAACAGATAGAAACCGGCACCTTATTCGTCAACCGCTGTGATTTTCTGGACCCGGAACTGGCCTGGACCGGGATCAAAAATAGTGGCCGGGGATGCAGTTTATCCATTTTGGGCTTTGCGGCCGTTACCCGGCCCAAGTCTTTTCATATTAAAACAATATTATAAGAGTTAGAGCCAAAGAATGACCCTATTAAAGGCCAATTGGAATTACCCAAGCAACATCCGCATCGGTGCCGGGCGCATCAAAGAACTGGCCGAGGCTTGCAAGAGTTTGGGCATGGGCGCGCCGCTGTTGATCACAGACCCTGATCTTGCCGTCCTGTCGATGGTGGCTCATGCCATCGGCCACTGTGAAAACGCCGGCCTGCGCTGCGGCCTGTTCAGTGCTATTCAAGCCAATCCAACCGGCCAGAATGTTGAAGCTGGAGTTCGTGCCTATCAATCCGGCGGCCATGATGGGCTGATTGCTTTTGGCGGTGGCTCTGCCCTTGATGCCGCCAAAGCCGTCGCGCTTATGGCGGGCCAGACGCGGCCATTATGGGATTTTGAGGATATTGGCGATAATTGGCTGCGGGTTAATGAGGCGGCCATGGCCCCCGTTGTCGCGGTGCCGACCACTGCCGGAACCGGATCAGAAGTCGGCCGGGCTTCGGTGATTATTGATACAGAGCATCAGGTGAAAAGAATTATTTTCCATCCGAAGATGCTGCCAAGTCTGGTGATTTTGGACCCGGAACTGACGGTGGGATTGCCGGCTAAAATCACCGCCGCCACCGGTTTGGATGCCTTGTCCCACAATCTGGAGGCCTTCTGCGCACCGTCATACCACCCTATGGCGGCGGGTATCGCCGTCGAGGCGATCCGGCTGATTAAGGATTATCTGCCCCGCGCCGTTGCCGATGGCACCGATATAGAAGCCCGAACCCAGATGCTGGTTGCCTCGTCCATGGGCGCGGCCGCCTTTCAAAAAGGATTGGGCGCCATGCACGCCATTGCCCATTCCCTGGGCGCGCTTTACAACGCCCATCACGGTTTGCTCAATGCCATCCTGATGCCCTATGTCCTGAAAGCCAACCGAGAGGTGATCGAAGAGCGCATCGAACGACTGGCGCGTTATTTGGCCCTTGAGGATAGCAGCTTTGACGGTTTTATGACCTGGGTGCTGGATATGCGCCGCCAGCTCGGCATACCCCATGATTTATCGGCCATTGGTATAGACGATGCCCAGGCCGTGCGCGTGGGAGAAATGTCAGCCGCAGATCCCGCAGCAGGCGGAAATCCAATAAAATTTACCCCCGAACGTTACGCTGAAATCTTCACAGACGCCGTGAAAGGAGATGATTTTACTACCCATCCCAAGGGCTTTGTCATGTAAACTGAGGTTGGGCAAAGAGGCATTTAATCACAAATTATTTATGCCGTGAGAGAGCGCCATTCAGTCATAGACTCTGAACGAAATTTCTTAAATATTTGTCTGCCCGCGAGGTGGCGTTCTCCATTAAAGTGGTTATATATTTGCGCATGAATTGAGGTGAATTTTGCTGCTCCTCCGCGCTGCCCTTCGGGTCGTGGCTGACATCAGTACCACGTTTAAATAACAAATCCTCCACATGACACAGTGAAAGCACGGTACTATACATCAAAATCGCCAGACGGATAATCTCAGGTGAATTCTTAAAATAGCGGAATTGATAACTCATCATTACTAATCAGTCTGTAGCTAGTGCTACGACCACCGCCTGGATTTTGAACTAGGATGCCACTGTTCAGTAGGTTCTGGATATCGCGTAGGGCCGTATCATTGGAAGTTTTGGCCAGTTTCGCATATTTGGACGTGTTCAGATGGCCCTCCCAATCGTCCTCCAATAGTCGATTGATGACAGTTTGTTGGCGTTCGTTCACAGCCATGCGGTTGGCTTTGTCCCACAACCGCGCTTTGTAGATTACGGCTTCCAATGTGTCTTCTGCACGATCAAAAGCGCGTCCAAGACAGTCTAGAAACCAATCCAGCCACTTCGTGATATCCAGATCATTTTTTTGCTGAACCTCGAGCCTATTATAATAGGCTTTTCGTTCGGCTTCGATTTGTGAGGACATGCTATAGAAGCGCTCTTTGCTGCCATCAGCCCGTGCTAGGGACATATCGGCAATAGCGCGGGCGGTTCTACCATTACCATCTTCAAACGGGTGGATTGTCACGAACCAGAAATGGGCAATGCCAGCTTTTAGCACGGGGTCTATCGTCGCTGGCGTGTTAAACCACTTCAAGAAGCGATCCATCTCGCTATTCAGTCGGTCAGCAGTGGGGGCTTCGAAATGCACCTTTTCACGCCCAATGGGTCCTGAGACGACTTGCATTGATCCAGCTTCCATGGGTCGCCATGCCCCAACTGTGATGCGTTGCATGCCAGTCCGGCCAGTCGGAAATAATGCGGCATGCCAGTCAAATAAGCGATCTTCAGTTAGGGAGTCGTCAAAATTCTGTGTGGCGTCGAGCACCATTTCTACAATGCCTTCTACGTCGCGACTTGCCTGGATAAGTCCGCCCATATCAAGGCCGAGGCGTCTAGCAATAGAAGATCGAACTTCTTGTGGGTTGAGTTGTTCACCTTCTATGGCAGATGATTTAACAATATCATCCGTAAGCGTTCGGAGGCTCGCTTCTTGACGAAACTTGAAGCCCAGCGCCTGCATACGGCCTATAAGCTGCCCTTCACGATATCGCAGCGCTGCAAGCACCGGCGACAGTTTCTCGCTGTCCCAGATAAAGTTAGGCCAATCTGGTTTCATGTGAATATAGGGCATAATCGCCGTACCTCCTGCGGTGATTATAACTGTTAATCACCGCAAATGCAACAATCACTGTATATTGTGCGGTGAATAGTGCAGTTATTCACCGCAATATTAAGTGAACTGGGCTTGGCGCTGTCGAAAGAAATATTTATTCTGATTTATGTGATTTAAAAGCGTTGTGTTTTTCGACCTCTTCATCGACTGAGAACAAGGATTTATTTTTAGAATTGTCATAGAAGGGTCGTCACGTGCCCTTTGATGATATGTGACCAGAATTCATATATGACGTCTCTACGGGCTTTAAAATGGGTTTTGCAGAGTATGAAACTCACGCAGTTTCTCACGCATTAAAATTGACAAAGCATAAAAAATGTAGTATCTTCAATAAGATAGTATATAGGTTAATCAGGCTTATAACCTGAAGGTCGTCAGTTCAAATCTGACCCCCGCAACCAATAAAAAAGTCAGTAACTATCCGTAGTTGCTGGCTTTTTTGTTTCTAAAGGGCCCTGTTATCTCCCTTAAAATTTTTAGATATTTTATTTGCAACTTATGGTTTGGCGAGCCATTCATGTCCTTTGAGAAGCATTTTCCAATAGACGGGGGGCATGATTTTTTCTTTTAGAAGCCAGTTCAGGGAACTGGCTTTTGTGGGTTCGATTGGGAAGGTTGGTTCCAATTTTCCGCCATAACCAAACTCTGCCAGTACAACCTTGCCATGTTCGACCGTCAGCGGACAGGCACCATATCCTGTATAGCTCTTATCAATTTCATGTCCTTTTTTTAGTGAATTTATACTATTGCACGCCACAATGGGGGCCTGTTTACGTACCGCCGCCGCTGTTTTGGCATTGGGGGCGGACATGCAATCTCCGACACCATATATATTTTCATATTTTACATGGCGCAATGAATTGTGATCCACATCAACCCAGCCGTTACCATCCGCAAGGGGGGAGCTTTTGATAAAATCCGGCGCGCATTGGGGCGGCGTTACATGAATCATATCAAATGATTTTTCAATGATTTCTTCATTTCCATCACCATTAATCTGTTTGAAGGTTGCTAATTTTGCCTCACCATTAATTTTGACGAGGTTACTCTGGAAATTGAGGTCAGCATTATATTTATTCATATATGCCATCAAAGTAGGTACAAAATCAGCCACACCAAAAAGCCCTGGCGTTGCTGTGTGGAATTCTACGTCCACTTCATTCAACACCCCAGATTTACGCCAGGTAGAACAGGAAAGATAAAGGGCTTTCTGGGGTGCGCCCGCACATTTAATGGGCATGGGCGGCTGGGTGAATATGGCTTTGCCACCGACAAATTCATTAACCAGTTCCCAGGTATATCTGGATAATCCCGGCAAATAATTAGACGTCACGCCATTCTTGCCCAGCGTTTCTTTCAACCCTTCAACCCCATCCCAATTTAATTTGAGGCCAGCCGCAACGATCAGTATTTTATAACTAAGCTTTTGGCCGTCTGCCAAAGTGATCTGGTTATCGTCAGGTTCGAAAGTTGCCGCCGCCGCCTTAATCCAGTCAACGCCCGCCGGCATCACGTGCTCCATGGAACGAGCGGTCTTGTCATAATTGAACGCGCCGCCGCCGACCAATGTCCATGCTGGTTGATAATAATGGACATCCATGGGCTCTATGATGGCAATTTTATAGTCTTTTGTGCGTTTTAAAATGCTTGATGCAACTGCAATACCGCCGGCACCGCCACCAACAATGATATAATCGTATGAATTTAACATGATATTTCCCTAGGTTGTTTTAGGCGTTTTCTTTCTGATATGAATATAAAATACTTTAAATAATATAATCCGGTTCCTGGCTGTTGCCATTCTTTGCAGCGCGGCAACAATCAGGCGATAGTTCTTTTATGGCATCATATTGCGATAAATATATCCGGCCATTAAGATGATCCATAAAATCGGTTTTTTTCAGCCTGTCCATGACCGGGCCCTTGACTTCCGACAGGTGGAGTTTGATGTTGCTGGCCTGCAAACGGTCGCCGATATTTTCCAGACTTTCCAGCGCACTGGTATCAATCTCATTGACAGCGGAACACATGAGAATCACATGCTCAAGCTTGGACTGGCCTGCAATAATTTCGTTGATTTTATTTTCCAGATAACGGCTGTTGGCAAAATAAAGACTTTCATCAATGCGGATAGTGATGAGTTTCTCGCTGGTGATGACATCATGACGTTCCACATTACGGAAATGTTCTGTGCCCGGAACAACCCCGACCACGGCCATATGGGGCCGGCTTGTGTGCCAGATATGAAGCAGCATCGATGACAATACACCGGCAATGATACCGGCCTCAACGCCAATGCCAAGCACAAGGAGGAAAGTCAACAGGGCGGCAATGCCATCGGCTTTGCGATATTGCCAAGCGTGGATAAAGCTCCTGAAATCCACAAGGCTTAAGACGGCAACAATAATCGTTGCCGCAAGGACCGCATGGGGCAGGTAATAAAATAGTGGCGTGAACAGTAGAGTGGTGATGCCGATAAATATCGCCGTCATGGCACCAGCCAACGGCGATCTGGCGCCAGCATCGAAATTCACCACAGAGCGGGCAAATCCCCCGGTAACCGGATAACCGCCCGACAAGCCCGCTGTCAGATTAGCGGCCCCAAGGGCGCGTAATTCCTGATCAGGATCGATGCGTTCCCGCCGCAGGGAAGCCAATGATTGTGCCACGGACACGCTTTCCACAAAACCAATGATACTGATAATCAGGGCAGAAGGCAGAAGTTTTTGCCACATGGCCAAATCAAAGTGAGGCAGGGCAAGAGGCGGCAAGCTACCTGACAATGTGCCAATTGTTTTCACATCATGACTTTGATCCAGTCCCATGCGGGAAACAATCAACAGGCTGACAAATACCGCACATAACGGCGCACTGCGGGCGATCAGCTCAACAGTATGGCCCTTGAGTCCGAGCTTTTTAAGCAACGGCTTGATGCCGGATCGTGCCCAAAAGAGAAAAATGACACTGGCCCCGCCAATCAGGGCCGTGGTCATATTGCTGTTCGCCAGATTTTCTGCAAGCTGGCTCAGAGTCGACAGAAGATTACCCTTTTCAATATCAAGGCCGAGGATATGTTTCATCTGACTGAAAGCAATCAGAATGGCCGAGGCAGTAATGAAAGAGGATATCACAGGATGACTGAGCAGATTGGCAAGGAATCCCAAACGCAGGCATCCCAGAACAAAAAGAAACAGGCCAGACATGATACAAAGCGCAAGTGCTGCCATGATCTGATCCTCAACCGCGCTATATCCGGCGTTATGAATAGCCGTGGCGGTCATCATCGAAATCACGGCCACAGGCCCCACAGCCAATGTACGGCTTGAGCCAAACAGTGCGTAGGCGATCAAGGGCAATATGCTGGCATACATACCCACCACAGGTGGCAGGCCTGCCAGCATGGCATAAGCCATGCTCTGAGGCACCAACATGATGGTGACGATAATACTGGCCATAAAATCGTCGGCAAAATCCTTTTTGCCATAACGCCTTATCCAGACTAAAATCGGAAAAATATTGGAAACCTTGATCATAATGTTGTTTTCTTAAATCACATTAAAGGGTATTTTTAGATATATCTTATTGTTATTCTCTGGCTCGGGCATGTGACCGCCCCTCATATTGACCTGAATAGAGGGAATAATCAATTTTGGCATGCTCAGACCTTTGTCACGTTGTTCACGGAGTTTGACAAATTCATCTTCACTGGTTTGTTGGTTGATGTGGATGTTATCGTATTTTTCCTCTCTAATAGTGGTTTCCCAAACATAGTCTCGCCCCCCCGGCCCGTAATCATGACACATGAACAGGCGGGTATCATCGGGCAAACCATATATTTTTTGTATGGAGCGATAGAGTTCTCGGGCATTTCCGCCGGGAAAATCGCATCGGGCGCTGCCATAGTCCGGCATAAATAACGTATCCCCGACAAAGGCCGCATCGCCGCAGACATAGGTTACGCAAGCTGGCGTATGACCGGGTGTGAATATGACCCGGCAGTTAATATTGCCAATCTGGATAATTTCTTCATCTTCAAGAAGGCGATCAAACTGACTGCCATTCCGCGGAAAGGATTTCTCTTTTTCATTGAAGGCGCGGCCAAAGCTATCCTGAATAAGGGTGACATGCTTTCCTATAGCGGTTTTTCCGCCCAGCTCTTTCTGAATATAGGGCGCTGCGGACAGATGGTCCGCGTGAACATGGGTCTCGAGTATCCATTCGAGACCAAGTTTGTTACTGTTCACATAATCCACAAGAAGATCAGCAGAATGGTAACTGCTCCGCCCGGACGCCATATCAAAATCCAGTACGGGATCAATGATGGCACAGGCCCGGCTTTCGGGGTCTGAAACCACATAAGATATGGTATATGTTTCAGGATCAAAAAACCCTTTTATGTCCGGTGATATAGTGGAGGTCATTTGGAAACACCCTAAAATTAATAGTTCCGTTGGTCCATTCTGTTATCTATTAGCAATATCAGCCGTTTTTTCGAAAAAAAACCGTAAGCCTTTAAAAAATCACAATCCAACATTTGGAATTCTACGTTATTATTTACTAGGTAACGTTAATTTGACACCGCCGTTGACAATGGTTAATTGATAGATTTTTCAATAATCGGATCTATCTTCCGCATTCTGTATTTTTTCCGTTCCAGCTTTTCAGGGTCGACAGTAATCGGGCGATAAATTTCCACACGATCTCCGGCTTGAACAAGGTAATCGGGTTCAATAATATTGCCAAAAATACCAATCTTCTGGGTTTCAAGGTTGATTTCCGGGAATTGGTTTAAAATCCCTGACGCTTTAATAGCCTCTATGGCTGTGGCACCAAGCGGCATATCCACATAGTGCCAGACTTGATGAATGGATGTGGCATATGCAACACCGACCTGTATCATAATATTTGGCCTTTAATTACGGTTTTACTGATGCTGTCAGGCAGTTTCTTGAATTTCATTGGTGATACTTTCTATTTCTTCGTTTGCGCCGACCCAGTTATCCAACAGACGTTTTCCTGCTATGAGAAAGCCAAGGGCAATAAAGCCACCCGGCGGTAAGACAAATAACAAAAACCCCCGATAGTCAGAAATTATAGTCATTTCCATGAATGAAAAATTGTCACCCAATAACAAGGCGGCATTCGCAAAGAGGGTGCCACTTCCGATAATTTCCCTCATGGCCCCCAAAACAACCAGTGTTAAAGTAAAACCCAATCCCATCATAAGGCCGTCAAAGGTGGACGCACTGATAGAATTTTTGGAGGCAAAGGCCTCTGCCCGCCCTAAAATAGCGCAATTGGTCACGATTAGGGGAATGAACAAGCCCAATACTTTATAGAGTTCATGCATCCAGGCATTCATGGTCATATCTACTATTGTAACAATTGTCGCAATGATTAATACAAAAACAGGGATGCGGATTTCCGGAGTCACTATATTGCGGAATATTGATATGGTAAGCCCCGATGCAACAAGCACGACGATTGTCGCAATTCCCATTCCAAGGCCATTCGTTGCGGTTCCGGTTACGGCGAGAAGGGGGCAAAGCGCCAGCATTTGACTGAACACAATATTATTTGTCCAGATACCTTCCCGGGCGTTGGCTTTGTAATCAATTGTCATGATTCTGCTCCTTCCTTCGTCATAATAGGCGTAATAGGCGTGAGGAGTTTGGATTTTTGATTTTCAAAGAAATCCAAACCTGCTTTAACGGCTTTGACAACGGCTCTTGGTGTTATGGTTGCCCCGCTGAATTGATCAAACTGTCCACCATCCTTTTTAACGCGCCATTGTGCCGCTGGCGGCGCCCCCATAGACAGTCCGTTAAAGTCCAATATCCATTTGTCTTTTTCTATTTCAATTTTATCGCCCAAGCCTGGGGTTTCAGCATGGGATAAAATTCGAACGCCGAGAATTTTCCCTTTTGGGGTTACGGCCATAATGATTTTAAACTTTCCACCATAACCATGGCCATCTACGCTGTAGGCAAGAGCGGTTACAGTCCCGGCTTTGGTGGCCTGATATATGGTGATGGCTTTGCCATCAGCACCATCAATGGCAAGGGTGTTTTTAAGCAGATCATTATCATGCAGTTTATCTGAAACCACCTGTCCTATTGAGGCTTTAAGATCTTCCTCTGCCCGTAACTTGATATCATCACGCGTTTGCAGATCGCCGGTCCCCAGCATGGAAGATGCACCGAGGGTAAATAAGCCGAGCAGAATTGCCTGAAAAATAACAGATTTTCGGAATTTTGTTATTTTGTCTGTTGATTTTTTACTCATGATTTTTCCGATAAATTTAAGGGGGCACCCTTTTGGGTGCGTCCAAAAATTCTTGGCCTTACATAACGGTCAATCAATGGTGTCATGGCATTCATCAATAATATGGCAAATGATACACCTTCGGGGTAGGCGGCCCAGGTTCTGATAATATAAACCAGAAGCCCAAGTCCAATACCAAAGACTATCTGTCCCTTCGGGGACATAGGTGATGTAACAGGATCGGTCGCAATAAAAAATGCCGCAAGGATGGTTGCACCAGAAAATACATGTACCATTGCATCAGGATATTTCCCAGGATCAATGATATTGAAGATGGTAGCAATAAATACGAGGGCGACAATGGTACTGACCGGAATATACCATGTTATAATTCGTCCGAATATGAGTGCGATACCACCAACAATCAGAAGCAGGGCTGAGCCTTCACCAATACTACTAATGGAGTTACCCAATATCCAGTCCATGGGCGCATAACGGCCATCCATAATTTCACCAAGAGCCATACCCTGGCCAAGATCGGTTTTGATTGTACCAAGGAGGGAGGCACTGCTGACCGCGTCAAAATTCCCCATACCAAAAACGATAGCCACACTATCCATAAAAGTAGGTGCCGCATCACTGAAAAGAGGTAGGGGCTGCATATATGTAGTCATTTCCAGCGGAAAGGAGATTAATAAAGCAACCCGCGCGACCATAGCCGGATTAAAGACATTTTGCCCAAGGCCGCCAAAAACCTGTTTGCCGATAATAATGGCGATAGCAGAACCAACAACGGCAATCCACCAGGGTGCCCAAGGCGGCAAACTTATGGCCAATAGCCAAGCCGTTAAAATCGCTGAACCATCAAGGGCAAACATGGATACGGACCGTTTTGCCAGCAGAAGGCAGATCACTTCGAATATTAAGGCAGATCCCAACGTTATGCTGAATAGAATGATAGAAGGCCAACCGAACAAATAAAACCCGTATGCTGTTGCCGGCGTTAAGGCTGCCATCACTATCAGCATTGACCTGCGGACGCTTTTATTTTTACGCATATAAGGCCCGCTCATGGGGGGGATTTGGGTCATTTAATATCCATTTCGTTTGTCGTATTATGACCTGTGTTATTATTTTCTTTTGTGGTATTTGATATGGTCTGCATTTTAGCCAACGCCGCATTATAGGCTTCTCTGTCAGCACGTTTTCTTTCCAGGGCAAGTTGTGTTTTCTCGTCCCGCAATGCTCTGTTCTGGGCCAACATTTTCATTCTGTCCTGATTTCGTCTGTCGATATCCTGTTCTTTCAGGCGGCCTTTTGCGTAGTTGAAATACTGAACAAGGGGGATATGTGATGGACAGACATAATTGCACGACCCACAACTGACACAATCACGAACGCCGATGCCATCGGCGCCATCCACATCTTCATGTTCAATACGGGAGGCCATATCCAAAGGAAGAAGTCCGACAGGGCAGACCATGACACAGCTGCCGCAGCCAATACAGGGCATGACATTTTTATCTTTCATCTCTGTGTCATTTAAAGCCAAAACCCCGCCCGAGCCTTTAATGACCGGCACATCAAGATTTGGCAAGGGTTGCCCCATCATTGGCCCACCCATTAACAACTGCTTTGGTGTATCGGTCATCCCGCCGCTCATATTGATCAGTGATGAAACGGGTGTGCCGATGAGTGTCTCGTAATTGCCAGGCTTTTTAATAACCTGACCGCTTACGGTTACGATGCGGGATATAAGGGGGCGACCATGATACACGGCCTCATAAACGGCGAAAGCTGTGGCAACATTATGAACGACAACCCCAAGGTCCGCTGTCATACCCTTCGCAGGGGTCTCTTTGCCGGTCAGGGCCTGAACAAGGTGTTTTTCCGATCCCATCGGATAGCGTGCGGGCACATGGACAATACTTATATTGTCATCATGAATACATTCTTTTTCCATAGCCTTGAAGGCGTTGGGCTTATTGGATTCGATAGCGACCAGGGCTTTCGGTACGCCAAGCGCCTTCATCATTACCTTAATGCCCATAACCGTTTTTTCTGTACGTTCCTGCATAAGACGGTCATCACAGGTAAGATAAGGTTCACATTCCGCACCGTTGATAACCAGCATTTCAAGCTTGTAACGCTGCCCGAGATTAAGTTTCACAGCCGATGGGAAGGTCGCCCCACCCATACCAACAATGCCAGACTGGGAAACCCGGTCAGCTATTTCCTGTGATGTGGCTGTTTCTATATTCAGTGGTTCTGGAAGTTTTGCCCATTCATCCAATCCATCCGGTTCCAGAGTTAGGGTTAAAACCGGTAATCCAGAAGGATGAGGGGCCGGAAAATCCCCAATACGTTTGACCGTACCTGAAGTGGGGGAATGTACAGGGGCTGAGATTAGACCTTTGCTGGTTGCAATCAATTGTCCTTTTAAAATGCGGTCACCATGATTGACAATGGCTTCCGCGGGGGCACCGATGTGCTGCTGTAAAGGGATATGCAGTATATCCGGGATAGGCATGGTGATGATGTCCAAATCAGCCGTAAGGCTTTTGCGCCCGTCAAGTTTTGCTCCACCATGAATGTTAAAAATTTCCATTATAAGGTTATCTCCTTATTATATTTTTCGGGCATGGGCCAATGCCAGGCCTGCATTGTTTTTTCCACAGGAACCATGCTTAAGGCACTTGTCGGGCAGACATCAATGCAGTCTTCACAAGAGGTGCAGATATCGGAAATAACCGTATGGAGTTGTTGGGGGGCACCAAGGAGAGAATCTGTCGGACATACCTGAAAACAGCGGGTGCATCCAATACATAAGTCCTCATTTACAAAAGCCAGGGCTTTTTCCTTATTTTCCATTTTCGAAAGGTCGACCTCAACGCCAAGCTTTTCGGCAAGGGCGGCCGCCAGTGACTTGCCGCCTGGCGGGCAAAGCGTGACCTCCGCTTCGCCTTTTACAAGGCCCTCTGCTGCGGGGGCGCAACCCGGATATCCGCATTGACCGCATTGGGTTCCGGGCATCATCTGTTCGATTTCCTCAACCAGTGGGTTGCCTTCCACTTTCAGGTAACGCGATGCTATGCCGAGAATTGTCCCAAGGACAATACCAAGGGCGGTAAGACTTAAAATGGCTTCAAGCATAATCTTTTCCTTGCATCTTTCGCATCTAATGAGTTGTCAGTCCGGCAAACCCAAGGAATGCCAGAGCCAATAAACCCGCTGTAATGAATCCTATTGGTGCGCCTTCGAAATTTTTTGGAACATCCGCCAGTGAAAGGCGTTCCCGAAGTCCTGCAAAAATAACCATGACCAGGGTGAAACCAAGGGCCGACCCGATACCATATAAAAAGCTTTGGATGAAATTATGGGATTCCTGAACATTCAACAGGGCGACACCAAGCACAGCGCAATTTGTTGTGATCAGAGGCAAGAAAATTCCCAGTACCTGATAAAGTACGGGGGAGATCTTTCGAATGAATATTTCGGTGAATTGCACAACAGCGGCAATGACCAGAATGAAGGTCAGAATCCTTAAGAATTCCACATTCAATGGCGCGAGGATGAATTTCTCCAATGCCCAGCTGGCAACGGCAGAAAGTGTTAATACGAAAGTTGTCGCAAAACCCATCCCGATGGCCGTATCAATTTTATTTGATACCCCCATGAACGGGCATAGCCCGAGAAACTTGACCAGCACCACATTATTTACCAGGGCTGTTGCGATGATGAGAAGGATATATTCCTGCATCTGTTTTCCTAAAATTCCGTATTTTAATTCGTCTTAAATTATGTCTCAAACCGGGTTTTTCTGATTTAACGGTTTGCTGATAATCAGGCGGCTTGGTGGCGCGTCCGGTTCAAATTTCACACGTGCCAACATGGCCGGGTTAAGATATATGGTCCCCTCAGCATCAATCAGCATAGCGTAATGTACGCCCATATTTCTGGCTATCCTGTGCCAGTTTTCCGGGCCGGCAACCGTAAGGGCCGTCGCAGCGGCATCGGCCAATGCCCCATTTTCATGAATAACACTGGTTGATACGATATGTTGAACGGGCATACCGTCCCTTGGGTCAATGATATGGGCGTATTTAATACCTTCATGCATTTGGAAGCGTTCATAATTGCCTGATGTATAGAGATTCTCACCGTTTGTCAGTTCAACGGATGCGATGACGCCCCAGTTTACAGGATGTCGGATGCCTACTTTCCATGGTCTGCCACCGGGGTTCCCTAAAGTATTGAGATCCCCACCGGCATTAATTACAGCATTTTTGATACCATGTTCTTTTAGGATGAATTCGGCTCTGTCCAGGGCGGCCCCTTTGCCAAACCCACCAAAATCAAATTGTACAGAAGGGTTTTTACAGGAGATTATATGGCCGTTTATCTGTACATCATTCATGGACGGCGAAAGTGTGACCAGGGTATTGATAGTATCAAATGAGGGCAATGATCCTATGGGCAATTCATCGTTATGAAAGCCCCAGGCTTCGACCAAACCGCCAATGGCCGGGTTAAACAGGCCGTCACTTTTCATATAGAATTGTTTGGATTGTTTTAATAACGGCAAAAGAAAGTCGCTGACCTCGGCGCTTTTCCCGGATGAAATTGTTTTGTTCAAGCGGGTTAATTCGCCGGGCTTCCATGCGTGCCAGTCTTCGTGCATATGCTGGAATTCTTCGCCGATGACTTTTACGGCCTTGCGGGCGATATTTTCCGGCACATCACTGACTGTGAATGTTACCACAGTGCCAAATACATAGGCTTCTTCTGAATATGTTTTTTCCTCTGTATTACCGCATCCTGATAACAGGGCAAGACATAGAATGATGCTGAGACTTTTGACAGTCATTGGCTGACCCCGCTTGGACAGCTGTTTTCGGCAATTTCCACAGTTCTGAGTTTCTTGAGAAAGACCGGGATAACAGAAGAGGCTAAATGTTTTGAAATATAGAGGGATTTGGAAATATAATAGCCAAACGTAAATCCCACGGCCCCGAAGATCATGGAAGAGAGGTCGCCGCCGCCCAATGATTCTCCCGTAAGAGCACCCATAATCAGCCCAACAAGCGGCATCAAATAAATGAGCGCGGAAACTTTTAGTATAGTGCTGTTATATATACCGATTTCAATTCTTTCACCGGTCACACCACCAAAATCATTGACGATCTCAAGGGGGGGCATTTTTTTATGAAAGTAACCGGAAAGCGCTTTTGTACCGCAGCCTTTTGACAAAGAACAGCCGCCGCAAGCAGATTGGTTATCAGATTCAACCCAGGCCATGCGTCCTCGTGTGTCAACGATACGTACGATACCGCTGACCATGCTACTGTGAAGATTTTGCATATTGCTTTGTTTGGGTTCTAAGGTCATTTTTATTCACTATTTAAAATATATAAACGCTATATGGCGCGTTTATCATATCCGATATCTTCTGATTCAAGGGCAAGGGGATCTTCACCCCGCTTGCTAAGCCAGGAGAAAACCGGAGGAACACGTTCAGCTAATGATTCAACAATAATGTCAATGAAGGTTGGACCATTATAGGCAAATGCCTGGTCCAAAGCCGCTTCCAATTCATCCATGCTTTGAACGCGCCAGGCTTTAATGCCGAAGGATTCGGCCAGCTTATGCCCTTGTGTCACATTGAAATCAACAGAAAAACAGTCATTATTTCCAATGCCTTGCAGACGATGAAGCCCCTTAATCCATCCAAAGCAGGCATTATTGAAATGCAGTAATATTGCGGGACAATTAAGGCGTGATAATGTTTCCAGTTCACCGGCCGTCATGCCCAGAGAGCCATCACCAAAAAGTCCGATGGGACGTTTTTCCGGCTCAGCTTTCCAGGCACCGACGACGGCGGGAATGGCATAACCAAGTCCACCAAAGGCGCGTGGTATGATAAAGCGGGACCGTGAATCCCCTAGTCGTAAGAAACGGGTCATATAAGGGGTCGGCGTTCCGGCATCGGACATGATATTGACCGGTGCGGTAATTCTGTCATTCAAAGCTTTTACAATGGGTTCAGGGCGAAGCGGAACTGTTCTTTCGTCAAATAAAGGCTCTGCATTTTCCCAGAAAATTTTGCGCCAATTGTTTAATGTGTCAATCCATGGCGCGTTTTTCTTGGGGTCAGTATTATCCAGACGGGACAGCTCCATGACGACCAACCTGATATCACCGGCGACGGACAGTACATTTTGTGTGTTGTTGGACAGAACCTCGGAATCAATATCCACCTGAACCACATGACGATCTGGATTCTGACTGGGAAAGGTATAGCCAATTGTGACGACTGACCCGATTTTAGAGCCGAGATAGATCACAAGATCGGCCTCTTCCAATGCTTTATTGGCATGGGGGTGGTAACCATTATCGCCAATGACACCAATGGCCAGAGGGTGGTTGTCTGGAATGGCACCCTGACCCGTGATGGTATTTACCACAGGGATGTTCATTTGTTCGGCAAGGCTCGTCAGTTCACTTTGTGCCGCCGATCTGTTAACGCCGCCACCAGCTACAATCAATGGTCTCGAAGAATTGTTAATAAGGGCAAGAATTTTTTCCAATTCACTTGGTGGTGCCACCGTTGGAATTGCGGGAAAACGTCCGCAGTCTTTCTCGACATGTAAAGAAACCGTATCAAGATCAATATCGACAATTAACATATCTTCCGGCACGATAACATGAACAGCCCCCGGCTTGCCGGTTGTGGCAATACGAAAGGCACGTCTTATGATTTCAGGAAGTTTCTGTGGTGATTTGACCTGAATGGACGCTTTTGTAACAGGATCAAACAGGCTCACATTATCAAGCTCAGTGAGCATACCGCGACCTTCACCTGTTAAGGGAATATCTATGGTGAATAATATCACCGGCACTGAGGAGGCATTTGATTCAGCCAAAGGGGGCAGGGAATACATGGCGCCGGCACCTGACGGGGCCTCAAAGATGCCAACTTTATTGGAAATCCGGGCATATCCGTCAGCCATAAAACCAGCACTGCGTTCATCACGCGCCATGACGTGTTTTATGTTGCCTTCCGCACGGGACAGCGCGGTGTATAATGGCACATTAGTATCGCCAGGGACGCCGAAAATAGTATCTACACCATAATCGGTGAGCATTTTTACAAGAATATCTGAACCAAGCACTTTAATTTACTCCATAAATTTTTTAATAATAGTCATTTTGCGTAATTACATATCACACTAATTTTATGATTCTCTATCAGGTGTTATTTCACCCGCATCATTATTGCCTTCTTTAAAAATAACGGTACGTCCACCGCGACGGGCAATCATGGCGGCCCTATGTTTATATGTTTCCCTTTCAGGAACACAGGCATTAACGGGACAAGCCCATTTGCAGCGCGCAACCTTAAAATAGCCTTCACAATCAACGCATATATCTTCGTCTATGACATATTGATCTGCCTCCGGCCGGATCGCCCGTACAGGACATTCCATTTCACAGGCGCTGCAATTAATGCATTCAGCCGTAATCATATAGGACATAATTAAATCACCTTTTGCTCAAAAACCCCACTAAGGCCTGTTTTTGACACGCGTTTCTCAATGGCGGCAATATCAGTTGAATAGAGCCCTTTGTCTCTCATACGATTGAAGTAGACAGAGCCGGAGAAAGTATATTTTTTGCCCATGCCAGCTTCCGTTTGCATTTCTTCACGGACATTAGTGATGGCATCACCAAGAGCCAGGCTCTGGGGCAGCTCAAGAAGCTCTTTGCCGGCAGCTGCACGGACTGCATTATGCCCGGCCAGCGCACCTGTGACCATGGCCTCGGTATGGCCCACCAATAATCCGGCCTTTTCACCGCCACAGAATAAATTATCGATATGGCCGGATACACGCATGGCATCATCCCGTGGTGACATATCGGTAAAACGCATGGAATTACCCAATGTTCCGGCATAGGGATCCACATATCTCACTTCTTCAAGACCGGGAAGCTGGCGCAATTGGTGGAGTGGTAGGAAAGGCGTCATCAGTTTGACATGTCCCGTGTCCAATAGAATGACGTTTTCAGCATATTCCTTAAGGGCATACTGGGCGCAGGCTTTTGATCCAAGCTTCTCATTGTCGATCATATGTTCAGGCAGGGGAACCATGGCGAGGCCGGTTCGTTCCAGTTCTTCGAGAATCTCAGAGGAGATGGTTTCCTTGCTTAATTTACAGGAGCCGCTCATGGCACCCAAGGTACCATTTGGTTTTTTTCCGTTCATTTCGACAATGCCGCAAGCTCCGGCAACACTGACACGCGGGCCAAAGGTTGGACAGCGCACGACACACATCACACATCCATTGCCATTATCCGTACATAATGTCTGTGCGCCGCAGCTGCCTGTGGTGTCTATAAAAACATCGCCTTCAACACAGGTGCCATTTTCCAATATTACAGATTCAATAGAACCGTCCTTGGTATTCACATCGGTAATACGGCTGAACAACCAGATTTCCACGCCATGTTTCAGCAGGCAGCGCCGGACCGCAGGTTCGATTTTCGACACATCATAGATGGAGGAATGTTTATGTCCCGGAAATTCCATATTCACATGGCGGGAGGTTTCATCACAAACCTTGAACAGATGACCAGCCCCCAGAGCGATCATTTCCTCAGTTGCCGTGAAGCGGCCATTGTTGCGCATAATTCCACCAACAAGTCCGGTCCCCAGAAGACTATCTGTCCGCTCCAGAAGAATCACTTCTTCGGCACCGGCCAGACGGGCTGTTAAGGATGCCGAACATCCTGCCCAACCACCGCCAATTATTACGACTCGTTTACCCATTGTAATTCCCTTTTAACATTTTACCTGTTGCTGTATATCCGGCCTCTAAAGCCGCAATATTTTTGATGACCAGTTTTGCCGGAAGTTTCTGAGCAATACTTTTCTTTAATGATTCAAGCGAGACAACGTCAGATACGGCCGCAATACAGCCAAGAGACACCACGCCCGCCGCAATCGGTTTGCCTGTATTTTCGATTGAAAGCCGGACGATGGGGACGGCTATCGCGCCTTTGGGCACTGATTTGACGTGATCCGCATCAACAATTGTTTGGCCAGTCGGCTTGACAGAATCCGCGAATTGATTGGCTGAATTTTGATTTAATAACACCAAGACATCCGGATTGTCTGTCCGTGGATAACTTATCCTCTTGCTACCGGCAACGACCTCCACCAGGCTGGGGCCACCACGTGTGGCGGAACCATATTCACCTCTTTGGGTGGTCCAAAGTCCTTCATGGGTGCCCGCAGCGATATTCAATACAGATCCGGCGAGCTTTACGCCTTGCCCGCCAATTCCAGCTATTCTGACTTCATGCCGGGGAATATCTCGTAATTGTTTAGTGGGTTTTTCTTCGGCGGCTTCTGCCCTAACCTCGTTTTTGTTTGCGATAGATCTCCGAAGGACCTCGGCCCATTCCCGGTAGGAATCGAAATATTCCGGAAGGTTAGCCCGACTGAGAACGCCTAACGGCAAACCCTTATCAGAAGTAACGCCGATCATGGAAAAACCGGACGTGTTCATGGCATCATTGACCAGTTCTGATAGTTGTTCCATATTGTCAATTGAGCCCCGTGATACAGAGGCGGCTTCAAGGCTTGTCGCCAATTCAAGAGGGGTGGCTCTTTTTTCAATACTGTCCTGAATGCCAAACGAACGCCAGTTTGTACGTTTTACAGGCGACAGGGCAATAGCATCAGTGACCTCGGAACGTAATATCAGGAGCGTCATGCCCATATTGCGCCGTACGGCATGGATCAGATGGTTCATACCCAATGTTACAGCATCAGCATTCATTATAAGAAGCATGGGGGTATCTGGCAGGGCTGCGCGCAATCCAATGGCAAGGGCAATATTCCGTCCTGGCGGGCCATGAATAAATGATATGGCTGGTCCATCAAAATTTTCTTCGGGCAATTCGGCCAGACTTGTCAAAACCAGAGGCAGCTTCCTGTTTTTATCAAAGGATGCCGCGCGGGTAATGACATCCATCAGAGTCTGCCAGGTATCAGTATAAACGGTTTCTTTTTGAACCAGATTAGTCATGAACCAGCCACCATAAGTTTTTGGATGGTGGTTAAAATTTCATCCGGCGTGATCTGATTGCCATCAGCCTTGTTGATGCCGGTAACATTGGACTGACCGGCAGCCAGCCGCTCGACTTCGCTGCGTATCTGCCCAAAATTTAATTCAGGCACAATGATATTGTTCAAATCTTTCGCAAGTTTTCTTACTCTTTCCTCAGGGAAAGGCCAAATGGTTTGCAATTTCAACAAGCCGAGCTTGATCCCCTTCTCTCTGGCCAGAGATACAGCACGTGTGGCGGCCATTGCAGTACCGCCATAGGCCACCAGGGCAATATCCGCGTCATCTAGTTCAATTTCTTCATAAAGGAGAATGTCATCCAGATTATCTTCGATCTTGCTATACATATGATCCCACCATTGGGATACAATCTCGGAATCTTCCGTTGGGTAGCCTTTTTCATCATGCAAAAGACCGGTCACATGATAACGATATCCTTCGCCAAAGGTCGCAAGAGGCACAACGCCTCCTTTTGTAAAAGCAAAGGCTTTATAATCTTCAGGAGATTCTGCTGGCTTACGACGGTCAAAAATTTCCACGTCATCATCGGCCAGCTCAATTTTTTCTTCCAAAGAGGACACCAAAGCATCCGCGAGGAAAATAACGGGCGTTCTGTATTTTTCGGAGAAATTAAAGGCCTTGATTGTCAGGTCATAACAATCCTGTACTGACCCCGGACTAAGAGCAATGATCGGATGATCGCCGTGGGTGCCCCAGCGCGCCTGCATGATATCACCCTGGGCCGCTTTTGTGGGCAGTCCGGTGCTCGGGCCAACCCGCTGCACATTAATTATAACGCAGGGAACTTCACTACCTACAGCATAACCCAGATTTTCCTGCATCAGGGAAAAGCCGGGGCCGCTGGTGGCCGTGGCAGACTTCATGCCGCCCAGAGAGGCACCAATGATAGCCCCCATACTTGCAATCTCATCCTCCATCTGGACAAAAACGCCGCCCACTTCGGGTAAGCGATCCGATAGAATCTCTGCAACTTCTGTGGACGGCGTAATTGGATATCCCGCATAAAAGCGGCAACCGGCTTTAATGGCACCTTCGGCGATGGCTTGGTTTCCGTACATTACTTCAAATTTTGACATTTATTGCAGCCCTTTATATCTGGAGTGTTCAGGATGTTCCGGCGGCAGTATTTCAATGGCAAAGTCGGGGCAGTGCCTTTCACATAATTTGCAATTTATGCAATTCTTCAGACCAGGTGTAATGGGATAATATTCTTCGTCCTCTGCCAGGACATTTTGAGGGCACCAGGCCGTGCATAGGCCACATGCCTTGCAGTAGTTTTTATTTATCCTAATCTCAAAAATGCCTTGCCGGATATGGTTCATGCGCTTTCTCCGGCTTTACCTTCTTGGCCTTTTAAATGTGCAAGCATGTCATAATAGCGCGTGCTAAAGTCAACAGAACCTTTGTTTTCAATAATTATGCCCCGGCCGGTTTTGTGGTCAGTGTGGAAGTGATCAATCTCTTCCGCGTCCTCATGATCACCATATGGCGCATCGGGGGAGGTAATCCGGACAGCCTGAGCACTACGTTTTATCAGGGCCGGATTGCTGCGGGTGGTATCATTATCCATATCCGCAATCATGTCTGATGCTTCCGGCCGCTGGTTCATTTTGCCGTAAAGTACGTGACAATTACTGATAATCTCGATTACGGAAAAACCAGAAATATTCATGGCTCTTTCAACCATCTTAACCAGAGACGCTGTGTGATTAACCGTCGCACGGGCAAAAAAGGGAACACCGGCGGCACGGGCAAGAACCTCAAGGTTCATGGGCCGCTCTATGGTGCGATGTTTTGCTGTTGTGGTTTTGCTGCCGGTTGGTGTCGTGGGGGAGGATTGCCCACCAGTGAGGCCATAAATATTGTTATTTACAACAATCGCCGTCATATCAATATTTCTGCGCATGGCGCTGATCAGATGGTTCCCGCCAATAGACATGGCATCGCCGTCCCCCATAATGGTGAATATTTTCATATCAGGCCGGGCCATTTTCAAGCCTGTGGCAAATGTCGGGGCCCTGCCATGGGTTGTATGGATAGAATTAAAGTCTGTATATCCGGACATGCGGCCCGTACATCCAATGCCAGACACCATGGCAACATCATCTTTGGCGAGCCCCTGATAATGGATAGCCTGAACAATAGAGCTCATTATGATGCCAAGACCACAACCCGGACACCAGGTTGTCGGCAACATATCTGAACGCATATAATCCCGCAGGATTTGTGATGTTTGAAGCTTCATTTGCCGCACTTATAAATATTATGTCTGTTAAATATTGCGATGACATAGTGATATAGTCACTTTTTACTCACCCAATAGTCTCAATATTGTATACTGTATACAGATTTAATTTTTATGTCAATATATGCATATATTTTTTGTATTCTCTTATTTTTATTCATTCAAATGTGTATGTAGTGCTTTGGCTATAAGGGCCGGATGCGAAATGTGACTTCCGTGAGCACCACCCTCGATTGTGGCGATATTGGCATCAGGTAATAATTCAGCGATTTTTTTGGTTACCTCTTTATATGTGGAAAATGATTCTGTACCGGTTGAGAAAGTCATTTTGTTGGGGTATTTTTTTAAACCAGTAACATCAATTGCCAGTCTCTCGGGATCACGGGATTGATCCAGCCATGTATCAGCATGAGAGAGAATAGTATGGCGACCACACTCATTGAAAATCTTGTCCCAGCTATTCTTACCAAAAGCGACTTCTTCGATGAATAATCTTGCTCCTTTTTCAATTTCACCCTGCAGGATCATTTTTGCGGTTTCCTTCATCAAACCCGCACTTTCTTTCTTTAGGGAATCTAACTCATCGTTACCTGACAATAAGGAGAAGACCGGGGGTTCATGAACAAATAAGCTTAATGTTGATTGCGGTGCTGTAATGGCAAGTTCTATGGCAATATTGGCGCCATATGAATGTCCTATAATATGTGCAGGACCCAGATTCAGTTCTTTCATTAAATCCAGCGTATCTTGCACATCTTCACTGAGATGCCCTTGTCCCGGAGTGTCGGTGCTGGCACTATGGCCTCGCCGGTCATAGGTGACGGCACGATAATCCAAACATAATCTTTGTGCAACACGGTCCCAGCTATGGTGGTCATCCCATGAACCATGAATAAAAACGATTGGATCACCAACCCCCTGGTCAGTATATGCAAGTTCAACTTCACCAATTTTTAAACGGCGTAAATATGATTTTTCTAATGATATGTTCATGATATTACCTTAAAATATAGTTTTAATTATTTAATTGTTAATGAGATAAACAGGTTTCCCTGGTTCTTTATATTGGGGCCGCTCATTATATTGAGGGCGCCCATTATTAGTGGTTGGAAATTACGGGGAGAATGATTCAAAATCCGTTGATAACGGACAATTTGTATTTCTCTCAAATAAGAGAAGATTGAAACTTTCTCAGTCTTCCCCCTCTATTTCAAAAATACCGGTAATTTCGACTGTGGAACCACCGGGAAGGGTGCTGCATCCCATGGCAGCACGCGTGTGCCGACCTTTTTCCCCCAAGCATTTTATGATTATATCAGTCGCTCCGTTTGCGATGACGGCATGTTTTTTAAAGTTTGCATCTGAATTCACATAGACTAAAATATTGAGACAGGATTTGATCCTGTCCAAATTACCATTACAGGCTTCATTTACTTGATATAGAAGGTTTAAGGCGCAAATTTCGGCACCCTTAACAGCCTGCTCCAAAGTTGTTTCACAGCCCACAGGTCCGCTGTAAATAAGCTTGCCTTCCCATTTGCAGATTTGGCCCGAGAAATAAACAGTCGTGCCACAACGCTTGAAAGGAATATAGTTTGAACCCGGTTCATTGCTTTCAGGTAAAGCCAGGCCCATTGATTCAAGTTTTATTTCCATGTCTGACTTCATGTGTTTTCTCAAGATGACTGAAGTTTCGCGTATGTTGACTTATTTCTGTCTACAGTATACAGTTTAAAATATTTGTCAATATAGAATTCTTGATTTTGGACCATGCAGAATTTCAATGCGGTAAAATAGATTGCAGCCATAATACTCTTATGGTTGAATTACATAATTGCTTAAAATTAAGGTAAAAGAGGTAAGGACACGTGGATAGCCTTGGATTTAACATACTCGACCAGATGCAGTGGTGGGTCATACTGATGGGCATGGCGGCTGTATTTGTCGGATCTGTAATTCAGGGTTCTACAGGGCTTGGATTTGGAATGGTTACGGCCCCTATATTACTGATTATGAACCCTGTTTTTGTACCCGGCCCTCTTCTGGTATTGGCAATGCTGGTGTCATTTCTAATGGTTCTGCGAGAATGGAAGAATATTGATATTAGAGAACTTTCCATGGCTCTTGGGGGGCGAATACCCGGTACTATTCTGGCGGCAATAGCATTTTCGGCAATTCCCTTTGCATTATATGGCATTGTGTTCGGTGTGATGATCTTGTCTGCTGTTTTATTAAGTGTAACAAGATGGCATGTTATGTCGACGGGCAGAAATTTATTGATTGCAGGATTCGCATCCGGTTTTATGGGGACGCTTACGTCTGTTGGTGCGCCGCCAATGGCCCTGGCTTATCAAAATCAGACTGCGGCCGTTATCCGGTCAACATTGGCGGCTTTTTTCACTATTGGATCTTTGATTTCAATTGTCACGCTTGTCTATTATGGTGGCTTTTCAACCGATCATATATTCATAAGTGCAGTTTTTATCCCGCCTTTATTATTAGGTTTCCGCCTATCAAGCCATTTGGTTAAAAGATTGAATATAAGAGCCGTTCGATTATCCATGCTGTCAATATCAGGTTTTTCTGCCGTTATATTGATTATTAGATCATTATTTGCGCTTACTTGATGAACATCCCTGATTTATGGGTGAGAGGAAGAATTTATATATGGTTGCGCCTGTATTTGATATAATCAATCAGATGCACTGGCTTAGTATACTATTGGCTATGTTGGCTGTATTTGCCGGTGCTTTCATAAAAGGTACTGCCGGCTTTGGCTTTGGCATGGTTGCTGCTCCGGTAATGATGATTATAGACCCCGTTTTCGTTCCCGGGCCATTATTGGTATTGGCAATGATGGCATCAATGTTAATTGTTTTTAAGGAATGGAGAAATATAGATGTAAAGGGGTTATCCTTTGCCCTCTCTGGTCGGCTTACGGGAACGTTATTGGCCGTTGTAATGGTCTCTTTTATTCCGCTGGCCTTATATGGCATAGTTTTTGGTATTCTGGTTCTTGGCGCCATATTGCTCAGTGTGAATGGTTGGCGTTTTGTTTCATCAAACCGTAATTTGATTACAGCTGGTGTTGCTTCCGGCTTTATGGGAACATTGACATCTATCGGCGCTCCACCCATAGCGATGGTTTATCAGCATGAAAAAGTAGCCGTTATAAGGTCAACGCTCGCGGCCTTCTTTTTGTTTGGCACAGCAATTTCTATTGCAGCATTATATCTTTCCGGCAGGTTTACTTTGGAGCAATTTATTATAAGTATTCTGTTCATTCCGCCATTATTAGGCGGACTTCGGCTTTCCACTTTTATTGTAGCAAAATTAAATATGAGAATAGTGCGTTTTGCCATATTATCCTTATCAGGAATTTCCTCAATCATCCTGATTATAAGGTCGGCTATTGCCTTGATTAATGTTGTGTAGACTTAATGGAAACCTTTAACCGCACCGCCGTCTACGCGAATGACAGACCCGTTGATGAAACTTGACCGGTCGCTGCAAACGAAGGTTACAACATTGGCAAATTCTTCTGCTTGGCCTAATCGGCCCAAGGGATTCGCTTTGGCATCGGCGGCACGAATTTCCTCTATTTCTTTGCCTTCCTGCTCTGATACCCATTCTGCAAAACGGCCGTAAGCCGGGGTATCAAATTGGCCGGGAATAATGACATTCACAAGAACATCGGGGGCTAATTCCAGAGCCAGCGACCTTGCTGCTGCGGATACCCCGCTTCTGAAAACAGATGATAGGGCAAGTTCGGGCGTCGCCTCGACAATGGAGCGTGCCGTAATGAAAACCATTCGTCCATTCGTGGATTTTTTCAGATGGGGGGCTGCCGCGGCGGCGGCTTCCAGAGTGGGCCGCAACATTATGTCATAGGCTTTGTCACGAGCTTCGGGCGACACATCAAGTATGCCTCCAGGTGATCCGCCGCCGGTATTTATGACGATAATATCAAGCCCCTGGAGCTTTTCTGCAGCACTGTCGACAATATATTTGGCCTGACCCGCCTGTGTCATATCGCCAGTTACCGCAAGTTTCGCGCCGCTGCTGACAACGGCTTTTGCTGCTCGTTCAGCATCCCTGCCCGAGATGGCCACATGGGCACCTTCGGCGGCCAATTGACTTGCGATGGCCAGTCCTAAACCAGAGCTGGAGCCGAGTATGAGTGCTTTTTTATTGGTTAATCCAAGATCCATATCACATCATCATAATAGCTAATAGCGTGATGGCCAGAAAGCCCAAAAGCACCGGCACCAGATTCCGGCGCACCAGATCGATGGGCGAAACATTGGCGATACCAGCATCGGCGCAGGCTCCAAAAGCCCAGGCAACCATAGTGCCGCCGCCTGTGAAGATGGTAACCACCTGCCCAAGGGCCGCCAATATGGCCACATTAAGATTGGCACCACTGGCCAAGGCGCCTGCTAAGGAACCAACCAGGGGCAGTCCTGAAAAGCCGGAACCATCCATGCCGGTCAGCAAGCCAATGAACGTGATGCCAAAGGTCAATATCCATCCGGCATGAGATAAATGTTGGCCAATATAATTTCCAAGGTCAAACAGAACGCCAGGGGTGCCTTCGCCGACGACGCTTTCTGCATGTTCAGGATTGCCCAGAAAGAAGAAGCCGGCAATAGGGATGATGGGGGCAAAAATCTTAACGGAGAAAAAGAAACCATCGCGGATATGGTCGCTGATAATATCCAGCGCATCATGACCGTGGGAGGCGAAGGTCGAGAAAACCATAAGCACGATTGCCGTTCCGCCTAATAATGCGGTGGCCGCCCCACCTCTTATGGCTTGTTCAGGTTGGAACAGACCGCGATATACCATGAGTCCGGCAATGCTGATCAGGACGACAGGGACCAGAACGGCAAAAAGTCTGGCATAGGGTTTTTGTTCATTTTCTTCGACCTCTACCGGGGCATTTTCAACGTTATTTGGCTCGCAGGTAAGGACACCTGAACGCATGTCACGCCGGATGGTATATATGGCCACCGAAAAGGCGACCATGCCGGCCACTAGTGAAAAAAGAATTGTATAGGGCAACAGTTCACTGGTTTCTATACCGGCGGCCCCCGCCGTCAGTCTTGTTGCGCCCTGAATAACAGGGTCGGCGGAAAGCGCGATACCATGACCAGACAGATTGACCGCAACGGCGCCTGCCATGGCGGGCAGACCCACGCGAACCGCAACCGGAATAAGAATTGTTCCCACCAACGCCACGGCTGGTGTCGGCCAGAAAAATACTGCGGCAACATACATCGTTGCAGCCAAAACAAAGAAAGCCGAGCGCGGCCCGATCATAAGTTTTTTCATTGGCTCGACCATGATTTTCGCGGCACCTTGCATTTGCAATGCCTTCAACATCGCCGCCATCATGGCAATAACAAGCATAATATCAAAAAGTTGGCTGCCCGCATTCAGCAGGGCTTTAAAGACCACCTGAATTGCGAAAATAGTCATATTAAGAAGACCATCATCCAGTTGATAGGAGGTCAGGCCCACAAGAAATATTCCAAGGATAGAAGGAATTATGACGCCTTTACGAAAACCAATGGAGACAAAAATAGAGAGAACTACAAGTAAGAAAATCCAGTGAGAAGCTGTTATATTAATTTGTTCCATGGTTTGCCTGTAATAAATTTAGAAGAAAATTATGTATTTCTAGAAAAAGATATGATGTTATCTACTTATTCCAATTTTTTTATAATATGATATAGTTGACCATCAACAGTTTATGAATTGTATACAGTATACAGCAAATATGATATAATGAGTCAAGTTATAAATTGAAATAATTAAGGGTGAGTGAGTATTGGAAGATTCTAAGACAGTAGTATTTTCGGACGTTGGTGAGAAACATCAATCTTTGAATGACAGAATTTATAAGGCTCTGCGAGAAGCCATTTTTCGCGGGGACTATAAACCCGGCGAAAGACTAACAGAACCGGGCCTGGCAAAATTATTCGGGGTTTCCAGAAATCCAATTCGAGAAGTGCTGCGTAAACTTCAGAGCGAGGGGATTGTTGAAATTCCCCCCCGAAAAAGTGCACGAGTAGCCGTATATACAGTAGAAGAAATAGAAGAAATAATTGAACTAAGAGCTGAGCTTGAAGGTTTGAGTGCGCAATTTGCTGCTGGCCGCCTGACTGATGAAACGATAGAACTTTTTCAGAAACTGCTTGATGATGGACAAAAAGCGGCTAAGAAAAAGGATATTGGAAAACTCCGTCAGTATAACGATGAATTTCATTCTTTATTATCCCGTTCCGGTAAAAACCGCTTTTTGGTCGACTATATATCTACACTCCGTGAAAGAACCTTATGGTTGTTTGAGAAAGTCAAAGGCGATCGCAGTATTGAATCCTGGAACGAACATATTGCGGTGCTTGAGGCAATTATAGCATCCGATAAAAAGCTTGCCGCATTACTCAATGCCCGTCATGTGAGAAAAATCGGGGATGAAGTCTTAAAAGTGATCAATGAGGATAAAGCCAAGGCCTGATAATTTATCACCTTGTATATATTAACCCAAAGTTTTCATTGTTCCGGGCTGCTCCGGGAAATCACCATATATTGTTTTCACCCTATTTTAGCTTATCATGCGACAGAATTGTATGAAATTAATGGGGCCTGAGCCTAGGGTTGCTTTTTACAAGATAATAAAAAACCCCGATATGTTAATATCGGGGTTTAAATTTGGACTGAGGGCCAAGGAAGACAAATCCCTCAGGTCCTTTTTAATGCGATACTCTAGAAATTAAAACTCACTTTCGCATAATAGAATCCACCAGTAATACCGCCTGGTGCTGTCGTTGGATATTTGGAACCAAGAATGAAAGCCCAGGGGTTTTCATCCGGGAAGCTGTCGAGAAGATTATCAGCACCCACAACCAGTTCAACTTGTTCCGTTACATTATAGGCGGCTTGAACATCAAGTGTAACCTGGGCACCGGCATCAACGCGCAGACCAAAAGCATTCACATGGAATTCCGTGAATGAGCTAAAGTAGTTGGCCCTTATATGCGCCCGCCAGTTGTCAGCTTGATGTTTAAGCATAAGGTTACCCTTAAATTTTGGATTATTTTCTTCCAATTGGCCGATACGTGCGTCACCTAATCCTTCGCCGCCCGTAACCTCTGTTTCTGTCCAGTTGCCGGTAAATACCAGGTCCGTATTACCCTCATCTGTGACATTGATGGGTACCGTGGCCACAATATCAACACCTTGGGTTTTGGTACTGAAATTATTTCTGAAAAATCTGAAACTACCCAATCCGCTGGCGGCTACAATTCCTTCTGATATCAACGTGGCCTTTTGCTCATCTGTTAGTGAGAAGCTTTCAGATTGTGTTAGACGATTATCCATTGTAATTCGGTAATAATCGAGTGTTAAATTCATGAAGTCACTGTTATAGACAAACCCGACAGAGAAACTTTTTGATGTTTCCGGTTCCAGCTGTTTTCCGCCAACGGCCATCGCAACGGCGCTGGTCGCTGGTATAAGACCTGATTCAATCAAATCGCCACCAGGCGTTATTTCCGTAGTCAGAGCGCTGAAATTTTGCTGGCCCGGTGTTGGAGCATGGAAACCTGTCGCATAACTTGCGCGAATACCAAATTCTTCGGTTACATGATAAAGGCTGGTGGCTTTCCAGGTAACCTTGCTACCCATATCGGTAAAGTCCTCATAACGAACCGCACCGCCAAGAACCAGCTCATCGGTTACATCGGCTTCCAAATCAAGATAAAAGGCAATATTGCTTCGGGTGAAATCGCCGGCAATAGTGGGAGAAAAGCCAGGAAAAGCTTCTTCACCAATCAAAAAGCCCTGATCTGCAAGAATGCCGGCCTCAAACGAAGGCGGGGCACCGGCGACAATGGTGAATTGCTCTTTATGCCATTCAAAACCACCGGCAACATTTAAGGGAGAGGCCAGGCCATCGATTTCAACGGGATAGGCCAAATCAACATTGACACTTGATTCAGTTTGAATTCTGTCACCAAGGTCGTCAAATACGGATGGGGAGAGGGAACCCAAACTGGGGTTAGGCACATTGGAAGCATTCGGGGAAAGTTTACTGCGGCCGGCATTTAAGCTGATGTCATATGTCATGCCGCTCTCTATTTCACCGCGCAGACCAAGCGCACCAGACATGTCAACCACTTTGTTGCCAAAGCGCGGCGTGTAACCGCCAGGATAATCTTCAAGGAATGAATAACAGTTCGGATCGGCAAAGATGGCCGCAAGACGGGCATCTGCATCAGCTGCGCCAACAGCAATCGGGTTATTAACCAAGCCAGTACCACCGAAATCAATCCCGCCATCACAATTCATGCCATCATCAGGGGTCATATCACCGATAAGATAATTTCCGCCATCATCATTGTCCGTAAACACGCCGAACCGGCCGGTTGGATTACGATAGAAGAAGTCACTTTCGACTTTTCTTTCTGAATAACCACCAAACATGTAAAATTCACTATTGTCGCCGGCTTCAGCAGCCATATTGACGAAAAGTTTCAGATTATCATTAATTTGTGGTGACCCGAGTTTTGATGCAGGGCTCGGCACATCAGGGAAGCCGGCGTCAATCAGAGCCTGTGCGTCACTTCTCTGGATCGAACGGGTGGTTTCATCGCTTTGACCATATTCTCCACTAAAGCGTACAAAACCATTTTCGCCAAGAGGCAGTCCCCAGGTTCCTGCTATTTCATAGGTAGTGCCGTCGCCGCTATAGGTGCTTCCTAATTTTGCTTCGATCCTGCCGCCTTCCGCGTCGTCATTCATGATAAAGTTTATAACACCGGCAATGGCATCTGAACCATATTGCGCCGCCGCGCCATCTCTCAGCACCTGAATTTGTTTCAGGGCAATAGCCGGGATGGAAGATAAGTCCGGCCCCTGTGATCCGTCCGAAATGCCACCGGAAAAGGTCGGTATATCACCCGCCCGATGCCGACGCTTGCCATTGACCAAAATTAATACATGGTCAGGGGATAGCCCGCGCATGTTGGCAGGGCGAATAGAGGTAGATGTACCGCTAATCGGGTTGGCATTAACGTTCAAGGACGGCACAGATGTGCGCAACATATTCGTGATATCGACACTTCCCTGATTTCTCAGGCTGTCGCTTGTGATAATATCAACTGGTACAGGCACATCTGACGCAGATCTGCCGGGTCTGCGAGAACCTGTAATAGTTATTTCCTCAATAACGTCTGCGCCGCGATCTGCATCAGCATCTTCTTGTGCATATACAGCCTGGCTGGACATAGCCGTTCCGGCCAGAAGCATTATTAAGGTATGGTTGAATTTCTTTCCAGTTTTTGGGTTATTGGTATTTAAGCTTTTATAGCTGATGGTCGACATTGTAGACGAGCTCCCTAAGGTTATGTTTAAAGTATACTCAAATAATAATTAAGCAAAACACCCTGAATAGATTTTAGGTCTTGCTAATTAATATCACTAAAAGGTTTCTCCCTTATCCCAGGCTTTATCCCGTGATATTATGCATACTGTATACAATATGGCCTTAATGTCAAATGGCGTTAGACTAAAAAGAATTCCGAAAAAAAATAAGAAAAATAAAATCAGAGGGCAAGATTTTCAGAAAAAATCCTTTATTTTTAATTACTTAAATGATAAAGGATAGTTTGATTATTTTTTTGATATTTTATAATAGATTATCATCAGTAATGAATTACTGTACACAGTATTCTATGTGGCCAAAGCAAGGGCAGCCCATCTTGCGGATTGGATGGGAAGCATTATCCTGACGGCGATAATAATAATGTGTAATCTGTCATGGCATTACATAAGGATTTAATGATATTATAAAATTTCTTTTTAATAAGGGTGCTTACTGCAGTTTTCTGTTGTCACTCCAAACTGGAAATGACCCCGATAATTGCTTATCTAATGATGACGTTATTATAGCGATAAGGGATAAATATATTTAAAAACCGACGACCCGTTTTGTTTTATTTGGATCGTTCATAATAATAATTCAATACAATTTGTAATGATTTGTTGATTATTCGTGGGTTGCTATTTTTTAATATTTTTTGTCCTATGCCAATGGAGAGTGTCAACGACAATATCAAACAGAGGCATAATTGTCTTTGTGCTGTAAAGAGGTTTAAATAAAATTACGTTAGAAAATGTATTAACTCAGGACATAGATACGGGTATAGCTATTTTGATAGAAGGCTGCCCGGAAGAAGCACTGAAAATACTCATCTATAAATATTTGTAAGGACGGTAATTTACAGGAAAAACAGTCAGTTGGAGTAAATTTCCCACTGTGAATTTCCTGCTAACATTTCGTAAGTTTAGAGATTAGCAAATTGAGAATTTATTAATGCTTGATAAGCGCATTGATACCGTAACAGAAGCCGTTTCAGTTATTACTGATGGGGCCGTTGTTATGATAGGCGGTTTCGGAGAGGCGGGAAGCCCCACCGAGTTGATCCATGCTCTGATTGATCGTGGATCCAAAGACCTGACTGTTATTAATAACAATACTGGTAATGGTGAGGTTGGACTTGCGGCCCTGATCGGAAATGGACAGGTTCGAAAAATGATTTGTTCCTACCCGCGTTCCAGTCATTCCAAAGTTTTCCCGGAACTTTACAGAGCAGGAAAGATAGAGCTGGAAATTGTACCACAAGGAACGCTGGCGGAACGAATCCGGGCAGGTGGGGCAGGGATTCCTGCTTTTTACACGGCGACCACCGTTGATACACCTTTGGCGGATGGCAAGGAAACCAGAAATATTGATGGGCGGGACTATGTTCTGGAATATGGCCTGAAGGCCGATTATGCCCTTGTAAAATGTGAATTGGCAGATAGTCTGGGTAATCTGGTCTATAATAAGACGGCCCGAAATTTTAATCCGATCATGTGTACGGCGGCTGAAACCACTATTGTGCAAGCCAGAAAAATTGTTACTGCCGGTGAGCTTGACCCTGAAATTATTATAACGCCAAATGTATTTGTTGACCGCATTGTTGAAGTATCCAATCCCTTGATTGAGTCAAAACTTATTGAAAAAGGGAGGCGTTACCCGTGAATAAAGATGTTTCAAAAGTAAAGGGTTGGACCCGTGAACAAATGGCCGAACTTACAGCCAGGGACATTCCAGATGGATCATATGTAAATCTAGGCATTGGCATTCCCGAACTCGTCGCAAAATTCGTGCCAGAGGGCCGGGAGTTCATTTATCACACAGAGAATGGATTGCTGGGAATGGGGCCGTCACCTGAAGCAGGCCAGGAAGATTCAGAATTGATCAATGCTGGTAAAAAAGCCGTGACAGCATTACCCGGAGCCAGTTTTTTCCACCATGGTGACAGCTTTACCATGATCCGGGGGGGGCATATTGATGTTTGTGTCCTGGGTGCCATGCAGATTTCACAGGAGGGCGATCTGGCCAACTGGTCTACAGGGGCCAAGGATGCCATTCCTGCCGTTGGCGGTGCCATGGATCTGGTT
>Ga0316204_10001593_pt1 | contig 59454 bp, 51 predicted proteins | sample 6monrhotite_MG_2_FD_205661 | JGI IMG/M metagenome (GOLD analysis project Ga0316204, IMG submission 205661) | Microbial mat bacterial communities from mineral coupon in-situ incubated in ocean water Damariscotta River, Maine, United States -... | ecosystem: Environmental > Aquatic > Marine >...
CAGGTTTCGCAATGGATGCAAACCCAAGTGGGCATGCCAGACGACCCGAGAGTCACTGCACAGGGGAGTGAAAGGCGACGACGAGGTACGAGGAGACTTGCCTGAGAGGGGAAGCGCAGGTTCCCCTCTGGAGACAACGCTGGTTGGAAGCGGCGAATCCGTCAAAGTGGCTGAAGACACGCACTAACGACCACGATCCATGCGGCAGCCGAACCCCCAGTGACCTCCACGATCCAGGCGGCAGCCGGCCTCGCAGTGAGCTTCACGATCCATGCGGCAGCCCAACCCCGCCCGGTCCAATCTCCACCGGGCCCATGCTCACCGACCCCATGCCCACCGGCCCCAATCCCACCGGGCCCAGGTCCGCCGGACCGAACGCTCGGGGCTACGGAACCGCGGATGTCTGCGGGCTTGTGGGGGCACGGGTGGGGCTGCCGCATGGATCGTGTCGGTCAGTGGGGGTTCGGCTGCCGCATGGCTTGTGGCCGTTAGTTCAGGTCCTCCAGACCGGCTCTTAGCCACTTTGACGGATTCGCGGCTGCCAACCGGCGTTGCTTGCTGTGGGGAACCTGCGCTTCCCCCCCATTTCAAGTCTCCTCGTACCTCGTCGTCGAAAGCCCCGGTCTGGAGGACCCCCCTGTGCTCTGACTCTCGGGTCGTGTGGCATGCCCACCTGGGTTTGCATCCATTGCGAAACCTGGCCGGTTTTACTGGATTCGTCCGGAACAACAACACCTGGGCTCCGTCGAAAACCGTCCACGTGTTCGCAAGGTCTTGCCTCCTGATGTCGCCTTGCGGCGAGGCAGCTGACGTCGCAACACCCTCTCCCGTGGGGCGCTGGGACGTCGCGTTCCTCAAAGAGTCCTCTTCGCAGTTGGCGCGCGCCATTCGGCGCGTGCTGACGGAAGGTGCGGACTCAGGGAGGGGACGTCGCGTTCCTCAAAGGGGCCTCTTTGCAGTTGGCGCGCCGTGCGGCGCGTGCTGGTGGAGGATGGGAACTCAGGGGCGCGACCACAGGATCCGCAGCGGTACGGATTCGCGGTAGGGCAGTCCAGCCAACGGGCTGCGAGCACCCCCCGGGCGTCATCGCTGGGCTGCCATTACAGGCCGTGACAGCGGCGTACAGCGTCCAACTCAAGCAGGTACAGAGAGAGGGCGTACCAGTCGCGGCCGTCAGCCCATCCCCTGATTTTGGGCCGGCCGCGGCTGGACGTTGTAAGCCTAAGGCAGACCGGCGTCGATGACGGACCGCATACCGGCCTTGTCCGCGACCGTCAGGCCGGTGGAGGTCGCGCCCCAGATCGCCGTCGCGGCCGTGCTGAACGCCGCCTGGGTCGCGGTGTTCTCCAGCGTCGCCTGTTTGCCGTGGGGCACCGGCGGGGCAGGCCGGCGCGGTTCAGCGCGGCCCAGCATCGCTCACTGCTCAGACAGCACGTCCGCAGCGCATCTTCTAAGCTATCTACGCTAAATCACAGTGTAGATAAACGGCAGGACCGGGCTGGCCTCCACCCAGAGGATGAAGCCGATCATCAGCAACAGCACGACGATGATGGGGGTCATCCACCACGCCTTGTTGTGCACGATGAAGTGCGCGAACTCCTTGACGAGGCTCTGCTGGCCTTGAGGGATCTGCGGCTCGACGTTGCCCTGGGGGGTCTCTTCACTCATGGAATCCGCTCCTGATGTCCTGAGTATCTCAGCGCATCCGCCGGTTGTCCACGGTCTCCGGCTACATCGCGTAGATGAAGGGGAGCACCGGGCTCGCCTCGGCGAACAGGATGAACGCGACCATGATCCCCAGCACGGCGATGATGGGGGTCATCCACCAGGCCTTCTCCTGAACGATGAAGTGCGCGAACTCACTGATGAGGGAGCTGTTCTGCTGGGGGATCTCATTCATGTCATTCTCCGAGCTTGCCGCCATTGTATCGGAAAGCGGACCGATTTCACGGACTGTTCGTCAGCGACGCAGAGCGTAGGAGGTCTCCAGCAGGGGAACCGACACGCGCTCACCGTCAGCGCCGTCGCGGAAGTCCACCACCAGCGTGGGCGCCGCGTCCGCCGGCTCACCGGCCTGCTGAATCGGGCGATCCAGCCCCGCCCGCCGCAGCCAGGGGCTCAGGTGGTAGGCCCAGCCGTGGGTCGTCTGCACGTCACAGGGGATCGCCGGCGGCTCGATCAGCTCGATGGGCCCGTACGGCCCCGCGCGCGCCGCCTCGCCGATGGCCTCGAAGCCGGCGCCGCGCGGATCCGGCGGCCTGAGCCAAACCTGGATGCAGCCGGGCTCGAAGTCGACCACCGGCTGCGGCGGCGCGGCCATCGGGCTCTCCGCCCACGAGAGCCACCCGGTCCAGCCCACCCCGGCCAGCACCAGCGCCCCCCAGCGCGGCCGCGCCGCCGCGCCCGCAGCCACCGCCAGCCCCGCCGCCGGAAGCAGCGGCACCAGCAGCCGGTCGTACTTCTTCGGCACCAGCGAGAGCAGCAGCATGCCGCCCACGAGCCACGCCGCGCAGAGCCCGATGAGCCGCCAGCCGCCGCCGTCGCTGCGACCGGTCCAGGCCGCCGCCGCCGCCGCCAGCCCGAGGGCGCACCACACCGGCCCGAGGCCGAGGCCCGCCAGCGCCTGGGGGTAGTAGAGCGCGTGGGCGAGCCAGCCGGCGCTGCCCTTGTAGGCGGCGCTGTCGCCGACATACGAGAGCTGCTCGATGAGGTTGTTGGCGTACCAGGGGGCCGCGATCACGAGCCCGGCGGCGGCCGCCAGCAGGCTCGGCTTCCAGCGCACGGTCAGCAGCACCGGCGCGGCGACATAGAGGGGGAAGGTCTGCTTGGTCAGCAGCCCGGCGGCCAGCGCCAGGCCCAGCAGCGCCGCCCGCGCGGGGGTGGGGCGCCGCCGCTGCCAGGCCGCAGCCGCCACGGTCAGCGACACCGCCGCCGCCAGCGCGCCCTCCGGCATGAAGTGCCTCGCGATGCCCACCTGGAGCGGCAGCCAGGTCACCGCCGCGGCCCCCAGCAGGGCCGGCCCGGCGGCGACGTGGCAGCGCGCGGCCGCGTACACCCCGGCGGCGGCCAGCCCGAGGAAGAGGAGGTTGACCGAGCGCACGGCCCCCCGGCCCGGCTGCCCCCCGCCGGCGACACGCCACCAGGCGCCCACCGCCGCCGGGTAGAGGCTGGGGTAGTCCCCCATGTCCTCCACGACGGCCCGCTTCACGAAGCCGCCGACGCGGCCGCCGCGCAGGTCGTCGAGGAACAGCTCCGCGGCGCCGACGTGCCCCTCCTCGTCGCCGTCGCGCAGCAGCCTGTCCTGGCTGATCCAGGCGAGGTTGATCACCAGCGACGCCAGGAGGAGCGCGAGGCCGAGCCAGCCGCGTGTGTTCAAGCTCAATGCCCTCAAACTCAGTGCCCTCAAACTCAGTGCCCCAGCATCACGTCACAGGTTCCCCAGCCGAAGAACCACAGCGCGCCCAGCAGCGCCGCCGCGCACATCGCCTCCCCGAGCCAGCGCCAGCGCAGGCCGGCCGCGCTCGCGCCGAGCCCGGCGGCGGTCAGCGCCAGCAGCGGCAGGAAGTAGTGGGTGGAGAAGTGATCGATGGTGCAGAGGAAGAGCGAGTAGGTGAGCGCGCTGCCGACAATCCAGCGGCCGGCGCGGCTGCCGACCGTCGCCGCCGCGATCGCCAGGAGCAGGCCGCCGCCGCTGTACTTCAGCCACGTCAGGTAGAAGGCGGCCGGCCGCATGTGGAGGGGCAGGGGCTCCCCCGCGTTCTGCCAGTGCTCGGGCACCGTCTCGAACCACAGGATGAAGAGCCAGTCGCGGAATTGACCGCTCAACAGCGCCGCCACGGCGAGGGCCGCGCCCACAGCCGCGACGAGCCCCCAGGCCGCCTTCAGCTCCCGCTTGGGGAAGCGCCGCCAGAGCAGGCCGTGGAGGCCCGCGGCCAGGGTGAGCGCGATGGTCCCGGGGTAGCGGGTGAGGCCGGCCAGCAGCGCCAGCAGCCCGAAGCGCGGTGCGCCCTCGTCGCGCTGGGCGGACAGGGCCATCGCCGTCAGGCCGGCGGGGAACGCCGCCGCGTACAGCGAGTCCGGGAAGTTCATGCTCGCGGGCTCGGCCATCAGCTTCAGGTGCACGCAGGCGTAGGCGCCGGGCAGCAGCCACGCGGCCCACGGCGCGCGCGGGGCGGTGACCTCCAGCAGGCGCACCCCGGAGATGCCGAGCAGCAGCAGCACCCACATCAGGAGCGCGCCCGCCCCCCGCAGCCCCGGATCCACCAGGGCGGCGGAGAGGGCCAGCACGTTGCTCCAGAGCGGCGGCTGGTTCACCGTGAGGGCGCGGTCGTCCAGCAGCTCCGCGGCCCAGCGCTGGTTCTCCACGATGTTCAGGAGCTGGTAGTAGTGGAAGAGGCGGACCTCGCCGAGGCCGTGGGCCTCCCAGATCGCCTCGCTGCCGGGCAGCACGTAGATGAGGCTCTCGGCGTCCGCGCCGGTGATGGCGATGTCGTGCTCGCCGGCGTCCAGCGCCAGCGAGGCCACACCCCGCTCCAGATACCGGGGCACCGCCTCGGGCTGCTCCCGCTCCACCACGTCCCGCTGGATGGTCGCGGACGCGGCCCCGGCGCTCAGCGTCGCGCCCACCGGCCCCCGGAGGAGCAGCATCGCCCGGCCCTCGAAGCGGAGCGAGCCCCCGTCCAGCTCGGGATCCGTCAGCCGCGCGGCGCCGGCCTGCTCCCAGCCGAAGGGCTGCGCCGGCCCCCAGCCCTCGCCGGCGGCCCACCCGGCGTTGTCCAGGTGCTCCCCGTTGGCGACCTCGTGGTACCAGTAGGCGTCGAGCGGGCGGGTGAGATCCCCCCGGCGGGTCCAGCCGGCGACGGCCAGCAGCGCCACGACCGCCACCAGCCCCAGGCGGGTGCGATCGCTGGGCGGCGGCGGGTTCGGCCCCCGGCGGCCCATCGCCAGGCCGGCGACCATCCAGGCCAGGGACAGCCCCATCAGCGTCCAGGCCCCGCCGCCCGTGAGGCGGGTGAGCGCCACGTTCACCACGGCGAAGACCACCGAGAGCCAGGCGGCGTCGATGACCTCCTGGAGCCGGCTCGCCCGGGGGTTCAGCCAGCGGGCCCAGCCCGCGCCTGGGGCCCAGAGCACCGCGGGCACGCAGAGCAGCGCCTTCAGCCACCACGGCGCGCCGAGCCCCAGGGCCAGCGCCGCCGCCAGCCAGACCAGCGGCCAGCCAACGGGCGCGGCGATCACGGGCAGCCGCCGGGGAAGACGTCGTCGGGATCGTGGAGCCGCTCCGCGAAGGCCAGCACCACGAAGTCCTCCTCCGGGCCGGCGATCACCACATGGGCGAGGCCGGCGGGCACATACACCCGCGCGCCGCGCAGGTCGTAGTCGGCGCTCTCGCCGCTCTCGGGATCCGCCACCCGCAGCACCCCGGCCCCCGAGAGGGCCGTGAACCACTCACCCATGGCTGCGTGGCGGTGGTCGCCGCGGCGGGCCCCGGGCGCCGCCCGGACGAGGTAGACCTCCCCGTCGACCGGCCCCGGCAGCAGCTTGTGCAGCGAGCCCCGGGCGTCGCTGAAGACCTGTATGGGCTCAACCCGAACGCCGCGCACTCTCGCTCCGTGTGGCCTGGATTGTACGCCGTAGTCCCTCATCGAGGCTCACCTCGGGTGAGAAACCCAGGAGCGAGCGGGCGAGCGCGTGATCGCCGACGAAGCGCGTCGCGACCTCGCCGGCGCGCCGGCTGAGGGCGCCGGGGCGCACGAGCGCCGGGTCCGCCTCGCAGAGCGCGAAGATCCGCTGGACCAGTGACAGCACGGTCAGCTCCGGCCCCCCGCCAAGGTTCAGCAGCCGCCCCACCGCCGCGCCGGCGCCGGCGGCGAGGGTGATGCCGCGGGCCATGTCCTCCACATAGTTGACCTCGCGGGTCTGGAGGCCGTCGGTCATGGGGAAGGCCCGCCCCTCCAGCGCGGCGCGGACGGCCGAGGGGATGAGCCGGCTGCCCCGCTGCCCCGGTCCGTAGGTCAGGAACGGGCGGACGACCACGGCCTCCAGCGCGGTGGTGCGGGAGAGGCAGCCCACCCAGTGCGAGGCGGCGGCCTTGGCGGCGGAGTAGGGCGACACCGGGCGCGGCGCCTGGGACTCCAGGAAGGGGGCCTCGCCGTCCCCGTACTCCTCGCAGGTGCCCGCGTAGAGGAGGCGGGCGCGCTGTCGCAGGCAGGCTCTGGCGACGGCGTCGGTCGCGCGGAGGATGGCGTCGGTCATTGGCGGGAAGGCGGCGGGATCCCGGGTGAGCTGGATCGGGGCGGCGAGGTGAATCACGACGTCCGGCTCACAGGCCGCGATCAGGGCCTCCAGCCCCTCGGGCTCGGTGAGCTCCATTGGGTGCCCGGTGATCCCCGCCGGGACGGGACGAGCCGGGCTGTGGAAGGTGCCGTGCACGCGGGCGCCCTGGTTCAGCAGACGCCTGGAGACGGCGCCCCCCAGGAAGCCGCCGGCTCCGGTGACCAGAACGCGAGTGTCCTTCCAGCGCAGATCCTGTGACATTGGCGTTAGAGTAGTCCATTCACCGCTCCGCAGGTCTCCCCATGCGCCTCGTTCTACCCCTCCTCGCGCTGTTCACCAGCGGCTGCTGGTCCGCCGCGACCAAGACCATCGAGGACACCGGGGATGGCACCGAGGAGCGCCTCCTCACCGACGACTCAACGGACGGCGGCGGCGGCGATAACGGCGGCGGCGACGACGGCGGCGGGCCCGGCGGGGACGACGGCGGCGGCCCCGGCGGCGACGACACCGGGACCGCGCCGCCGACCGATCTGGACGGCGACGGCTGGAGCGTCGAGGAGGGGGACTGCGACGACGACGACAAGCGGGTGCACCCAGAAGCGCTGGACGACTGCGACGGCTGGGATGAGGACTGCGACGATCTCGTGGATGAGGACGCCTGGCAGGACGATGGCTACGAGCCCAACGACGACTGGGGGGACGCCGTCGACCTGGGCAGCCTGGACGACTATCCGGAGCACTCGCTGACCGGCTACCTCCACGACATCGGCGACGTCGACCGATTCCAGTACACCATCAGCGATGACGACTGGGACTTCTTCATCGTCTACCTGTACCTCTCCGACATCCCCGATGACGCGACCTACCGCCTGACGCTGTACCAGCACGACGGCTCGGACTGGCAGGAGCTCGGCAGCCTCTACCAGACGGGCGGCACCCTGGAGGCGTACTACGAGGATCAGTGGCTCTCCGACGACGGCGGCACCTTCCAGGTCGTGATCTCAGCGGACTCGGATCCGCCCTGTGACCGCACCTATCAGCTGGACATCGTCCATGATCAGTACTGATCGGCGCTGATCAAGTACTGATCAGCTGGAGCGCTCCAGCAGGAGCCGGAAGGCGCGCAGTCGGGCCTGCCCCGCCAGCCAGCGGCAGAGCGCGGCGGCGGTGTCGTCGGTGGCGCTCAGTGAGGCCTGCAGGCCGACGCGACGCGCCTCGTCGCCGCGGCCCCGCGTCGCCCAGGCGCGCAGCAGGGCGCGGCAGCCGCTGGGGTCGAGCCCGGCGGCCCGGGTGTAGATGACCGGCAGGAAGCGCGCAGGGAGGCCGGCGACCGGCCCGCCGCGCACGGTGGCGCCGTCGGACTCCGCGACGGTGATGACCGCGTCGTGTCCGGCGCGGAGGCAGACGGTGCCCGAGGGCGGCGGCAGCGCCCGCTCCAGGCCGCGGATGGCGGCGAGGAGTCGGCCGCGGGCGGTGCTGCGGCGCTGGAGGCGCGCCCGGAGCACCAGGCTGTGCCGGGTATCGGCGAGGGTGGCGGCCATGGAGCGGCGCAGCAGCTCGGCGCAGGCGGAGGCGCCGGGCGGCGGAGACTCGGCGAAGCCGTGCGCGAGCGCGCCCATGCGGGTCAGCGCCTCGGGATCGAGGGCGCCGACCGCGGCCCCCAGCGCGGCCAGATCCAGCTGAGCATCGCCTGGGGAGCGGGACACGGGATCGAACCACGCGAGGGTCACCCCGTCGGGGGTCAGCAGCAGATCGCGGGGGCGCAGGTCTCCGTGGACGAAGCCGCGCTCGTGCAGCGCGGTCAGCCCGGCGAGCCCGCCCGCGAGGAAGCGGGCGATCTCCCGCTCCGAGGGCAGCTCCTCGGCCGGCAGCAGATCCGCGAGCGACGGCCCGGCCAGGCGCGCCCTGACGTGCGGCCAGCTCGCGTCGCCGGACCAGGTCAGCGGCGCGATCCCCGAGAGCCCCGCCGCGGCGCGCGCGTGCCGCTCAAGCCGCCGGAGCCACACCGGATCATTGCGCCAGGGCGGCTCCAGGAGCCGCAGGCCCCAGCGCTGACCGTCCGGGGTCCATGCCTCCCAGACGGAGGAGACGGCGTCCCGGGAGAGCAGCCGGCCGCGGCGGGCGTCGCCGATGACCGACGGCAGCCCGGCGCCGACGACCTCCAGCTCACGCAGCGCCAGCAGGAGCGGGTCCACGGCGGCGGCGCTGGATGGATCGGCGGCCAGCGCTTCGAGCGCGGCCCGCCTGCCAGCCAGTTCTTGCGGGGGCGTCACACCGGCGTCGCGGAGGAGGGCGTCCACGCGCATGAGCAGTTGATCATCCATCCCCGTGAGCATACCGCTCAGAGGCCTCCAGAGGCGAGTCGGCCGGTTGGCTGAGAGAGGCAGTTTCTTCTCTTGACAAATCGCTGGGGGCCCTCCAACAGCCCTGTCCGCCCCGGATAGCGTGAAGTGTTGTGGATAAGTTTTCCGAGACTATGACAATTTGGAGAAGTGGGGCCGTTGGAATGATTGTTCTCTATAAATTTTAGTGACTTATTCTGATATTGCTTGTCGCGAGCTGTCGCGTAGCATCCACAGTTTTTGTGGATAACTTGTGGAACCGGCCTTGGATTCCAAACGCAGAGGACCACGAAACGGGCAGTTGACGACTTGTGCTCAAACTTTGAGCACACGGGGGACGCAGGCGCACTGAACCCCATCGGGCGTCGCCGCGTCCTCCCACTATTTCTTGGCGTGTCAAGCGCATCGGTCAGGACTTGACCGAGAGCCGCCCCTCAATCGGTGAGGCGCATCAAATCTTGAGGAGAAAAGCCCATCCAGGATCCCTGAGGGGCCAGAACTCCACTCAAGCTGTGGAAAGCTTGTGGGCTTCCAGGTGGACGCATCAGAATATTTCAGGGCAATCGGATGGTTGCACGTGTGTGATGCAAGACTGAGCAGCCCCTCGGGCAGCGCTCATCAGCGCCTGTTGAACGCCGTCATCGCCGAGTTCACGCCAAAGTCCAGTCCGTAGCGGGCCTCGCGAAGGATCTCGCCGCGCTTGATGGAGCGCAGCACCCGCTTCGCCACGTACTTCGGCCGGCCGTAGAAGGTGCGGTACGCCGCCTTGGTGTGGCGCTCGAGATCCTCCCAGCGGAAGTCCGGGTGGTCGTAGAGGGACGGCTCGGGCTTGTGGATGGAGAAGTCGTGCTTGGACTCATCGCGGATGTAGGGCCGCCACTGCTCGTAGAGCGGGGTGCCCGGCAGGGGCATCGTGATGGAGAACTTGGCGTAGTCCACGTCCAGGCTGGCCGCGAAGCGCGCCGTCTCGGCGATGGTCTCCTCGGTCTCACCGGGCAGGCCCACCATGAAGTAGCCCAGGATGGTGAAGCCGTACTTGCGGGCCCACTGGACCGCCCGGACCGCCTGGCGGGTGGTGGCGCCCTTCTTGATGCGCTTCAGGACCTCGTCCGAGCCGGACTCGAAGCCGAAGGCGAGCAGGTAGCAGCCCGCGGCCCGGGCGACCCGGAAGAACTCCTCGTTGACGTTGGCGACCCGGATGCCGTTGGTCAGCGTCCAGGGCATCCGGGTCTCCCGGCGCATCAGCTCCTCGCAGACGGCGATGGAGCGGCTCGTGAGGGTGGTGAAGCTGTCGTCGACGAGGTTGAACGCCCGGAAGCCGGCGGCCCTGGCGTGCTCCACTTCGTCCACCATGCGCGCCGGGCTCTTGACCCGGTACTGGTTCCCGAAGACCCCCTTGGTGCAGTAGACGCAGCGGGCGCGGCAGCCCCGGCTGCTCTCCAGGTCGGCCACCGGCGCGATCTTCGCGACGAGGGAGCGGCTGCTGTAGCGCCTGAGATCGAAGAGATCCCAGGCGGGCATGGGGAGGACGTCCAGATCGGGGATGAGCACGCGCGCCGGGGTCTCGGCGCCGCCGCGGCAGGTCACGCCCTGGACGGCGGCGGGATCCTTGCCGTCGAGGAGCTCGACGATGGCCTCGTCTCCCTCGCCGCGGACCGCGACGTCGAAGGGCGCGCGGGTGACGGTCTCCCTGGGGCGGGTCGAGGGGTGCACGCCGCCCGCGACGAGCATGGCGTCGGGCAGCACCTCCCGGGCGATCTCCGCGAGCCGGCGGGCCTGGGGAAAGAGCGGGGTGCGAAAGGAGATGCCCACCAGGTCGGGGCGCTCGCGCCGGAGCCAGGCGACGAAGGCGGCCTCCTCCAGCATCTCCGGCTGGCCCTCCAGGTCCAGCGCGCAGACGGGGTGGCCCCCGCGGCGGGCGGCCGCGGCGATCACCGCGAGGTTCAGGGGCGGGGAGAGCGTGATGGCCGCCTGGACCTTGGCGTCCCGGTAGTAGTCGCCCATGCTCGGGTTGATGAACGCGGCCTTCAAGCGATGGCTCCTGGGTGGTTGCGGTACCAGTCGAAGGTCTCTCGGAGCCCCTCGTCAAGCCCGACGCGCGGCTTCCAGCCCAACCCGTAAAGCGCGCTGCTGTTGAGGGACTGGCTCTGGATCTCGCCGTGAGGCTCCGCCGCGCTGTAGCTCGCCTCCGCCGCGCCCCCCGCGATGGCTGTCAGGCGCTCGACGATCTGCCGCACGCTGGCCCGCTCGCCGCCGCCGACGTTGAAGGCCCGCCCGGCGATGCCCCCGGCGCTCCCCCCGGGCGCGTTCGCCGCCATCCCGGCCGCGAGCAGCAGGGCCGCGGAGGCCGCGTCGTCCACATAGAGCCACTCGCGACTCATCGCGCCGGTGCCCCGCAGCAGCGGGGGGAGCCCCCGGGCGAGCCGCGCCGCGACGTGGGGGATGAGGCGGTCGGGGTTCCTGTCGCCGGGGCCGTAGAGGTTTCCGCAGCGGGTGACCGCGACGGGGAGGCCGAAGCTGGCGGCGTAGCTGCGGGCGATGAGATCGGCGGCGGCCTTGGAGGTGTCGTAGGGCGCGCTGGGGTTCAGCGGGGTCGACTCGGTGTAGTCGGTATCCGAGGGGCCGTAGGCCTTGTCGGAGCTGGCGACGATCACCGCCTCGGGCCGCGCCGCCCCGGACAGGCCCCGGCAGGCCTCCAGCACGAGCCAGGTGCCCCGCACGTTGGACTCGAAGGTCTCGGCCGGATCGATGAAGCCCGCGCCCACCTGGCTCTGGGCGCCCAGGTGCAGCACCAGCGACGGCCGGTACTGGCGGATGGCCCGCCCCGCCTGCTCGAAGTCGCCCCGGACCTCCACGACCCCCTCGGGCAGCGCCGCCCCCGGTCGCCGATCCCTGACGAGCGCGACCACCCGCCAGCCGTCGGCCAGGAGCCTCGCGGTGCAGGCGCCGCCGAGCAGCCCGGCCGCGCCGGTGACGAAGGCGGTGCGGCTCATGGTGACCTCCGCGGAGAGAGCCACGGCCGCTGGCCGCGCTCCCAGAGTCGGTTGAGCGCGGCGAGATCCCTGGGGGTGTCCACCGAGGTCCAGAAGCCGTCGTGTCGGTAGGCCGCGAGCTGGCCCGCGCCCGCCAGCCGACCCAGCGCGCCCTCCTCGAGGGGCTCATCGTCGGACATGTGATCGAAGGCCCCGGGCTCCAGGACGAAGAAGCCGCCGGAGACCCGCTCGGCGAGCAGCGGCTTCTCCTCGAAGCGGGTCACCTGGGCGCCATCGAGCGAGAGCACCCCGAAGCGGGAGCGGGCGCGCATGGCGGTGACCGTGGCCAGCCGGCCCGCCGCGCGGTGGTGCGCCAGGAGCGCCTCGATGTCCACGTCCGCGACGCCGTCGCCGTAGGTCATGAGCGCGGGGCGATCGCGGTCGAGCAGGCGGCGCACGGCGAGCAGCCGACCGCCGGTGGTCGTCTGCGGTCCGGTCTCGGCGAGGGTCACCTGCCAGCCCGCCTCGGGGCCGGCGCCGTCCAGCGAGGAGGCGTCGCCCGGACCCACCACCACGTCACCGCTCACGTGCCGTCGGTGCATGAACCAGGCGCGGATCACGTCGCCCCGGTGGCCGAGGCAGAGCACGAAGCGCGTCACGCCCCAGGCGGCGTAGCCCTTCATGATGTGCCACACGAGCGGCCGGCCCCCGACCTCGACCATGGGCTTGGGCACGGTGTCGGTGAGGGCGCCCATGCGCGTGCCCTGTCCGCCGCAGAGGATGACCACCTGGAGATCCACGGTGAGAGCATACCCCCTCATGGAACCAGCGCTGGTTTCCGTTGCCCGGGGGCAGGTCGATCCCGGCAGTGGGTCTGAGGAGTTTTTGGTGATGAGCATCTGGATCTGGACGCTCCTTGGGGGCGCCGCGCTGGCGGGCGAGCAAGAGGACATGGCGGCGCTCTCCGAGGAGCCGGACGCCGTCTCGGAGTGGGGCGCGTGGGTGGTGCCGGGCACCAGCGAGTTCAAGTGCTCCGACGGGCCGGTCACCGTCGTGGACGCGGATGACGTCGCCAGCGCCGAGAGCGTGACCTCGCTGGATCAGGATCAGGTCGACTGGCTGAAGCCCAAGCTCTCGCGGCTGCCGCAGAACCCCCGCGCGCAGCGGGACTACTCCGCGTACGCCCTGGAGCCCGGCGAGTTCGAGCTCGGGCTGATGACCAGCGCGGGCGTCATCAAGGGCGTGCAGATCGGCACCAACCTCGTGCTGGATGGCCTCGGCGTGTACAACGGCGAGCTGAAGATCAACGCGGTGCAGGCGGGCCGCGTGGACCTGGCCATCATCGGCAGCCGCTACCAGCTCTACCAGGACCGCTACAAGGCGAGCTTCACCGGTGTGGGCGCGGTGACCTCCATCCAGGTGATGAAGCCCTGGTCGCTGCACCTGGGCGGCGACTACTACCAGGCCAAGTCCAGCGGGCTCGTGGACCTCGACGCCATCTCGCCCTTCCTCTCGGGGCCCGTCGATGAGGCGGTGGATACCATCGCCACCGAGGGCTACGACGACCTGGACATCTTCGCCTCGGTCGTCCGGGTGCGCGGCGCGACGGACGTGCGCTTCAACCGCCGGGACAGCATCGTGCTGCAGTTCTCGGCCTTCGTGCACGCCCGACTCCAGACCGAGCTGCCCGAGATCGGCTTCATCCCCGACATCGCGAACATCCAGGACGCGCTGTCCTACGACGGCTACGTGCCGGTCAGCGAGACCTACATGACCTCGCTGGCCTGGCAGTTCCACTGGAAGCGCGCGGAGCTGCGGGTGGGCGGCGGCATCTCGTCGGTGCCCGGCGCCTGGCTCGTGCAGTCCACCGAGTTCAACTACAAGCTCGGCGGCTCGACCCGACGCAGCGAGTACCGCATGCGACAGACCTGGCGGGGCAACAAGCGCGACGCCAGGGACTGGAACTCCGGGGGCATCGCCGACGAGGGGCCCGGCGCTCCGGCTGGCTTCGACGACGGCCCGGTGGGCGTCCCTGAGCCTGCTAGGGAGGCGGTCCCCGAGGAGCCCGGCGCGCCGGTGGAGGTGCCCTCGGACGACGCGGTCAGCGACGTCGGCGAGTCCAGCGAGCGGGTGCGATCGCAGTAGGTCAGCAGGAGCGCCCCAGAGCGGGATCAGTCCTTCTTGGGCGGCTTGACCGGCGGCACGATCTGCCCCCGGGGCGTGGGCCGCTTCACCGGCGGGATGTTCGCCTGGATGGCGCGGCTCCTGGCCGCCGGTCGCTGCTGCGGAGCCGGCCGCTGCTGCGGGGCCGGTCGCTGCTGCGGGGCCTGACGCTGCGGCGCGCCGCGAGGCGGGTCGATGCGGGGCACGGTGCGCTCGCTGGTGTCGCTCTCGCCGCCGCGGGCGAGCTGCGGCGTCCGTGCCTGCGGTCGGGCCTGCGGGGCCTGGCGCATCACGGTGTGCGCCTCGGCGTCTTCGCCGGACTCGTCCTCCCACCAGGCGGCGACCTCGCCCACGCTGACCGGCAGGAAGCGGCCGGCGCGGCTCTCCCAGCGGTAGCGGGGGAAGGGCGGCTCGTCCCGTCCCCAGCGGTTGTTCAGCACCGCGACCTCGACCTCCATCTGGCTCTTGCCGGTGCCGGGCATCGCCGCGTCCGGGGTCTGGAGGCGCAGGCAGGCGTCCGGCAGCCGGGTGAGGGCTGAGTAGCCGTCGGACTCGTCCAGGGACTCGGTGCCCACGAGCAGGATCCAGCCCCTGGCCCTGGCCGCCCGCGCCAGCACCTCGATCAGCTCGTTGACGCCGTGGATTCCGGTGCGGGAGTGATCCAGCCACTGCTCGACCGGATCGAAGACCACGACGGGCCAGGTCTCCAGCCGGTGCTCCTCCACGAGCTCCCGGCGCCAGAGCTCGACCCGCTCGACGAGCGGCTCCACCATGTCGCGCCCGCGGCCCGGCAGATCCTGGACCAGCCGGATGAGCGAGCGGCTCTGGCCGACGCGGCTCTGGAGGGCGGCGCGGGCCTGGTTGAAGGCGCGCTCCACCTGGTTGAGCTTCAGCCCCAGGAGCCGCGCCGAGGCGTTTCCGGCCCGGAACAGCCGCTGATCCGTCCCGGTCCAGCGGGCGAGCGTGCGCCACGTCAGCTCCGAGGGGCCGGCCTCGGTGAGCATGATGATGGGGGTGATCACCGACCGGGAGCGGGTGTCCTCGTCCTCGCTGAGCTCCAGGATGGAGGCGCTCCGCAGGGCGAGGCCGTCCACGAACTGCTGGAGGAAGCCGCTGGCGGCGTTGCCCACGCCCCGCGAGCCGACGGAGAGCACGTAGCCGGGGCCGATGCCGCCGCCGAGCTGGACGTCCAGGTGCTTGCCGAGGCCGTGGCCGGTCTCGGGCCCGGCGGGCCAGCCCGGCAGCTTGGCCACGCTGATGAGCGAGCGCCGCCTGCCGCCGTCCAGCTCGTCCACGCCGAAGCTGGACGAGAGGGTCGGCATGCTGGTCTCCAGCGCCGCGCGGGCCTGGTTCTGCGCCGCGTCCTCCTCCAGCGTGAGCAGCTCCGCGAGGACCATCGAGGGGTCCAGCGGCGCGCCGGTGTGGTTGGAGTCGTAGCAGTACTGATCGTTCTTGAGCGGCGCGTTGAACAGGCGGCCGGGCTCGGCGACGCTGTCCAGCAGGCCCGGGGGCCCCGCGCGGAGCTGCGCCCAGCGCACCACCCGCTCGTACTGCACCCTGTCGATGGGCTCAGTGAAGGGAATGAGCACCCGCCACCGGGGGAACTCCGGCCGCCGGGTCGCCAGGTCCGCCCGGTTGTGGTGCAGGGTGGTGTAGGCGAGGAAGGCCCAGCGGCTCCAGGCGCCGCGGATGTCGCGCAGGCTGAGATCCGGGTTGCCGTCGTAGTCGAGGACGAGCCCGTTGACGGTGTCCAGCGTCTCCAGGCCGCGGCGGTTGGCCCGGAAGGTCGCGAACGCCCACTGGCCGTGGTTGGGCTTGTGGCTGTTGGCGCGCAGTCCTGGATCCCGGAGCCGGGCGGCGAGCTGCGCCCAGGTCGCTGCCCGGCGCTGCCCGACGCGCTCCTCTCTGCCGGTGAAGAAGGTCATCGTGATAGGGAGGCGCGGCGTGGGGATCTTTTCGCGGCCGCCGGCGATTGGGCTGCTCATATTGAGACGTCCGAGTTGGTGCACGTTCGCCGCTGACGCTACCATCTCGCGATTGTTCTGCCGGAGGAGAACCATGATGATTACGGCACCGCGCCTGCTGGGTGCGCTGATGATGGGGTCGCTGCTGGCGCCATTGACGGCGTGCAACGGCGAGAAGGACACCGCTGAAGATGCGGATCTCGACGGCGACGGCGTGGCCTCCGAGGCCGGCGGCGGCGACGACTGCGACGACAGCAACGCCGGGGTCTTTCCAGGCGCCGTGGAGGTCTGCGACGAGCTCGATCAGGACTGCGACGGCGCGGTGGACGAGGCCGCCAGCGACGCGCTCACCTGGTTCGCCGACGTCGACGGCGACGGCTACGGCGATCAGGGCCAGCCGGTGGACGACTGCGAGCAGCCGCCGTCGGCGGTGGCGGACGCCACGGACTGCGACGACGAGGACGACGAGACCAACCCCAGCGCCAGGGAGTACTGCGACGGGGTCGACGACGACTGCGACGGCATGATCGACGAGGACGCCTCGGACGCCACCGTCTTCTACCTGGATCAGGACGGCGACGGCTACGGCGTGGATGAGATCGAGGAGTCCTGCGCCCTGAGCGCCGGCTTCGCGGAGAACGCCGACGACTGCGACGACGCCAACAGCGCCATCTACCCCTCGGCGGAGGAGGTCTGCGGCGACGGCGTCGACAACGACTGCAGCGGCGACGGCGACGCCTGCGAGCTGCGCGGCGAGGAGGATCTGGCCCAGGCCCCGATCATCCTCCAGGGCGCCACCAGCTTCAACAACATCGGCGAGGCCTTCTCGGCGGGGGATCTCGACGGCGACGGGGAGGTGGACCTGCTGCTGGGCGCCCGCACCCTGATCACCGGCGAGGAGGGGTACGAGGTCTACACGGGCTCGGCCTTTGTGGTCTACGGCCCCGTCGAGGAGTCCCGGCGCCTCGACGAGTCCATCGATCCCACGCTGCTGCCCGAGTCCCAGGCCGCGGAGTTCGCCCGCTCGGTCGCCGTCCTGGGCGACGTCAACGGCGACGGCGTCTCGGATCTGCTGATCGGCGACCCGCTCCTGGAGGACGGCGCGGGGAACGCCGAGGGCGGGGCCTGGCTGCTCTACGGCGGGGAGCGCTGGAGCGGGGCGATGACCATGGAGGAAGCCGACGTCAGCTTCCTCGGCGGCGCGGACGGCGACGAGTTCGGCAAGGACGTGGCGGCCGCCGGCGACGTGAACGGCGACGGGCTGGCGGATCTGCTGATCACCTCGCCCGGCCTGACCTTCAGCGGCAACACCGACGCGGGCACCGTGTACATCATCTTCGGCTCCGACGCGCTGCCCGAGACCGACACGGTCCGCTTCGGCGACGTCTCGGTGCGCGGCACCGCCGAGAACGAGCGGGCGGGCTACTCCGCGGCGGTCGTCGGCGACAACGACGGCGACGGCCACGCAGATCTGCTGATCGGCACCTCCGACGCCTCCCGCCCGGCCTGGCTCATCCGCGGTCCGCTGGACGGCCCCATGGAGCTGGACACCAAGTCCGCGGTGGCCTTCGTTCGCGGGCGCATCGGGGTGTCGGAGCCCAGCGTCGCCGGCGCCGGAGACGTCGACGGTGACGGCTTCGTCGACCTGCTCATCGGCTCGCCGCTGGCGGACGGCGAGAACCCCGGCACCCAGGCCGGCGAGACCTCGCTCTGGTACAGCAGCTACGGGCTGCTGGAGGGGACGGTGGATCTGGACGAGGCCCACGCCCGGTTCTCTGGCGAGGATCGCGATCATCGGGCGGGGCACTCCGTCACCGGCGTGGGTGACGTCGACGGCGACGGGATGGACGACGTGGCCATCGGCGCGCCCGAGTTCGGAGAGAGCGCCACCCTGACTCAGGGAGCCGCCTACCTCCTCTACGGGGCCAGCGAGGGGCTCTCTTCCCTCGGCGGCGCCGACGCGCGGCTGCTGGGGCTCATCGGGGACGCGGCGGGGGACACCGTGGCCGGCGCAGGCGACCTGAACGGGGACGGCTTCCACGACGTCTGGGTCGGCGCGCCGCTCAGCTCGGCCGTCGAGCAGGAGGCCGGCGCCCTGTACCTGTTGATGGGCGGGTCGATGTAGTCAGGATTGTAGTCAGGATTGTAGTCAGGATTGTAGTCAGGATGTAGTCAGCTCGGGTCGAGCGGACTCACAGCGCGTCGATGCACAGAATCGCGGCGTCCAGGGTCGCGCTGAACCCCGCGACCAGCGCCGTGAGCTCTCCGTCATCCGGCCCCTCGGGCAGCGCGCGCAGGGCGACCAGCGGCGCGACCTCGACGCCGAGGATGTCGGCGAGCGTCGCCTCCACCGCGTCGGAGGCGGTCGGGACCGGGCGGCCCGAGAGGGCGCAGAGCGCCTTCAGCGACGCCATGCAGCGCGTGTAGTCCCGGTACAGCCGCCGCCGCTCGATCGCGTTGGAGCGCATGAAGCCCATGCGGTTTCGCCGCAGGCGCATGTGCGCCCCCCGCAGCTCCCGCTCCGCGCCCAGCCGCAGCTGCTCCGGGGTGGTGGAGACCTGCAGGAGCGCGCTCGATCCCATCAGCAGGACGTGGTCCCGGCGGATGTCCTCCACGAGCACGGCGAAGGCGTCCGCGCCGGTGAGGATCTCCTGCTCGGTCAGGAGCAGGGGCTCGACGCGGCCGCCCTGGCGGGCCTCGCTCAGGGCGCCGGCCATCGCGTCGATGCGCTCGAAGTCGATGCCGCCGGTCTCCACGAGCAGGTTCAGATCGCTGACGCCCTCGCGCCACTCTCCCCGCGCCGCGCTGCCGTAGAGGCAGAGGCCGCGAAGATCCGCGCCCAGCGCCGCCCGCAGCGCGGCGATGAGCGCGTCGAGGTGGGCTCGGACCTCCGCGTTCACTCGGACCTTCCCCGCAGCTCAGCCGTCCGCGTGAAGAGTGAGCGGGCGTTCTCCAGCGACGGGGCCGCCTCGCCCGCGTGCAGGGCCCAGACCATCTCGCGGGCCAGCGCGTTCACCGGGGTGGGGATGCCGTACTTCTCGCCGCGGCTCACCACCTCGCCGTTCAGGAAGTCCACGGACGGCTCCCGTCCCCGCTCGATGGCCGAGAGCATGGACGAGCGCAGCCGCCGGTAGCGGGTGCCCACCGCGAGCAGCAGCCCGTGCTTGGCCACCAGGCTCGCCGAGCCGGCGATCGCGCGCTCGTCTTCGTCGAGGGCGAGCCAGTCCAGGTCGAGGGTGCCCGAGACCTTCTCCAGCGTGACGCCCTCCGCCCGGGCCACCGCGACGGTCTCGGTCATCAGCTCCAGCGCCAGGCGGCGGATGAACTGGTAGCGCATCAGCGGCCCGAGCCGGTCGCCGCCGAGGGTCCCGAGGGTCGAGATGGCGCAGTTGATCGCGAGCTTGCTCCAGCGCGCGCCGGCGAGGTTGTCGGTGACCTTCACCGGCCCGATGATCTCCAGGAGCATGGCCAGCCGGTCGAGGCCGGGGTCGGTCTCGCCGTCCAGCCGACCGACCGTGAAGCCGCCGTGGCTGGTGCGGGCGAAGACCCCGGGCTCGACCATGCTGCCGCCCCAGCCGACGATGGCTCCGACGACGCGATCCTGGCCCACGATGGCGGCGACGCGCTGCTCGCAGAGGCCGTTCTGGAAGCAGACCAGCCGCCCCTCCGGGGCCAGCCGCGCCGCGTGCTTGCGGGCGGCCGCCTCGACGTGCGGCGGCGGCACGGCCAGCAGGATCCAGTCGAAGGGCTCGGCGTCTTCGGGCACCTCGGCCACCACGGCGCCGGGGATGACGCGCTGCTCCTCGACGCCCGTGACCACGAAGCCGCGCTCGTTGACGGCCTCGCAGATGGCGGCGTTCGTGCTCACCGCCACGAGCTCACCGAGCACCGATGGATCGTGCTCATGAAGCATCGCGGAGACCGTGCCGCCGATGCCGCCCACGCCGACGACGAGGACACGTTGGGGGGTCAGGAAGGCGTCGCTCATGGGAAACCCCCAGGGGTGGTGGACCGTGCTCGTTTGCTCTGAAACGAATAGCCCGAGCGGCCCCGGGTCGCGAAATATCCAGCTCGGCGGCCGCGAAGGGTCGGCATGGAAACTACAAAAACAGCGACCTGCCCGCGCTGCCGACGGCCGCTCGTCCCCGGGGCGCTGGGCGGCGTGGAGCTGGCGATCTGCTCAGGCTGCGAGGGCGTGCTGGTGGAGCAGCGGCGCGTCATCGGCCTGATGGAGGCGATGGCCACGGAGCTGATGGACGGCATCGACCTGGATCACCCGCTGGAGGCGATGGCGGACGACGGGGGGCGCTGCGAGTGTCCCCGCTGCGGCGAGGCGCTCGTGAGCTTCGGCTACCTGGGCACGGCGCTGGTCTTCCCCAGCCGCTGCCGCCGCTGTGAGGTGCTCTGGGTGGACCCCGGCGAGCTGGGCGCGATGGCGCTCCTCTACGCCCGGACGGAGCGGCGCGTGGGGGACCGCCGCGAGCGGGAGGTCCGCGCGCGTGATGCGCTGGATGAGCGGGTGCACGCGATGCTCAAGCAGCGCATCGTCAGCCGCTTGCTGGGGCGCCTGATCTGAAGCCGAGCAGTATCAGCAGCGGCCGCGCGGCCGCGCTCGGCGGGGCGACGATGTTCGAGCCCTCACATGAGGCAGCGCTCCGGGCGCGCCGACGATCCGCGGAGGATCGTCGGGATCCGCGGCCTTCAGGAGGAGCAGCTCCCCCTCGGCCTCGCCGCCCTGGGGGATGACGCAGCCGCCCTCCGGGACGGCGTGTTCGCCCGGCAGCAGCGCGACGTGATCGCCCGGGCCGGCCTGTGTCTTGAGCGCGTCGCACCAGTCTCCGCCCGGCGCGATCTCATAGACCTCAGGGACGTGAGCGAGGGCTGCCGGGGTGGGCGTGGGGGAGAGCGCCGCGAGGATCAGGGCGAAGGACACGGAGAATCAAACCGCCTCGTGGAGGGTTCGTGTGAGTCTCCGACCCACCGGCCTTCAGGGATCACCCCCGGCGCCGAATGAATATGGGCAGCTTTCGTTGATCTTTCCGATCCGCGCCAACTTGCGCGGGTGACGCTAAACTATCATCCGGACCCGCACAGGTTGACCATGAACACGACTGCTCGCGCGCTCTCCATCCTCACCCTCGTTGGCGTCTCCACAGGCTGCAGGCCTCCCGAGGCGCCGTCCGAGCTTGAGGACCTGACAAGCTACCTCTTCGCCAACGTCCGCAACGAAGACACCGAGTTCCTCGAGGTCGGCGTGGTCAGCATGGACGAGTGGCTCAGCCAGAACATCGAAGAGACGATGGAAGAGGGCTACGAGATCAACAACCTCGAACAGGAGACGATCGACGCCCTGGACGACAACGACTACTCGCTGGAGGGCCTCGCGGGCGCGGCTGTCGGCGGCGAGTTTACCCACTCCGTCGAGGACGTGATCGCGGCGCTGGTCGCCGACTCCGGCACCGAGATGTACGAGGCCTTCAGCGTCTACGACCGCGAGTACAAGACCGATCTCGACTGCTTCCTCTCCGGGGAGTGCGACTGGCTGGAGATCAACGTCACCTCGACCAGCGACTACGCGCTGGGCCTGGAGGTCACCGTCAACTTCGACGCCGAGTACCGCCGGGTCGAGACCGAGATCGGCACCGCCGTCGTGCAGCGCACCTGGCTGACCGAGCCCGCCGAGGTCAGCTTCGACTGGCTGGGTGTGCCCTCCCAGTACTTCCTGGGTGTGTTCCTGCCGAACGGGAAGAACGGCTCCCGCCGCCTGCAGGCGACCTGGGTCGCCACGGAGATCGGCGACGACGGCGATGTGCCCGAAGGCACCGCGCTCAGCCTCGTCGTCGGCTCCATGCAGAGCAGCGACGAGGACGTCCAGACCTGGCTGGACAACAAGTAGCGAGCAGCCGGGACGCTGCGGAGTGCGGGCCGCGCGGCGAGCTCAGCTCCGGCGCGACAGCAGGCTGGTCAGACTGGCGAGGGCGGCGTAGAGCGCGTCCTGGCTGCCGCCGTTGTCGATGTGGTGGTCCGCGAGGGCCGCTGTCGCGACCAGCGCCTGTCCCGCTGCGTCCGCGCTGATCAGCTCGGCCTCCTCCTGGGTTCGGAACGCCGCGTAGGTCTCCGCGTCTCCAGCCCGGCCGCGCGCGAGCAGCCGCTCGAAGCGCGCCTCGGCGGGGGCGTCGATCGCCAGGAGGATGAAGTCGGGGCGCGCCCGCAGGGCGGCGACCTCGCCGGGGGTCCGGATGCTGTCGATGACGTGGTTCGCGCCCTCGGGGATGCGCGCGAGCAGGCGCTCGGCCAGCACACCCGGGCCGCCCTCCCGCCGCAGCGTGCGCCCCCCTTCGATGAGCGCCTCCCGGCTGATCGGCTGCCCTCGCTCCTGCAGCCAGTAGCGGATGGCGTCCGACAGCGAGTCCATCCCGAAGCCGCGGGCCTCGACGAACCAGCGGCCGGCCGTGGTCTTGCCCGAAGCGTTGCGTCCGGTGAGTCCGATGATCAAGTACACCTCCGGGGGTATGTTACGGCCGATGCTCTCCCTCGCGCTGCTCCTCGCCGCCCAGGCCTCGGCCGTCGCCGTCGCTCAGGCCCCTCAGATCCCTCAGGTCGAGGCGCCGACGTCGCTGCCGGAGGTCGTGCGCGCCTTCACGCTGACCCAGTCACCGGTGCGGACGGGCCCCAACCGCGCGAGCCTGGGGCCCGTCACCGTCAAGCGCCTGATCACCCGCGTGGACGTGGACCAGCTCGCGATCGTGCCGGTCACCCCCACCCGCGTCGCCGTGAGCGGCGCGCTGGTGATCAAGGTCAACGGACCGAAGAGGCCCTTCGTCGTCACGGCCGACATGGGCGTGACCGAGTCGAGCTGTGAGGGCTGGTTCACCCCGCTGGCCGTACCCATCGCGCTGACCGTCGACTTCTCGGAGGCCGCCGGGCCCGCCGGAGCGGCTGGCGTCCGCGCCGCTGTCCGCCTGGACGCGCTCGGGCTGGAGGGGCTGCCCGTGGCCGAACACCTCGTCTTCTGTGACCTCGCCGGCTCCAGCGGCCTGCTGCTGGGCGCCGCGGTGGGCTGGGTGGAGGCGGCGGATGAGTCCCTGGTGAAGATGTACGAGGATCAGCTGAACGCCTACCTCGCGGGTCTCCCTGGCCTGACGCTGCGCCCCGCGCAGCCGCCGTCCCCCGCCCCCGATGCCGTCCCCCTGATGGGCGAACCGATGGTGTACTGATGCTGCTGTCTTCGCTGTCCCTGTTGTTCCCGGTGCTGCTCCCGGGGGCCTGCTCGAAGGACAAGTCTCCGGCGCCGGTGGACCTGTACGAGTTCCCGGCCCCCGACGCCTGGGAGCCCCTCTCCGGCCCCGCCGGTCCCGCCGTCAGCTTCTCCGAGTCGGAGCTCTGGCAGCACTGCGCCTACCTGACCGGCGGCGCCGAGGACGTGCAGCACCACAACCTCGCGGTGGTGCGTGACGGCTACCTCTGGCTGCCCTGGGCCCCGGAGGACGGCGGCGGCGGGCTCACCATCTTCGACTTCTCCGACCCCTGCGATCCCGTGAAGGTCGGCGAAGCCTACGCGGAGGGCATGCGGGAGAGCCACACCATGGCCTTCGGCGTCGTGGACGGGCGGGAGTACCTCGCGGTGGACTACCAGACCCCCGGCGCCGACGGATCGGCCGGCGGCATCGGCTTCTGGGACGTCACCGATCGCACGGACCCCCGCTGGGTCAGCGCGCTGGAGCTCCCCAACTACGACTACCCCGACGCCTACTTCCGGGTGGTGCTCTCGACCTTCTGGCAGGGGGACGTGCTCTACGCCGTCGCCGGCCTGAACGGTGTCTTCGCTGTCGACGTCTCGGATCCCCTGGACCCGCAGCTGGTGAGCCAGCACTCGGTCGTCGCGCACATCATGGGCACCCTGCATGTCGTCGGGAACCTCGGCCTCGCCAGCTCCGCCGGCCTCGCCCAGACCACCTTCTACGACCTCTCGGACCCCTGGGCGCTGGAGCCGGTGGCCGGCGGCGACTGGCAGACCGAGGATCGGTACGGGGATCTGCAGGGCTACTACTTCGCGAGCCTGGGCGGCGAGTACGCCCTGTTCGCGCGCAACACCGAGGGCGGCGGGCCCATCATCTACGACGTCTCGGACCCCTCCGCGCCCGCCTTCGTCGGCGACCACTACACCCCTGACGCCGACGGCGGCTACGTCTTCCGCCACAACGACTGGCTGTTCCAGGGCGAGTCCAACTTCGGCGCCGTCTACGACATCACGGACCCCACCGACCCGGTGCAGTGGCAGACCTTCGATCTCCAGGGCGACCTGGACACGGTCACGCCGGTCGGCAACGTGGCCGTCATCTCCGTCGACGACGACGCCAACGACGGCCAGTCCACAGCCGTGATGCCCTGGGCGGCGGAGCCTGACAGCATGGGACCGACCGCGAAGCTGGTGAACCCGGCGGACGGTGACACCTTCGTCACGACCCTCGGCCGGGTGGGCGCGTCGTTCGACGAGATGATCGAGCACGGATCAGTCTTCGAGGGCAGCTTCCGGGTGTGGAACGAGCGGGGCGATCCCATCCCGGGGCGCTTCAACACCCAGGAGAACATCGTCAACTTCACACCGGATGAGCCGCTGGAGGCGGACACGACCTACCTGGTGGAGATCCCGGCGGGCGGCGTGACGGACATCAGCGGCAACCCCACGGAGGGGAGCCTCGCCTGGGTCTTCTCCACCGGCGACGCCATCAACGATCCGCGCGGGGAGGGGGAGTGATGGTGGGCGCGGCTTCGCTGCTCCTCCTGCTGGCCTGCGCGGAGAAGGCGGAGGACTCAGCCACACCCGGCGTGACGGAGGGCGCCCCCGAGGCCGAGGCTGGCGATGACCTCGTCTCCTACGTGGGGGAGGCCGTGCGCTTCGACGGCTCGGCCTCGTCGGGCGCGGAGTCCTACACCTGGACCCCCGGAGACGGCGGGGCCGGGGAGGGGGAGGCGTATGAGCACACCTACGCGGCCCCAGGGCACTACATCGCCTACCTGGAGGTCACCGGCCCCGACGGTCAGGCCGACACGGACAGCCTGCGGGTGACGGTGGTTCACCCGCCGCTCGCGGCCCCGCCGGCGGCGGCCTCCGCGGTGGTGGGGCAGGGCGGGCGGGTGTTCGTGGCCATGCCCGACTACGACCGGGTCGCCGTGGTGGACGCCGAGACCGGCGCGCTCACCGGACACCTGGAGACCTGCGCGGGCCCCCGCTCGCTGGCGGCGGACGCGGCGCTGCTGGTCGTGGCCTGCCCCGGCGCGGACGCGCTGGCGCTCTTCGACGTGGTCTCGCTGGCGCCCGTCGGCGAGGCTTCGTTCGACTGGGGCGCGCGCCCCTTCGCCGCGGTGCTCGACGCCGACGGCATCTACGCGGTCTTGCAGGGCACGGGCGAGGTGGCGGGCCTGACCCGCGACGGGGCGCTGTCGTGGACCGCGCCGGTCGGCCCGGACCCCCGGGGGCTCGCGGTGAGCGACGGGGCGCTGCTGGTGAGCCGGCACCGGGGGCCGGACGAGGGCGGCCAGTGGTGGCGGGTCGAGCTGTCGACGCGGGGCGTCGAGGGCTTCCTGCTCGCGCCATCCCCCGGTCCCGACAGCGACACGGACGCCCGCGGCGTGCCCGGCTACCTGACGCGCATCGCGGTGCGGCCCGACGGGCGGGCGGCGGTGTTCCCGGGGCTCAAGGCGAACCTGGCGCGGGGCGAGGCCCGGGATGGGCTGGCGCTGACCTCGGAGACCTCGGTGCGGGCGGTGCTGCGGCAGGTGTCGCTGGACCCGGACGAGGGGGCGGTGGGCGGGGAGCTGGCCTACCCGCTGTTCGACAACCGGGACTTCGCGGCGGCGGCGGCGTACAGCCCGCTCGGTGACTGGGTGTATGTGGCGCACCCCGGCGCCGAGGTGATCGACGTGCTGGACGCGGTGACGCTCCAGCGCGGGGGCGGCTTCCAGAACGTCGGGGCCGGCCTGGACGGCCTGTGGGCGTCGCCGGACGGGGAGCTGCTGTGGGCACACCTGGAGGGCGCGCGCGCGCTGGTGGCGTTCGAGGTCTCGGACCTCTCGGCGCCGCCGTCCGCGCGCTACGAGGTGGACCTGCGCGGCGAGCTCGCGGAGCCCCTGAGCGATGAGGTGCTGGCGGGTAAGATCCTCTTCCAGCGCTCCGTGGACCCCCGCATGTCGCGGGACGGGTACATCTCCTGCGCCTCCTGTCACCTGGACGGCGATCACGATGGCCGCACCTGGGACTTCACGGACCGCGGCGAGGGGCTGCGCAACACCATCGGCCTGCTGGGGCGCGGGGGCACGGGGCACGGCCCGGTGCACTGGTCGGCGAACTTCGACGAGATCCAGGACTTCGAGAACGACATCCGCAACGCCTTCGGCGGCACGGGCTTCCTGTCCGACGAGGACTGGGCCGCGACGAGCGACACGCTGGGCGCCTCCAAGGCGGGACTGAGCGCGGAGCTGGACGCCCTCTCGGCCTACGTGGAGAGCCTGGAGACGGTCCACCGCTCTCCCTGGCGGGCGGTCGACGGCGCGCTCGGCGAGGCCGCGGCCCGCGGTGAGGCCCTGTTCCTCGCGGCCGAGACGGGCTGCGCGGACTGCCACCCGGCGCCGGAGTACACGGACTCCCAGTGGCTAAACAGCGGAGAGCCCCTCCTGCACGACGTCGGCACCATCACCGCCGACTCGGGCGGCCGCATGGGCGGCGTGCTCCCAGGCGTGGACACCCCCACGCTGCGGGGGCTGTTCGACAGCGCGCCCTACCTCCACGACGGCAGCGCCGCGACGCTGGAGGAGGTGCTCACGAGCCGCAACCCGGATGACGCCCACGGCGCGACCCGTCAGCTCTCGGATGCCGACCTGGAGGACCTGATCGCCTTCCTGCTGAGCATCGAGTAGTCTGAGGCGCAGAAGCGCGGAGACAAGCGCTGAAGGAGAGCACCCTGTGATCACGCTCCGCCTCATGCTGTTCGCGGCGCTCTCCGCTCCCGCTCCCGCCCAGGACGCGCCGGATGAGCCGGCGGCTGAGGCCCCGGCGGAGAGCCCGGCAGAGAACCCAGTGGAGACTCCACCGGAGGAGCGCTTCCGCGTCATCACGGTCAATCCGGAGGCCGCGCTCCCCGACGCGCCGGTGCTGGACTCCGCCGTGCTCAGCGACCTCATGCAGCAGCTCACGAGCGGCCAGATCCCCACGCTGGATCCCGCCGGCTTCCAGAACCCTCAGGCCCTGCTCGAGCAGCTCCCGCCGGAGATCAGGGCCAACGTCCAGGCCGGCATCGCGGCCAGCATGGAGACCGATCTTGAGGCGGTGCGACAGCAGGCCGTCGAGCAGGCAGAGGACGCCGCGCTGGAGGCCGGTGAGGCGGTCAGGGAGCTCCTGGAGCATCCCGGAGAGGACCCGCGCTGATCAGGAGAAGAGCACGAGCCCGGCGAAGCCGAGGTGGTGCCCGCCAACGAAGGCGTAGAGCACGGCGAGTGGGATCACCGAGAGCCGCGCCAGCAGCCGATCGCGGTTGTTCCACAGGGTCCAGACCGACAGCGAGACCAGCGCGATCTTGGAGATGATGAACACCGCGGGGCCGATGTCCATCGCGCCCGCCATCACGGGGTTGGCCTCCGTCGCCCACCCCCAGTGCACCCAGGCCAGGGTGTACAGAGCATCCATGAGGTTCAGCAGGACCACGAGGCGCAGCGAGCGCTCCAGGGCTTGTTCCTGAACGAGGGCATCCAATGTGGCGACGCGGGTCATGTGGGGGGCCTGGGCGAGGGATTGAGCGGGCATCCTCGCTATAAGAATGCCCGAAGCTCACCATTGGTTCCAATGAAGTACGCGCTACAGGGCGAATGGATCACACAAATCCGCTCGCCGCTGGTTGGGAGCCTCCCAATATCCAGGTCGCCTCGTCGCTAAGCGGCCTCCGAGAGCTCTACCTCGTCCGCCGCCACAAGCGGCCCCAGCACCCGCTGCCGGATCGCCTCCCGCTGTCGCGCTTTGTAGACCTCGTGGCTCGCCCGACCGTTCCTCGCGCGCTCGTAGCTGATGTGATCGAGGATCTGAACCTCGTAGGGGAAGAAGAACCGCGCGGGCCTCAGGCCTGTCGCGGTGGGCGCCCGGACCATCTGCCGGGAGGTGAACTGGATGGAGCGGTAGGTGTCATCGGTGAAGCGGTTGTAGGCCCGCGACAGCTCCATGGGGGCCAGCCGATCCGCCGCCCGGTGGAGCGCTGCCTGGCGATCCGCGGGGGAGATCGTGCCGTCGGCCAGCGCCCGATCCAGCCCATCCATCTCCGCCTCCAGGCGACTGAGATCCACCAGGGTGTTTCGCGAGCGGGTGGGCTTGATGTTGGTGAACATCACCACGTTGTTGGCTCGGAGGTAGTAGACCGCCCGCAGCGCATCCAGTCGCGTGGGGGTGATGAAGCGAACGCCGATGTGATCGAAGACATCCGCGGCCACATTCTCGGGCTTGTGCAGCAGCTTGGACAGCACCGAGCGCCAGGGCTTCGCGGACTTCATCTCGAAGCCCACCAGCGGCACGGAGTACTCGCCGTCGCCCAGCCGGAGGTTCTGGGGATCGCCCTTCAGGTGCGGCCGGAAGCGATCGAGGATCTGATCGCGGATCTGCGGGCCGAAGGTGTCCTGGAGGTGTGAGTCCACGTGCGCCCGGGTGTGCATCACCCGCAGCAGGGCGCAGGACCAGCGCTGGCGACTCTGCTCCGGGCCGTCGGGGTTGGCGCTGGCCCAGAGCAGCAGCTTGCGGACGTCCTCCTCGCGCCAGACCTCGCGGTTGATGTCGGCCGGCGGCGGGAGCAGCTCCTCCTCAATGAAGGTCAGCGATTCCGAGCGGATGTGAAGGACTTCGGCTCGGTGGGAGGGATCCGTCCAGTCGAAGCCATAGCCGGTCAGGAACTCGTCGGCGTCGGTTAGCGTGCCGAGGTTCAGGCGCGGGAGGTCCAGCGCCGAGGTTCCGCCGATGATGGCGCGGAGGGTCTGCCATGAAAAGGAGGTGGTGCTCACGAGACCTAAACGGATCGGGGAGGCGTTGCGTTGATGCCGGCCCGGCCCGCTCGATGCAGGAATGCAGCTTGGCGCTGTCGGTCGTATCTGCTAGAACTCAATAAGAATCCCCGTTTATTTGCGTCGCTCCGACGCCGGGGGAGCTGAAGCTGAGGTGGATGTCATGCAGGACGAAAAATCTCTGACTCTGTTCGACCTCGAGGACGAGCCCAAGGCCAAATCCAAGCAGAAGGTGCGCCGTCCCAAGAAGGACGAGGCGGGACACCGCGTCCGGCGCCGCTCGGTCGCGGGCAAGCAGCGGCAGCAGGTGTTCCAGGTGCTCCGGTCGTCCTACCCGCACCCCGTCAGCCACGCCAACATCTGCGAGAAGGTGGGGACCAACCGGGCGAGCCACCGCATCCGTGAGCTCGTCCAGGACGGCTGGAGCATCGAAGGCGCTGGTGTGCTGGGGCTGGACGCGGGCAGTCAGACCCAGCTCTATCGACTCGCGAGCCTCGACCGCGGCGCGCCGCAGGTGAAGTACATGGGCCTGAAGGTGCTCTGGGATCAGAGCGGCCTGAAGGTCGGGCTGCATCGTGACATCGATGACGTGGTCGACCCCCGCACCCTCCAGGAGCTGGCGCAGAAGATCGAGGCGCTGGTGCGAGAGGAGCTCGAGGAGCGCATCTCGGCGATGACCTACGAGGCGCTCGACGCCAGCTGACGCCGAGCGCCCCGCAGGTTCAGGTCTCCGGGATCAGAGCAGGCCGGGGATGGCTGCCTCTGCGCCGGAGTGACCGGAGGTCGCGGTCCCGCGGTACTGGATGTTCATGTCCCGGTCGATGAGGACGTAGAGCGGGCGCCCGTTGTCGCTGAGCTTGTAGTCACCGTAGACGTCGCCGTCGTCGATGAGGACGGGGAACGTGAGGCCGAAGTAGTCCGCCCAGGCTTGCGCTTCTGAGGCGTCTACGTCGCCGTAGGATACGTCCTCAAAGGCGACGGTGAAGACGACGAGGCCGTCGTCGGAGTAGGTCGAGTAGGTCGTTTCGAGATCTGAAGCCAGACTCTGACAGGTGCCTCACCAGAAGGCTGAGAAGTCCAGCAGGATTACCTTCCCAGCGGAGTCGTAGAGGCTGTGTGAGGTGCCGTCCTGGTCGAGGAGGGTGAAGTCGGTGGCGCAGTCGCCGACGTCGTAGCCTGTGGAGACGCCCTCGCAGGGAGGGGAGGGGGGCGCGCCGGTGTCGCCGGTGTCGCCGCCGGGGAGGCCGCCAGGGCCGCCGCCGTCACCGGGCAGACCGCCGCCGGGGCCGCCGCCGGGGCCGCCGCCGGGGCCGCCTGGGCCACCGCCGGGACCGCCGCCTGGACCGCCCGGACCGCCGGGACCGCCACCTGGACCGCCGCCGTCACCGGGCAGACCGCCGCCGGGGCCGCCGCCGTCACCGGGCAGACCGCCGCCAGGGCCGCCACCGTCACCTGGCAGACCGCCGCCAGGGCCGCCTGCTTTCTCGGCCGCGGCGAGACCGGAGTCGTAGCCGGTGGAGCCGGTGGAGGAGGGATCACTGCAGCCGAGGAGCAGGAGTGAGCCGGCTGTCGCGGCGAAGAGCAGCGACAGAGGGCGTAGGGTGGGCGGTCGATTCAAGGTGGGCTCCGAGGGCTGGTGTCGCGCGTTGGTGATGTGCGACCCGATGACGATGCCGGGAGAGGTGTTCAGTTACAAGTCCGGATCCCGCTCGGGCTCGTCAGGCTCAGCTGGAGCCGAACACCGACATCAAACCCACACCGTTGGGGATCGTGGCGTTGTCCCTCGCCGAGTCCCCACCTTTCGCAAGAACGCGCCGCATGGCGCGCGCCAACATCGAATGCGTACCAGGAACGTGGCGTTGTCTCACTGAGTTCTCACCTTCCGGCAGCACGCCCCGCACGAACTGCGACCCGTACCGTTGTGGATCATGACGCGGTCTCGCTAAGTCGCCACCTTCTGTCAGAACGTGCCGAATGGCGCGCGCCAACTACGAAGAGGACTCTTTGAGGAACGCGACGTCCCAGCGCCACACGGGAGAGGGTGTTGCGACGTCAGATGCCTCGCCGCAAGGCGACATCAGGAGGCAAGACCTTGCGAACACGTGGACGGTTTTCGACGGAGCCCAGCTGTTGTTCATCCGGACCAATCCAGTAAAACCGGCCAGGTTTCGCAATGGATGCAAACCCAGGTGGGCTTGCCAGACGACCCGAGAGTCACTGCACAGGGGTGTGAAAGGCGATGACGACGAGGAACGAGGAGGAAAACTTGCCTGAGAGGGGAAGCGCAGGTTCCCCTTTAGGGACAACGCTGGTTGGCAGCGGCGAATCCGTCAAAGTGGCTGAAGAGCTGAACTAACGACCACGATCCATGCGGCAGCCGCGCTCACGGTGATTTTCACAATCCATGCGGCAGCCGGACTCCCAGTGAGCCCCATGGGGCTATGCGGCAGCCCGAGTCCACCCGAGATCACCCGATCCGGGTTCAGCCGGGCCGTGCCGGGTTCAGCCGTGCTCTGCTCGCCGGGGCTCACCCCTTGGGCGGAACGCTCGTGTCTTCGGGGCCGCTCATCGCTGCGGGACTGGTGGGGCTCGGGTGGGGGCTGCCGCATGGATCGTATGACTCAGCGTGAGTCCGGCTGCCGCATGGATCGTGGCGGTTAGTGCGGGTCTTCAGCCACTTTGACGGATTCGCCGCTGCCAACCGGCGTTGTCTCCAGGGGGACGCTGCGCTTCCCCCTCGGTCAAGTCTCGTCGTTCCTCCTCGTCGACCTGCCCCCCGGTCTGGAGGACCTTTTGCTCTGACTCTCGGGTCGTCTGGCAAGCCCACCTGGGTTTGCATCCATTGCGAAACCTGGCCGGTTTTACAGCGTGGGTTTGCAGGACAGCAACAGCTGGGCTCCGTCGAAAACCGTCCACGTGTTCGCAAGGTCTTGCCTCCTGATGTCGCCTTGCGGCGAGGCATCTGACGTCGCAACACCCTCTCGCCTGAGACGCTGGGACGTCGCGTTCCTCACAGGTACCCCTTCGCAGTTGGCGCGCGCCATGCGGCGCGTGCTGGCGAAAGATGGGGGGTCACAGGGGGCTCGCACCCTCGCGGCGCAAGCTGCCAGAAGACAGGGGGAGGGCTTCAGAAGCAGCGACGAAGGAGCGCTGAAGGTCGACCGGACCCGCCTTGCGGCGAGGCATCTGACGTCGCAACACCCTCTCGCCTGAGACGCTGGGACGTCGCGTTCCTCACAGGTACCCCTTCGCAGTTGGCGCGCGCCATGCGGCGCGATTGGGCGGAAGGTGGGGACTCAGTGAGACCTCGTCACGATCCTGGTACGCATCCGCAGTTGGAACAATTGCCGGCGTGTGCAAGCTGCTCGGAGCGGCTCTGAAGGCGCTGACTCAGTGAGCCCACCTCACTCGCAGCGGTACTGCTCCAGCCGATCCGTCCGCACATACAGCGGCGAGCTGCTCTTCTTCACCACCCGGGTGTAGTCACCGAGACAGTCCCCCTCAGTCAACACCGCATTCAGCGCGGTGTAATTGCGATGCGGAAGGAAGATCGCATCCGGCCGATCCCCCACACACACCGCATCAACATCCGCCCCCTCCAACACCAACCCCGGATTCATCAACCCCCCGAGATCCGTGATCCGCCCGTCTACCAACAGCACCCCCGGCACACCGATCTCCGAGTGGTAGACATGCACATCGGTCCCCAGACAGCGCGCGACCTGATTCAGCCCGCGCCAGCTGGTGGTCTGCTGGATGAGCCCCCGGGCATAGCCCGCGTCCGTCAACACCCCGCTCGCTCGCCAGCGCGCCTCCGGCGCCGACGCAATCACCCCCGCCCCCGCAACCACCAACACCAGCGCTCCCCGCAGCGCGAAGCGCCGCTGACCCGGCGCCAACACCACCACCCCACCGACCCACGCCGCGACACAGCTCCAGGCGGAGACCCGGCCGATGGCCCAGCCAGTCTCCCCAGGCAGCCAGCCGGTCCGCCACGCCGCCACCCCCGCGACACCGAACAGCCCCCAACCGACCCCCGCCGTCCACCACCGCCCCGGCGCCGTCACCCCCGCCGCCGCGGCCGCCGCCAGCCAGGGCAGGGCGGGCACAAAGAAGCGGCCGTGCAGCCCCATCACGTCCACGGTGAACACGAGCTGATAGCCCAGGAAGATCCCCGCCGGAGCAGCGAGCCGCCAGCACCGCCCGGGCGCTCGCGCGATCAGCGCCATCAGCGGGCCGGCCGAGAGCAGGAAGTAGTTCAGGTGTCGGAGCTTGGCCTCCCGGCTGAGCGCCAGGAAGTCGGCGTCATAGACCTCGGTGAGCCCGGACTTCAGGTAGAAAGACAGCGGAAACGCCGTGCCGTAGGCCAGCCGATAGAGCCCGAGCAGGGCGAGCATACCCGCGAGCGCGGCCCCGGCCAGCCCGACGCTGCGCGGGGCGACGGGGAGCGTCCGCGCGGTCGTCTGCGCGTCAGGTGACCACAGCGCCAGGCTACCCAGCGTCAGCAGCGCGGTGTCCGGCCGCGCCGCGAAAAGAGCGACGGCGAGCGCCACCGCAAGAACCCCACGCCCCAGCGACAGCGCGGCGAGGAACAGCGCGGCGAGGAGCAGCGCCACGGCGGTCTCCATCCCCGACACCGATGTCGCCAGCGCAGCCGGCGACGCCAGCGCCAGCGCCGCGGTCAGCCAGCGCCCGCCCGACCCCGGCCCCCGCCGCCCCAGCGCCAGCGCGGCGGCGACGAGGCTGACACCGAGCAGAGCCCTGGTCGCCGCCACGGTGTGTGCTCCGGCGACCGCGTACACACCGGTGACCAGCAGCTGAAAGAGCTGCGAGGTGTTGCCGTGCACCGGCCCATCCTGCACATTCCACGCGTAGACCCCGTGCTCCAGCAGGTTGCGCGCAAAGCGCCCGAAGAAGAAGGCGTCATCGTAGGGTGGCAGGCCGCCTCGGCTCCCGAGCATCAGCGCCACCACCGCCGCGAGCCCCAGCACCCACGGCGCGGCCCGTCCTCGCTGTCCGTCGGCCAATCACCTCTCCTGCGCTCGGCGGGTGTAGTGTAGCGCCATGCCGCCGCGCGCCCCGCTCCTCGCCGCGCTCCTCTCGGGGCTGCTCGCCTGCCGCCCCGCCACAGTGGACGACACCGCCGGCTCGACAGCGGGGGACGAGGTCCATGACGCGCTGATCCAGGAAGGCGCGGACGCCCCGGTGAACCCGCCCATCTGCCTCTCGGAGGTCTCCCGATACGAGGGCGGGGAGCTGCTGGTCTACGACCTCGCCTGGTCGCCCGATGGCCGACACCTGCTGACCGGCAGCCTGAACCTGCTGCGCCTCTACGGCGTCGATCCGGGCGGCGGCCTCACGCTGCTGGACACGGTCCACAGCCCGGATCGCTTCAACAGCATCCAGTGGAGCCCCGACGGCGCGATCGCCTTCGCCCCGACGGGCACCCACCTCATGATGTTCACGGTGGAGGACGGCGCGCTGGAGGTGGTGTCCCGAGGCGGGCGACACCCGGAGGCGCTGCAGCGCGTCGCCCTGTCGCCCGATGGGGGCCGGCTGCTGAGCTGTGACGTCGTCGGGGTGACCAGGCTCTACCAGGTGTCTTCCTCGCCGCCGTCGGTCTCGACGCTGGACGCCGTCGAGGCGCATGAGCGCTGCACCCGCGTCGCCTGGTCTCCGGACGGCGCCATGGCGCTGTCGACGGGGCACGACGGCAACTTCGTGCTGTACCGGGTGGGGGAGGGGGGGCTCGAAGTCGCCGACAAGCTGCAGGTGGAGGAGGAGACTGGCGAGGCTGTCTTCGGGCGTGACGTTCGGGAGGCGGTCGGCGGCAGCTTCGGGGAGCTGAACCAGCTCTGGTACCTGACCGTGGAGCCGGAGGCGGGGCGCTTGAGCATCGCGCAGACCATCGAGGGGCACGCCAGCGGCATCGGCGCGCTGGAGTGGAGCCACGGCGGCGAGTACCTGCTCAGCGGCTCACACGATCACACGCTGCACATTCTGGAGCGCAGGGCGGACGGCCGGGGGCTCCAGGGGGTGAGCGATCACCCGGACGACGGCGCTGGGGTGCACAGCGCCCGGTGGTCCCCGGACGACACCAGGATCGCCCGCACCGGCAGCGACCGGGATCTGCTGATGGTGCTGGACGTCGTGCCCTGCGGGCGCTGAGGACACTGAGGACACTGAGCACACTGGCGGCGGCGCGGGCGCGCGGTCAGATGTGGACGCTCACGCCCAGGGCGTCGGCGACGGCCTCCATCACGGCCTCGGAGGAGGTCGGGTGGGAGTGCACCGCGTGCAGGAAGGTCTCCGCGTCCAGCTCGCCGGTGCGGGCCAGCACGATCTCGGCGAGGAGCTCCGTGGCGTTGTCACCGATGATGTGGGCGCCGAGGAACTCCTCGTACTTCGTCCCGATCAGCACCTTGACGAAGCCGTCGGTGTGCCCGGTGCCCCGGTTCTTGCCGTTGGCGGCGAAGGGGAAGCGGCCGACCTTGTAGTCGATGCCCTCGGCCGTGAGCTGCTGCTCGGTGTAGCCGACGCTCGCGACCTGCGGCACGCAGAAGGTGCCGCCGGGGATGTTCTTGTGGTCCAGGTCGGGCACGTGCTTGCCGGCGAGGCGCTCCACGCAGACGTGGGCCTCGGCGCTCGCCTTGTGAGCCAGCATGGGCGGGCCGGCGACGTCGCCGATGGCGTAGATGTTCGAGGCTGAGGTGCGGCAGTCCCTGTCGGTCTGGATGAAGCCGCCCTTCGCGAGCGCGACCCCGGCCTCCTCCAGGCCGAGCCCCTCGGTGTTGGGCCGCACGCCGAGCGCCAGCAGGGCCACATCCGCTGTCAGCTCGCGGCCGTCAGCCAGCACCACCTTCGCCGCGTCGCCGTCGGCGGCGACCGTCTTGGCGAAGACACTCGTGATGACCTCGACGCCCATCTTCTTGTAGGCGCGCTGCAGGGCCTGGGAGACCTCCGCGTCCTCGACGGGGGCGATGCGATCGGCGCCCTCGACAAGGGTGATCGTCACGCCCATGGCGTTCCAGAAGTAGGCAAACTCGAGGCCGATGGCCCCGGCGCCGAGGACGATGGCGCTCTCGGGCAGCACATCCCGGACGATGGCGTCCCGGTAGGTGAGCACGCGCTCGCCGTCGGGCTCCATGCCGGGGAACCAGCGAGCGCGGGCGCCGGTCGCCACGATGATGTGCTTCGCCTGGAGCGTGCGCTGGCCGTCGGGGCCGTCGACCACGACCGCGCCGTCCTTCAAGCTGCCGGTGCCGCTCACCGAGGTCACGCCGTACTTCTTGAAGAGGTACCTCACGCCCTTCTCGGACTTGTCCGCGACCTTGCGGGAGCGGGCGATGACCTTGGGGAAGTCGACGCTCAGCTCACCCGCGGAGAGGCCGTAGTCGCCCAGGTGTCGCACCACGTTGGCGTACTCGGCGGTCTTGAGCAGGGCCTTCGAGGGGATGCAGCCCCAGTTCAGGCAGACCCCGCCGAGCCGCTCCTTCTCGACGCAGGCGGCCTTCAGGCCGAGCTGGCTGGCGCGGATGGCGGCCACGTAGCCGCCAGGCCCGGAGCCGATGACGACGAGATCGAAGGTATCGGACGCAGCGCTCATGGTTCCCTCACACCGCCAGCAGGACGGGGTTCTCGACGTACTTGCGGACGACCTGCAGGAAGCGGGCGCCCAGGGCCCCGTCGATGACGCGGTGATCGCAGGTCATGGTCACCTTCATGCGCCAGCCCACGGAGAGCTGTCCGTCGACGACGACCGGCTCCCGCTGCATGGAGCCCACGGCGAGGATGCCGGACTCGGGCGGGTTGATGATGGCGGTGAACTGATCGATCTGCATCATGCCCAGGTTGGAGATGGTGAAGGTCGAGCCGGTGTACTCGGCGGGGTCGAGCTTCATCTCCCGGGCGCGGCCGGCGAGCTCGCGGGTCTCGACGCCGATGACGTCCAGCGGCTTGCGATCCGCGTCCCGGATGACCGGGGTGATGAGCCCGTCGGGCAGCGCCACGGCGACGCCGACGTCGACGCGGCCGTGCCGGGTGATGGCCTTCTCGCCCCAGGATGCGTTGACCTCGGGCACCTCGCGCAGGGCGCGAGCGACGCACTTGACCAGCAGGTCGTTGTAGGAGACCCGGACCTCCGCGGCCTTGAGCTGGGAGCGGAAGCGCACCAGCTCGTCGCAGTCGAGCTGCGCGGTCAGGAAGAAGGTCGGCGCGCCCAGGTAGGACTCGGTCAGGCGCCGGGCGATGGTCTTGCGCATCTGGGAGTTGCGGACGGTCTCGTCCGCCGCCGGCGCGCCCCAGCCCGCGGCGGGGGCCGGCGGGGTGTAGCCCTCGACGTCGGCGCGCACGACGCGGCCGTGGGGGCCGCTGCCGGACACATCGGCGATGTCGATGCCCTTGTCCGCGGCGACCTTCCGGGCGAGCGGCGAGGCGCGGACCCGGGCCTCCGCGGCGCCGGAGATGGTGAAGCCCTCGGGCATCTCCATGATGCCGTCCGGGACGGCCTTGCCCTGCCAGGTGTAGTGGGTGAGGCCGACCTGGAGCGGGGCAGCCGGGGCGGCGGGAGCCGCCGTCGCGGCGGGGGCCGGGGCGCTCTCGGCGGCGGCCTCGTCGGCTTCGCCGGCGGCGAGCTTCGCCTTCAGCACCTCGAACTCGGCGAGCAGCCCGGAGATGTCCTCGCCGGCCTCGCCGATGATGGCGATGGGCCGACCCGCGGGGATCTCGTCGCCCTCAGCGGCCAGGAGCTTCAGGAGCACCGTGGCGTCGAACACCTCGATGTCCATCGCGGCCTTGTCGGTCTCGACCTCGGCGATGACGTCCTGCGGCGCGAGCACGTCGCCCTCGGACTTCTTCCAGCTCAGCAGCGTGCCCACGGTCATGGTGGGGGAGGCCTGCGGCATCTCGTAGAACGTAGCCATGTCTACTTCCCAAGCGTGCGGTTGACGGCGGCGATGATGCGCTCGGGGCTGGCGTTGACCAGCTTCTCGAGGTTGGTCGCGTAGGGCTGCGGCACGTCGCGGTTGGTCACGCGCAGCACGGGGGCGTCCAGGTAGTCGAAGCAGGCCTCCGAGACGCGGGCGGCGATCTCGGCGCCGACGCCGGCGAAGAGGTAGCCCTCCTGCACCACGACGCAGCGGCCCGTGCGGGCGACGGAGCTGAAGAGCGTCTCGTGATCCAGCGGGCGCAGCGAGCGCAGGTCCAGCAGCTCGGCGCTGACGCCCTGCTTCGCCAGGGCGTCCACGGCGGCCTCGCAGTTGAACACCTGCTTGCCCCAGGTCACGAGGGTCACGTCGCTGCCGGGCCGGCGGATGTTGGCCTTGCCCAGCGGGATGACGTACTCCTCATCCGGCACCTCGGCCTTCATGCCGTAGGTCATCTCGGACTCGAGGAAGATGACCGGGTTGTTGTCCCGGATGGAGGCCTTCAAGAGGCCGTAGGCGTCCGGGGAGTCGCAGTAGGTGACGACCTTCAGGCCCGGGAAGTGGGCGTAGAGGCTGTCGACCGAGGTCGAGTGCTGGGCCCCCAGGTTCTCGGCGGTGCCGTTGGGGCCGCGGAAGACGATGGGCACGGGGTACTGGCCCGCGGACATCTGGTAGATCTTGGAGGCGCTGTTGATGACCTGGTCGTACGCCACGAAGGAGAAGTTCCAGGTCATGAACTCGATGATGGGGCGCATGCCCACCATGGCGGCGCCGATGCCCAGGCCGGCGAAGCCGTTCTCGGCGATGGGGGTGTCCACCACGCGCTGATCACCGAACTCGGCGAGCATGCCCTGGGAGACCTTGTAGGCGCCGTTGTAGTTGGCGACCTCCTCGCCCATCAGGAAGACGCTGTCGTCGAGGCGCATCTCCTCGACCATGGCGCGTCGCAGCGCCTCACGAATCTGAAGCTGCGCCATCACTCACCCCCGGGGGCGTAGGTGTAATCGTAGAGCGCGGCCGGGTCGGGGACCGGGCTCTGCTCGGCGAAGTCGTACGCGTCCTGGGCGAGGGCGTCGACCTCCTCGTGTATTGCGGCGATCGCCGCCTCATCCACCCCGTAGGCTTCCTTCAGGTGGTGGGCGGCCAGCAGCAGGCCGTCGGAGGTGTTCTTGATGTCCTCGACCTCGTCCTTGCTGCGGTACTTGGCGGGGTCGGACATGGAGTGTCCCCGGTAGCGGTAGGTCACCAGCTCCAGCAGCACCGGGCCGTTGCCCTCCCGGGCGAACTTCGCGGCGGCGCCGACGCGCTCGCGCACGGTGCGGACGTCGAAGCCCTCGACCTGCTCGCCGACCATGCCCACGCCGCGGGCGCGGAGGCTCATGTCGGTCAGGGCGCTGGCGCGCTCGATGCTGGTGCCCATGGCGTAGGCGTTGTTCTCGCAGATGAACACGACCGGCAGCTTCCAGAGCTGCGCCAGGGCGAGGGCCTCGAAGAAGGCGCCCTGGTTTGCGGCGCCGTCGCCGAAGAACACGACGCAGACCCGCCCGTCGTTGCGCTGCTTGCAGGCCCAGGCCACCCCGGTCGCGAGCGGGATGTGCCCGCCGACGATGCCGTAGCCGCCCATGAAGTTCACGCTCTTGTCGAACATGTGCATGGAGCCGCCGAGGCCGTGGGAGCAGCCGTCGGCCCTGCCGAACAGCTCGGCCATCACGGCGCGGGGCGAGACGCCCTTGGCCAGGGCGTGGCCGTGCTCGCGGTAGGCGGCGATCCAGTAGTCGTCCCTCGTGGTCGCGGCGGCCGCGCCGACAGCGACAGCCTCCTGGCCGATGTAGAGGTGGCAGAAGCCCAGGATCTTGCGCAGGGTGTAGGCCTTGGCGGCCAGCTCCTCCATGCGGCGGATCGTGTACATCTCGCGGTAGAGGTCGAGCATGCCCTCGGCGGTGAGCGGAGGCAGCCCGCTCTCCGCGGGGAGGCGGGGTTCGTCAGACATCGTGCGGTTCCCTCGTCAAGGGCACTGTGAAGGGCACTGTGGTTGCTCCTGACTCCTACCCTGCCTGACCCGGTTGGCAAGCGTCCGACGACCCCCTCGCGGCCGCGCTTACCAGCTCTCGGGTGGCGCCGTGAAGGACAGGGCCGCGGAGACGGCCATGGTGCCATCCTCCAGCTGGATATCGGCGAGCTGCTTGTTGGCGAGGCCCTCGATGCTGGCGAGGAACTCATCCCGCTCCAGGTTCAGGTAGGCCGCGGGGTCGTAGTCGTCGCCCGTGGGGATGAGGGGCTCGATCACCTGGGACATCATGTCGGCCACAGGGATGGCGCCGTAGAGCTTGCCCTCGGCCTGGTCAGCGCTCAGCGTGCCGATCAGCACGGCGTTGACCACGGGGATGAAGAGCGGAGGCTCGCCAGGGAAGAAGCTGAAGGGGATCTGGATGACGTCGCTCTCGACCGTGAAGGCGGTCTCGTCGGCGAAGACACCCTGGAGGCGGGAGGTGGGATCCCCCGAGCCGTCGTAGGACTCGGCCGACACGCTCAATGTCCCGGACTTGTCCTCCTCGCCCAGGAGCAGGTCCACGGTCAGGAGGGCGCCCTCCTGGCCCGCGTCGATGAGCTGGATGATGTCGCCCTCTTCGAGCGCGGCGGCCAGCGTCTCGTTGACGCCGTCGAGGCTGAGGTCGGCGTCGACAAGGCCCAGGAGATCGACGGTGGAGAGCACGCCGGGGAGCTTGTTGTCAGGCTCCTCATCGCCGTTCTGGTCGATGCCCTCGTCGGTGCCCAGGATCAGCAGCTCGGCGCTGCGGTAGTTGCCGGAGGTGAAGGAAGAGAGGCTCTCTTGCTCCTCAAGGGGCGGCCCGGTGTCGGTGTCGCCGGTGAGGGTGGTCGATGTGTCGTCGGCGGTGAGGGCGGTGTCGTCGGCCTTGTCGGCCTTGTCCGAGCAGCCGGCGGCCAGCGCCAGCGAGGACAGCAGGGTCACCAGCGTCCATGTGGTTCGGGCGTTCTTGAACCTGAAGTTGTGCATTCTCTCCTCCTGAGCTCGCAGATTCACACCGACGGTCGGCTGTCGCAACTTGTGGCGCGGCTTGCCGGGCGGGCGGTTGGGGGCTACGGCGTGGGATTCCTGAGGACGGAGACACCCAAAATGAGCCTGCTCGAACTGCTGAAAGCGGGAGACGTCGATGCCTTCAATGGCAAGCGTGGGCAGCGATCCGCGCCCGATCTCTTCGCGGAGGATCTCTCCAACCTGAAGCTCGCCGGGGTGGACTTCTCCGGCGCCAATCTGGAGAAGGCGGATCTCTCGGGCACGGACCTGACCGGCGCCATCCTCTTCAAGGCCCGGCTGGCCGGCGCGGACCTGAGCAACACCGTGCTCAAGGACGTCGTGGCGATCCGCTCCAACTGGCGCGAGGCCTACCTGGAGGAGGTGGTCCTCGACGGCGGTGACTTCACCAGCGCGGACTTCACCGAGGCGGAGATGATCGGGGTGAGCGCCGCGGACGCCACCTTCCGCAGCGCGCGGCTGCGGCGGGTGCAGGCCAAGGGGGCCGTGTTCGATCGGGCGGACCTGCAGGAGGCCAAGCTCTCCGAGGCCAACTTCGCCGGGGCGCACCTGACCGGCGCCAACCTGGTGGAGGCCAAGCTGGTGGGCGCGCTGTTCACCGGCGCGCACCTCGACGGCGCCGATCTGAGCCGGGCCCGCGGCTCCGGCGCGGACTTCACCGGCGCGGAGCTGACCGGGGCCCGCATGCTCAGCGCCGACATGACCAACGCCAAGATGGATCGGGCGGACCTGAGCGGCGCCGACCTCACCCGCGCCGATCTCGCCGGCGTGACGATGGAGGAGGCGGTGCTCACCGGCTGCGTGCTCACCGAGGCCCGCCTCGACGGGCAGGAGCCGGAGGCGCTGGAGGCGCGCGGCGCGGTGGTCGGCGGCGCGGCGGGATCGGCCTGGCCGGACCAGCCGGCTGAGTACCACTTCGAGGACGTCTCCGCGGCGGTCTCCGGCGATCGCCTGGGGGTGCTCTGGGAGAACGACGAGGACGGCGAGAACATGGTCATGCGCGCCGCCGTCGTCGGCCTGGGTGAGGAGTTCAGCGGCGACGCCCCCGCGCTGGCGACCCCCACGGACCTGACGCTGGCCCGAGCCCTGGTGGGCGCCCCGGTGGGCTTCACGGCGGTCACGCTCGTCGAGCGGCCCGGCGGCGTCATGCTGGAGCTGACGGACATCTCGCCCCAGGGCGACGTGGGCGCGACCCGCACCTCCCGGATGGAGTACCGCCCCGCGGTGCGGCCCGTGGTGGTGTCGGATCAGGGCGGCTTCATGCTGTACGGACTGGGCCGCGACGGCCCGACCCTCTTCGTGCACCGCTACAACGGTGAGTCGCTGGAGCTGGTCCACGGCGAGCGCGTCACCAGCGCCCGCGGCTTCGTGGGCTGGCGCGAGCCCGCGCTGGTCACCAAGGGCGGCGTCGTCCGCGCGGTGAAGACCGACAGCGTGGGCAAGCCCATGGCCATCCCTGAGAGCTTCCCCGGACGCACCGCCGCCGCCTGCCACGCCGGCGGCCCCCTCTGGCTGGCCTGGACGCCCCGCGGCGAGAACGGCTTCCGCTGGAGCGCGCTGACCCCGGGTGAAGAGGCGGTCGTCGGGCGGGTGGTGCCCAAGAGCGGCGTCACCGCGCTGGACATGACCTCGGTCGGCGACGACGCGCTGGTGATCTTCGCCCGCGAAGAGGGCGGCACGGGCGCCGCCGGGGTCTGGGCCAGCCGCCTGTCCCCGGACGGAACGACCCACGAGTTCCCGGTCCTGGTGGACGACGTCATCGATGTGGAGGAGCTGCGCGTGATGCGGGTGGTCGGCGAGACCGTTCACCTCATCGCCACCACCATCACCGAGGACCTCCTGCTGCTGGAGATCGCCGGCAAGAAGACCCGCGTGCTGAGCCAGCTGCCGTAGCCCCGGTGGTTGTCGGCGGTGCAGAGACCGGGCGATGGGTGGTCTAATAGCGCCCATGATTGAGCGGTATGACATCCGGGAGCGGATCGGGGCGGGGGGGCTGGCGGACGTCTTCGCCGCCCGGGACTCCGAGCTGGATCGCGAGGTCGCGCTCAAGATGCTGCGGGAGCCGGATCGGGACGACGCCCACGTGCGCCGCTTCCTGCGTGAGGGCCGCCTCCTGAGCGCGCTCCGTCACAAGCGCCTGCCCCGCTGCCACGAGGTGATCGAGCTCCCCAGACCCACGCTGGTGCTGGAGCGGCTCCAGGGCGCGAGCCTCTCCCAGCGCATCCGCTCGGGCGGCCGGCTGCGTCCCGACCGCGTCGAAGAGATCGCCGGCGCGCTCCTCGATGTGCTGGCTTTTCTGCACGCGAACGGCATCGTGCACCGCGACGTAAAGGCCGGGAACATCTACCTGGAGCGCGACGGGAGGATCCTGCTGATGGATCTCGGGCTGGCGGTGGACCCCACCGACGTGCTCACGACCACCCTGGGCGACGTCGTGGGCACCTACGCCTACATGGCGCCCGAGCAGATCGCCGGCGCCGAGGTGGACCACCGCTGCGATCTGTACTCCCTCGGGGTGACCCTGTACGAGGCGCTGGCCGGTCGCAGGCCCTTCCGCGCCGAGGGCGCCTCGGGGTACCTGGAGGCTCACCTGAAGGCCTCGCCCAGGCCGCTGAAGGAGCTGGCCCCGACCGGCACCCCCTCGCGGCTCATCCACCTCATCGAGCGCCTGATGGCGCGGGATCCCGCGGACCGGCCGTACTCGGCGCGGGTGGCGCTGGCGCTGCTCACCGGCCAGTCCCTGCACGACGAGCTGCGCGGCCCGCCGCTCGTCGGGCGCAGCGGCGTCCTGGGCAGCCTGGAGGCCGTGCTGGACGCGGGCGGCGTGGTCCACATCGTGGGCGAGCCAGGCATGGGGCTGGGGCGCTGCGCGCGCCTCGCGTGGACGCAGGCCCGCGGCCGCGGCGTGGAGGTCCTGAGCCTGCGCTGCGGCCGGGTTCGGGACGAGGCCGGCCTCTGGGAGTCGCTGAGCGCCGCGCTCCGCCCGACGCTGGGTCGCGTTCGGCCGCGCGAGGAGAGCGTGCGCGCCGCGCTGTCCGGGCTCGTCGGCGAGTCGCCGCCCCTGCTGATGGTGGAGGACGTCGACGCGCTGCCGAGGGCGGCGATGGACCGCCTCGCCGCCCTCATCCAGGACACCGGGGTGCCAGCGGTCACCACCTCCAGCGGTGACGCGCCGAGCCTGCCGGGACACGTGATCACCCTGCGCCCCATCAGCATCGATGAGACCCGCGCGCTCATCCAGGGGATGCTGGCGACCCGGGCCGCGCCGCCGGAGCTGGTGCGGGGCCTGCACGTGTTCACCGGCGGGCTGCCGGCGGTGCTGGTCTACACGGTGCGCGACCTGCACCGCCGCGGGGCGCTGCGGTGGCTGGGGCTGGACGCTGACGGGCGGCAGATATGGCAGCTGGCGCGCACCGAGTGGGTCACGCGGGTTCACCCGATGCGCCGCGGCTACAGCGCGCTGCTGGGCGAGCTCGGCGAGGACGAGCGCACGCTGCTGCAGGTGCTGGCCGTGGTGGACGAGCCGCTGCCGCTGGCGATCGCGCTCGCGGCGGCGGGGCTGGACGAGGGCTCCACGGCGCCCTTCCGGCTGGCCCGGCGCCGGATAGTGGAGGAGCTGGAGCGCGAGGCGCCGGAGGGGATGAACTTCGGCGGCATGTCGGGCCGCCCGATCACCTCGGATTGGATCAGCCTGAGCCGCCCGGTCGTGGGCGCGCTCACCCGGGTGGAGATGGACGAGGAGCGCACCCGCACCCTCCACGGCGCGCTGGCCTCGGCGCTTCAGGACGCGCCTCGCGGGGCCTGGCGCGACGAGCGGCTCCCCTACCATCAGGCGCTCGGCGTGCCCGCCGAGCAGGCGAGCAAGGCGCTGGTCGGCCTCGTCGACTGGCTCGTGCGGCAGCAGCGCTACCAGCGCGCCATGTCCGTGCTGGAGCGCCTGGAGCAGTGCTGTCAGGTCCTGGACCCCCTCACCTCCACGCACCGGGCGCTGGCGCGGGCCGCCTGCCTCGCCGCCCTGGGCCGGGCGGGTGAGGCCCAGGAGTCGCTGACCGCCGCCCGGCGGCTGGCCGACGAGCTGGTGAGGCCGGATCTGGCGGCGGCGGCCAGCGTCACCCGAGGCAACCTCCAGGCCCGCTTCGGCTCCGCCGGCCGCGCGCTCGAGCTGGCCGAGGAGGCCCTGACGAGCTCCAGCGACAGCGTGCACGACCCCATGATGCCCGCCGCCATGGTGCTGCGGGCCGAGGCGCTGCGCCTGAGCGGCCACGGCGGCGCCGCCACCGAGACCTTCCGGAACGCCATGGACGTCGCGCTGATTCAGGGGCGCATGGACCTCGCCGCGCGAGCCCAGGTCGGGCTGGCGAGGCTGGCCTCGGCCGCTGGGAGCGTCGAGCAGGCGGGGCACGATCTGGAGGGCGCGGCGGAGCTGATGCGCGGGGTCGGTGACCGCGACGGCCTGCTCGAGTGCTACTACGAGCTCGCCGAGCTGCACCGCCGCCGGGGTCAGGTGGCGCAGGCGCTGGAGATGGCCGATCGCTCCCAGGCGGTGGCCGGCGAGGCCCAGCTCCCACGCGGCATGGCCTGGGGAGCGGTCGCTCGCGCCGGGGTCTTCCTGGACTGCGGCGACCTCGCGGCGGCCGCGCGGCTGCTGCGGGCCCAGCACATCAGCCCCAGCGTCGAGGTGGATCGCCTCCTCAGCATGGCCTGGATGGAGACCCTCGCCGAGCTGCGGCTGGCCCGCGGGGACCGGCCGGCGGCGCTGGCGGTCCACCAGCGGGCCCTCCTGGAGGCCGAGGCCGCCGGCTGGTTCGTTCACCGGGCGTTCCACGGAGGCATGGTCGCCATCCTGACCGCCCAGGGCATCGAGCTGTCCGAGTCCTTGAGCCAGCTCTATGAGGCCGACGACCGGCGGCGCGCGGCCCGGCTGCTGCTCGAGGGCGCGCGCATGACCGCCGACGTGGAGATCCTCGGTGAGGCGCTCGAAGAGATCCGGGCGCTGGACGATCATGTGCTGCTGTTGCGGGCGCTGCACCTGACCGGGGGGGAGGAGGCGAGGGAAGAGATCCGGGCGTTGGCGGACGCCATGCGGACCGGCGCGCCCGCGTCACTGCGGGACAGTATCGAGGCGCTGGCTGCGGTGAGCTGGGCGCGCTGATTTTGCCCGCGGCCGTTTTCGGTTACGAGTGAAGAGATCTCCCAAGGAGCAAGCGTTTTGCAGAAGACCCGCTATCTCGGCCTCGATCTCGCCTGGGCGCCTCGTCACACCTCTGGAGGTGCGGTGATGGAGCCCACGGAGGAGGGCATCCGCCTCGTGTCGACCGCCCACCTCCGGGCTCATGAGGATGTGCTGAGTTGGATCGCGCGCAACCGCGGCCGCGGTCAGGCGATCATCGTCGTCAACGCGCCGGTTATCGTCGAGAACACCTCAGGACGTCGCCCGGTTGACATTCAGCTGGAGCACCACTTCTCCAGCTACCACGTGGAGGAGTACACCGTGAACACGGTGAACGCCTCCCACCCGCGCACCATGTCCCGCGCCCTGATGCGGATGGGCTTCCACCCCGATCCCCAGGCCGAGGGCAACCGCCTCATCGAGACCGCGGCCCAGGCCGCGCAGGTGCTGCTGTTCGGTCTGGAGCGCCCGCTGCGCATCAAGTCCGGCCCCATCGGCGGCCGCAAGGACGCCGCCAACCGGTATCGGGAGCTGCTCTACGGGAAGCTGCCCTTCCTGGAGCCCGAGCTGGAGGACTCCGAGGCGCTGGACGAGCTGATGGCGGCCCACCTGCCCGGCATGAACGGCACCCGCCTCGGCGAGCTCGAGGGCAAGCTGGACGCGACCCTCTGCGCCTACGTCGCCGCCTACCTGGGGCAGCTCGGCCCCGAGGCCTGCGCCTTCCTGGGCGACCTGTACCAGGGCTACGTGCTGCTGCCGACCCCGCCGGCGACCTGAGCCGGACTTGAGCCGGTCCTGAGGGACGGACTACGGGGGCGGTAGGAGCGGGGGCGCCCCGGGCGCCCGGCGCGTTACGTCGGAGGCTTCGACCTCGAACGACGAGCGCCCCCATGTCCACCGGATCCAACCGCTTCCTCACTGACAAGAGCCTCCTGATGGAGGGCCGCCTCGCGGGCTGGTTCCGCGACGCGCCCATGCCCTTCGCCGAGCCGGGGGTGCAGCCCCACTACTCGCCGGACCGGGCCTTCACCCTGCGCCGGCTGGCGGTGGAGCTGTGGATTGATCCGGAGGAACCGGAGATCCGCGGTGAGGCGCGCGTCGACGTCGGCCCCACCCCCGCGGGCATCGGCGAGGTGGTCCTGGACCTGGCGGACATGACCGTCACCTCGGTCGACGCCGGCGACCAGCCCATCCGCTGGCGGCACGCCGACGGCAAGCTGCGGATCGCCGGGCTGACTGACGCGGCGACGCTGACGATCGCCTGGCGCGGGCGGCCCCGGCTGGGGCTGTACTTCGTGGGGCCCGACGCGGCCCACCCCGACCGGGCCCACGAGGCCTGGAGCCAGTGCCAGGACGAGGACGCTCACTTCTTCTTCCCCTGCTTCGATCACCCCTCCGTCAAGCACCCCGTGGCCATGACGGTGAACGCCCCCTCGAAGTACACGGTGGTCTCCAACGGTCAGCTCCAGTCCCGCGCGGACGGGGACGTCGGCTGGACCCGCTGGGCCTGGTCCGAGGAGCGGCCCATCCCGGTCTACATCGTCACCGTGGTGGTCGCCGAGCTGCAGGTGTTCGAGACGACCTCCGGCGAGCTGCCGGTGCGCTACCTCGTGCCGCCCGGCGTCGACGAGGCGACGGTGAACCGGGCCTTCGGCGACACCCCCGCCATGATCGCCTTCCTGGAGGGCCTGCTGGGCACGCCCTTCCCGTACCCCCGCTACGATCAGGTGGTCGTACACGACTTCATCTTCGGCGGCATGGAGAACGCGGGCGCCACCACCATGACCGACCTGCTGCTGGTGGACGAGAAGGCCGCCGGGGACTGGGAGCCGGAGCACCTCGTGGTGCACGAGCTGGCCCACCAGTGGTTCGGCGATCTGGTGACCTGTCAGGACTGGAGTCAGGGCTGGCTGAACGAGGGCTGGGCGACCTACTCCGAGACCCTCTGGGCCGAGACCAGCCGAGGCGCCTCCTACGCCGCCTGGTACATGTGGCAGACCGCCCAGGACTACTTCACCGAGGCCGACGGTCGCTACAACCGCCCGCTGGTCACCTACGACTTCCGCGCTCCCATCGACGTCTTCGACCGGCACCTCTACGAGAAGGGCGGCTGCGTGCTGCACACGCTCCGGCACGAGCTGGGCGAGGAGCCGTTCTGGACCGGCGTGCGGAACTACCTCGCCCAGCGGGCGGATCAGACCGCGCACACCCGGCACTTCCAGAGCGCGCTCGAGGAGTCCACGGGCCGCAACCTGGACGCCTTCTTCCAGCAGTGGGTGCACGGCGTCGGCTTCCCGGAGCTGACGGTGAAGCTCGCCCACGGCGACGGCCTGCTGACCGTCTCCGTCGATCAGAAGCAGTCGGGCGAGGGGGTCATCCAGGCCTTCCGCTTCGCGCTGCGCGTCGCGGTCGTGGACAGCGAGGGCGCGGAGCAGGTGATCGATCTGCCCGTCCGTGAGCGCTCCCGGACCTTCACCATCCCGCTGGCGGAGGCCCCGCGCTTCGTGCGGGTGGACCCGGGCTACCGGGTGCTCAGTCGGGTGACGCTGGAGGCGCCCCGATCCTGGCTCGCGGCCGCGATCAAGGGCGACGTCTGCCCCGTCGGGCGCATCCGCGCGGCGAAGGCGCTGCTGAAGCAGGGCAGCCCTCAGGCCATTCAGGCTGTGCTTGAGGCGCTGGCGGTGGAGGCCGAGCACTTCGTGCGGTCGGCCTGGATCGGCGCGCTGAGTGTCCGCCGGGACGCGGCGGTGCGGGCCGCGCTGCTGGCGGCGCTGGACGTCGAGGCTCACGCGATGCCCCGGCAGGCGCTGGTGAACGCCCTCGGGGGCTGGCGGGAAGACGACGAGGTCGAGGCCCGCCTCGCGGCCATCATCGGCAGCGGCGAGGGCTCCTACTATGTGGAGGGCGCGGCGGCGCGCACGCTCGGAGAGATGCGCTCGCCGAGGGCGCGGGCCGCCTGCGAGGCGCTCCTGGAGCGGTCGAGCTGGGGAGACGCCCTGCGGGCCCGGGCGCTGGCCGGGCTGGGCGCGACCCGCGATCCCGAGGTGCTGCCCGCCCTGCTGCGCTGGACGGCGGAGGACGTGCGCCCCCGGGCCCGCGCCGCCGCCGCCGGGGCCCTCGGTCGGATGGCGGACGAGGTGGAGTCCACCCGCCGCGAGGCCGTGGACCGCCTGATGGAGCTGGCGGAGTCCGGCTCCTTCCGCGTGATCCTCGCCGCCATCTCCGCCCTCGGGCGCGTGCGGGATCCCCGCTCGGCGGCCACCCTCGCGCGGCTGCACACCTCCGCGGGCGACGGGCGGGTCGCGCGCATGGCCTACGAGGCGCTCCGCAGCGTGCGCGCCGGCCGCAGCGGCGACGCCGCCCTGGCGAGCCTGCGCGGCACGGTGGAGACGCTGGAGCGCGAGCATGGCCGCCTGCGGGATCGGCTGGCGAAGCTGGAGCGGATCTGAGCGTGGGGACCCAGACGGAGATCCGCGCCTACGGCTCCATCACTTCAATCCCCAAGGAGACCTGGAACGGCCTCGTCGGTGACGGCATGCCCTTCCTGGAGTGGGAGTGGCTCGCGCTGCTGGAGGAGACCGAGAGCGTCTCGCCAGACAACGGCTGGCTGCCCCGACATGTGGTGATCTACGACGGCGATCGCGCCGTCGCCGCCTGCCCGGCCTACCTGAAGGGCCACTCGATGGGCGAGTTCGTCTACGACTGGTCCTGGGCCAACGCCGCCCGGCAGATCGGGGTTCCCTACTACCCCAAGCTCATCGCGGCCGTGCCCTTCACCCCCGCCACCGGGCAGCGCCTGCTGATCGCCGCCGATCAGGACCGGGCCCTCCGCACCCGGGAGCTCGCCGGCGCGCTGCACGCCGTGGCCGAAGCCTCCAAGGCCGCCGGCATCCACATCCTGTTCTGCACCGAGGAGGAGACCGAGGCGCTGGTCGAGCTGGGCGCCATGGAGCGCCTCCAGCACCAGTACCACTGGACCAACCCGGGCTACGCGGACTTCGACGACTACCTGAGCCGCTTCCGATCGCGGCGGCGGAAGGAGATCCGTCGGGAGCGCCGAGGTGCGCTGGGCGCGGGCCTCCGCATCGAGGCCCTGCGCGGCGCGCAGATCACGCCCGAGGTGCTGGAGACCTTCTACGGCTTCTACCGCAACACCTGCGAGCGCTACGGCGGCTGGGACTACCTGAGCCGCGGCGTCTGGGAGAAGCTGCCGACAGCCTGGCCCGATCGGGTGGTGCTGTTCTCCGCGTGGGAGGGGGACACCCTCCAGGCGGGGGCCTTCTGCGTGCACAAGGGTGAGCGCATCTACGGCCGCTACTGGGGGCACCGCCCCGGCTGGGAGCCGCCGAAGTTCCTGCACTTCGAGCTCTGCTTCTACGCCCCCATCGAGTTCTCCATCCGGGAGGGCATCCGCCTCTTCGAGCCCGGGCAGGGCGGACACCACAAGTTCTCCCGGGGCTTCGAGCCGGCCCTCTGTCGCAGCGTGCACTGGCTGACGGACGCGCGGCTGCGGCGCCCCATCGAAGACTTCGTGGTCAAGGAGCGCGAGGGCGTGCGCGCGCGGGTCGAGGGGATGTTGGCCGAGTCACCGATTCGCCCCAAGGACGACGGGTAGCGACGGGCTATGCTCCCTGACGGAGGTGCGAGCCATGATCACCGTCGCAGTGGACGCCATGGGCGGAGACCTGGGGCCCGAAGTCGTCGTCGAGGGCGTCTGCACCATCAGCCGGGAGGACATCCCGGTGCAGGTGCTGCTCGTGGGAGACGGGGCCGTCCTGACCCCGCTGCTGGAGAACCAGCGCTACGACCCCACGCGGCTGGCGCTCGCCCACGCGGACACCGCCTGCTCACAGGACGACAAGCCCCGGGTCTTCCTGGCGGAGAACCCCCAGTGCTCGGTGCTGCTGGCCAGCGATCTGGTCGCCCGGGGGGAGGCGGACGCGGTGGTGAGCTGCGGCAACACGGGCGCGCTCATCCTGGCGGCGAGCCAGAAGTTCTCGCGGCTGCCCGGCATCCGCAGGGCGGCGCTGGCGGCGGTGTACCCCACGGAGTCCGGCCACGGCCCCCACAACGATCCCTTCGCGCTGATGCTGGATGTGGGCGCGACGCTCACGGCGACCGCCGAGGATCTGGTGGGCTTCGCGGTCATGGGCAGCGCCTATGCCCAGGTGATCTCCGACAACGAGTCGCCGCTCGTCGCGCTGCTCTCCAACGGCTCGGAGGCCCACAAGGGCACGCCGGCCATCGTTGAGGCTCACGCCGCGCTGGTCGGGCGGCCGAACATCAACTTCGCGGGCAACGTGGAGGGGCTCGATATCCCCAAGGGCACGGTGGACGTCGTGGTCTGTGAGGGCTTCCTCGGCAACGTGGTGCTCAAGATGCTGGAGGGGGTCTCGGAGGTCGTGGCGGACATCGCCAAGGACGCCTACGCCCGCAAGTTCCTCTGGAAGATGGGCCTCACCATGCTCTCCCAGGGCATCCGTCAGATCCGCACCATGACGGACTGGCGGCAGTACGGCGGCGCGCCGGTGCTGGGCTTCGATCACGTGGTCATCAAGGCCCACGGGCGCTCCAACCCCCAGGCCATCCGCAACGCCGTGCGCGTCGCCCGCAAGGCGGTGGACCGGGGCCTCTCGGACAAGATCCGCGAGGGCATGAACTACACCGAAGGCTGAGCCGAGCACCGACCGGTCAGCAGGTCGCTCAGCGGTCGCGGGAGCGGCGCAGCTCATAGGTGAGGAAGGCGAGCGGCATGCCGGCGCGCTCCGCGTTGCGGTGGCTGGCGCTGCCGAAGGCGGTGTCGGTGAGGGCCCAGGCGCAGCCCGCGGCGCTGGCGTCCGCCAGGCGCCGTCGGAGGAGGGCCAGCTGACAGCCGCGCCGCCGCCAGCCCGGCAGGGTGTTGGCGTTGCCCAGCCACGCCACGCCGTCGGAGCAGAACGTCGTCGCCATGGCGACGGGGCGGTCATCCAGTGACGCCAGGTAGATGTGGAAGCGCGGGTCCAGCTGCTCGCGGGCCTTGAGGGCCCGCACCTCGCGCTCAATGGCGGGGGCCCCGGCCTGCCACAGATCGAAGACCGCGTTCAGGTCCACCTCGCCCGCCCGCCGGACGCTCACCTCTCCGGTGGAGGGGGCCGGGGCGGCGGTGGGGCGGGTCGCGAAGAAGGCGTGGCTGTCGAAGAGGGTGAAGCCGCGCCTGGCCAGCGGCGCCATCGCCGCCAGCGACGCGGGATCGGGGGTGAGGCTGATGGCGCAGTCCCGATCGACCTCGCGGTACCACGCGATCGCGGCGTCGAGCTCGCCGATGTCCGCGTGGGTCAGCCCGATGATGCGGTTGTAGTAGGGGGCATCGCTGGTGGTGTCGCGCACGGCCGCGGCGCCGCCAAGCCGCCGCACCTCCAGCGCCGCGGGCGTGAGGCGCAGGGAGCGCCGGGCGTTGTAGCGGGTGAAGGCGAGGTCGGCCGCCAGGAAGCGTGTTCGGGCGGGCGGCGTGAGGAGTGTGGACATCCCCACACTGTATCGCCGCGCCGCGCCGGGGCTACCAGGGGGTCGCGCCGAGGGTGAGCACGATCTCGCGCACCCGGGCGGCGCCGGGCGGGAGGACAATCCGCACGGCGATGCCCGCGCCCTGCCGCCGCACCTCGATCCTGGAGCGACCCAGCCCGCGACGCATCAGCACCGCCCGGGTGACCGTCCGAACCCGCCCCTCCAGCGCCGCCGAGTTGGGCTCACCCACGACCGCGTCCTCCAGCGCCGCCTCCAGCTCCGCCCGCAGCTCCGCGCTCATGGCGCGTCCAGGATCTTCTGGAGGACCGCCCGGGTGATGGCGTACAGCGGCGGCACCCCCTCCCAGGGCGCCAGCGCCTCGCTCAGGTTCGCCTCCGGATTCAGCGGCACATCCGAGACGTAGTAGGCGAAGCGCGAGCGCACATCCGGGCGAACGATGCCCGTCTCGATCGCGGAGATGAGCCGCCTCGCGAAGAACGAGCCCTCCATCTCGATCCCCACGCACTTCCAGATCCGGTTGTAGAAGTGCAGCATCTGCCGGTCCTGCAGCAGGGTGCCCGAGACCGTCAGCACCGGCCCCTCGTGCACCATGCGATCGTTGACCAGCGGCGCGAGGTCTGTCGCCTCCAGATCCGCGTTCGGCAGCGGATACAGCTCGTCGTTGGTCTGGAGCAGCGTCGCGCGCGGGAGCAGCAGGTCGCCCCGCTGACCGACGAGGCCGCCGGCCTTGCCGAGCACGCTCACGGACCGCACCCGCTTGCCGAAGACGAAGAGCAGGTTCGAGAGGATCTCCTCGGCCTGCTGACCGAAGGCGTAGTCCACGTTCACGATGAGGGCGGGGTGGGGCGGCCGCTCGAAGCGGAGCGCCGGGTCGCAGGCCTCCGGGACCAGCCGCTGGGCGCAGATGAGGTCCACCGCGATGCCGGTGTAGGCCGTGGTGGACAGGCGGTAGTGGCCCGACGCCCGCTCCTCGGCGACGCAGGCCTCCCGGGCCCCGTCCACCGACGCGATGTAGCGCCTGGCGACGGTGTAGAGCAGATCCGTCTCGTTGCTCCAGCGGCCGGAGAGCTCCGGGTGGTGGGCGCGCCCCCAGCTCAGGATCGCCTCGCGTCGGCGGGCGATGTAGGCCGAGAGGCAGTTGCCCACGGAGTGTGTGTTGGAGGAGACGAGGTGCACCGTGAGCTCGGGCTGATCCATGTCGACGACCTCGGCCGCCGCGTCCCGCACCTGGGTGGCCCAGCGCTCCGCGGCGCTGGCGTTGTAGCGCCCGGGCAGCATCTCTCCCTCGAGCGCGATGTCCTCGTGGTGCAGGAGGATCTCATGCAGCCGCTCCCAGAGGAGGGAGGGCCAGATGCGGCGCAGGCCCGCCAGCTCCTCGGCGTCCAGGCCGCTCATCGCCTCCAGCGCCTCCTCGGACGGGGCGTCTTCGCCGCGGCGCAGGGCGCTCAGGGCGCTCAGGAGCTCGGAGGAGGAGGCGCGGAGCCGGATCTTCCGCGCCTCGACCGCGTAGGCGCAGAGGCAGGTGAGCAGGTCGCTGATGTCGGTGATGCCGTCGCGCAGGAGCACCAGCGTGCGGCTGGGCATCAGCGTCCAGGCCTGACGGCGCCTGGCGCGGGTGCGGACGCGGGCGAACTTCTCGTCCGGGCTCTGGTAGAGCGGCGGCAGCTCCAGCGTCAGGTAGTAGAAGCCCGTGCGGGTGACGTCCTCCGGCAGGCGAGCCACGGCGTAGGCGAGCGCGCCGAGGTCCAGCCGCTCGTCGTGGAGGTGGGGGTGCAGCGCGGGCTCCAGCGCCCGGTAGGCGGGCACCAGCGACGAGAGCAGGAAGCCGCCGCTGTCGACGAGCTGAAGGATCCGGGTCCAGAGCTGTCGGTAGGCGTTGAAGAGGCCCTGGTTGAGGGTCAGCCGGTTGGCCAGCGCCTGGGCGAAGGTGGGCGAGCGATCCACCAGCCGCAGGAAGTCCAGGGCGGGCAGGGTGTAGAGGACGACCGGCGTCATCGCCCGGATGGTCAGCTCCCGGGGGCAGTCGAAGAGCGCTGAGCGCTCGCCGAAGAAGTGGCCGGGCTCAATCTCCCTGCCCGGTCGCCCGGGGCCTTCGATGACCTCCACCCGCCCCAGCGCCAGCAGGTAGAGCTCGTGCGAGCGGTCGCCGCCGCGCATCACCACCTCGCCGGCCGCGAAGCGCCGGAGCTCCAGGCGGTCCGCCAGCATCTCCCGGGTCGCTGGCGTGAGGAACTGAAATGGGATCACCTGATCCAGCAGCGCGCGCGCGCCCGGTACCTCATTCATCCAACCCTCCGATCTCCTTGAACCCAGGTGCTGTATCTTCGCAGTATCGTCTGACTGGCAGGAGGCGTACTCATGATGATGTTGCTGGCGGTGTTGCTCACGGATGCCAACGCCGACTGCTCGGTCGCGGCGGGGCAGGGGACCGCCGTCACGCTGGATGTGCAGCTCCACAGCCTGGACGCGGAGGGGGCGCTGTCCCCCGGAGGGCAGGGCTACCTCTCGCTGTACCGGGTGCGCGGCGGGGTGTACGACGCGCTGGGGCGCTGTGAGTTCCAGAGCGACGGCGGCGTGCGCGTGCAGCTCTCCTACGAGGGCGGGGGCGTCGAGGCCGTGAGCGTCGAGCTGGACACCGGCGACGCGCGGGTCGCCCGCCGCTACTTCCTAGCGCCGCCGCCGGGGCTGGCGCGCAGCGCGGCGGATCTGATCCTGCCGTCGGGGAGTGGTGTGGTGCCCGTGGCCTTCGCGGTGCCAGCGGGGGCCGGGGCCCGCGCCTCGCTGGAGGCTGCCTGCTCGGCCGCCGAGGCGGACGCGGGGCGCCAGGTCGAGGAGCGGCACGCCGCCGCCCTCGCCGCGCTCGCGACGAGCCACGAGGTGCTCTGGTCCGCTGTCGCCGGGGTGGGCGAGGTCCGCGCGGACGACGCGATAGGAGAGGCCATCGCCGCGCTGGAGCCCGCCGCGCAGCCGATGCGCGAGGCCAGCACCCACCTGGACATCGATCCGGACAACACCCACATCACGGACGCGCTCATCGCCTACGGGGCCGCGCGCACGCTGCTGGAGATCGCGCTCGAAGGCGTGGATGACGCGGCCCGGCTGGCGCGCAAGCGAAAGGTGCCGGCCGCGCTCTACCCCGCGACGGATGAGGTGAGCGCGGCGCTGCAGGGCGTGGACCTCGCGCTCGACGACGCCGGCGACGCGCTGGAGCTGCTGAAGGCCTGGCGCGACCCGGCCCTGTCGCTGCGGCACCTCCCTGAGGAGCCCGCGCTCGCCGCCGCCCTGACCGCCCGCGCCGCGACCTGTCGGGTCTCGGTGACCCAGGCCAGGTGAAGTACGCCCGGAGCGCTCGATGACGACAGGCGAAGAGCTGGAGGTGCTGAGGGCCGCGGTGGCTGACTTCGAGCGCGGCGTGCGGCGGCGCAACGGGCTGGAGTCCGCGGCCGCGCTGTTCGCGCCTCTCGTCCCTGGAGGGGCGTAGTGGCGCTGCCGCACGCGCTGGTGCTGGCGCTCGCCGCCGCCGTGGCCTCGGCGCTGCTGCTCACCGGCGGCGCGGCGCGCCGCGCGCTGGGGGCGGCGCTCGGGTTTGGCACCCTCGCCGTACCCTTCGTCATCGTCGACTCACACCCGTGCTGGGTCTTCCTGGTCGCGCTGGGCTGCCTGATGGTGAGCCTCCAGACCCTGGACCTGCTGCTCGACCGGCCCGGCATGTCGGCCGGGCGGCGGGTCTGGCACCAGCTTGCGCTGTTCAACACCCGCGAGGTCCAGCCGGTGGCGCGCGGCCTGGACGGCGCCACCCTGCGGCGGGTGCTGGCGTGGTCGCCGCCGCTGCTCATCGGGCTGGGGCTCTGCCTGAGCAGCGGGCTCATCGAGTCGCCGCTGCGGCACGCGCTCCGCTACGGCGGCTTCGCGCTCTTCGCGCTGGCGATCTTCGAGGTCTGCTCCGGCGGGCTGCGGCTGGTCTATGGACTGTTCGGGCTGTCCCCGCCGCGCCTGCACGACGCCCCCCACCTCTCCACCAGCGTCCGGGAGTTCTGGGGCGACCGCTGGAACCGCATCGTCGGCGGCTGGCTGCGCCGCTACTGCTTCCTGCCGCTGGCCCGCCGCGGACACCCGGGCCCCGGCATGGCCTGGGCCTTCGCGGCCAGCGCGGCGATGCACACCTACCTGGTGCTGGCCGCGCTCGGCTGGCGCTGGGCGACCCTCTACGGCCTGTTCTTCCTGGTCCAGATCGCCGTCATGGGCGCCGAGCGGGCGCTGAACGTGAGCGCATGGTCTACCCGCGCGGCCCGGGGCTGGACCTGGGCGGTGATGCTGGGGGCCTCGCCCCTGTTCGCGGAGCCCCTGATCCGCATGTTCGAGGATCTCGTCGGCCTCGCGTCCCTATAGGCAGGGGACCGACTCCACGCGCACGCAGGCGGGCTCCTCATCACAGGCCGCGTAGACCGTCCCGTCCGGGCAGACCCAGCCCGCGCTGCCGAGGTCAAAGGCGGCCCCCACGGCGTCGGCGGTGGACCACAGCAAGCTGCCCTCGTAGTCGGCGGCGATCATGGAGGCGTCGTCCACGAGGCTGCCGGCGTCGAAGGGCCCGGCGATCTCCGCGGCCATGCCGGCGATGCTGCCGTCGTTCATGCCCTCGAACTCGAGGATGTGGACGCCGCTGGTGAACGAGACGCCCTGCATCCACCAGTAGTTGAACGCCTGGGTGCTGCCCGTGTCCTCCTCGAAGATCAGGTCGCCGTCGGCGTGGAAGCGGATGCGGTTGTCCGCGCCGACCCCCACGAGGTAGTCGCCGGCCTCTTCCAGCTCCAGGCACACGGCGAAGCCGATCCATTCACCGATGGGGTCGCTGCCCGCGACGGTGGAGCCCTCGGACTCACAGCCCCAGACGCCCACCTCGTTGAGGCGGCCCAGCGCGCTGCCGTCGTTCAAGCCCCACCACTCGCTCTGGACCGAGGCGCCGTCGGGGTACCTGGCGCCGAAGTTGCCGTAGGCGAAGTAGGGCTCGATCGCGCAGACCTCGACAGGCGCGCCGACCTCGACGGGCGGCTCCTCGACCCGTCGCTGGCAGATCTCTCCCGCCGGCGTGGGCTCGAAGCCCTCGGGGCACTCGCACGCATCGGGCTCGGGCCCCGTGTCTGTCTCGGGCTCCGTCTCCGTCTCAAAGGGCGGCTCGTCCTCGCCCCCGGTGTCCGGATCCTCCAGCTCGGGCGGCAGCCGCGCGCTCAGCGGCACCTCGACGGTCGGGGTGTCCGGGTCACTGGAGTCCACATGGATCCAGTCCTCCAGCGCCTCGTCGGGAGCCTCCAGCGTGACGGTGAACTCGGTGAACTCGCCGGGTGGGATCACCTGAGAGCCCGGCGACGTCAGGGTGTAGGCCGCGCCCACGACCAGCTCGATGTCCGCCAGGTAGAGATCGCCGTCGCCCAGGTTCTCCACCCGGATCACCTCGCTGACCTCCTGACCGGCGCGCACCTCGCCGAAGTCCACGGCGTCCGGGGAGACCCGGATATCCGGCGTGTCGCCAACGATCGCCACGGTCGGCTCGTCCGCTGGATTTGTCAGCTTGTAGTCGGAGTCGCAGGCAAACAGAAGCAGCGCGAGCATAGGCCCTCCCGTGTGCAGTCTACAGCGTCCGGCGGCCAAGCCGGCGCGGAAATGAGCGGCCGGGCAGCCCCACCTCGGGTACCTGAGTGCTCATGAAGACTTTGGTGCTACAGCGCTGTCAGGCCGCGCTGCCCGGTTGGCGGGGCCTCGGAATCGACGACTTCGACTTCGACGATCCCAAGGGGTTCTCGTCGTTCACGATGGGCGTGCGCTGCCGACGCGCCGACGCGACCCCCGCGGCGGCGCTGTACCGTCACCTGGACGGCAAGGACAACGCCCTGCTGGACTTCGACGATGAGCGGCGCGTCTACCTCGCCCTGGCCGACGCCGGCGTCGCCGCCGCCTGCCACGCCTACGCCCGCACCCACCGGATCGAGGCCTTCTACGACGGGCGCACCCTGACCCGCCACGACCTCGCCGACCCGACGATCCTGCGTCAAATCGGCGGCCAGCTACGCCGCCTGCACGCGGTAGCCCCAGCGGCGCTCCCCCCCGAGCCCTTCTTCGACCGCCTCTTCGCGCGCTGGAGCCCCCTGGCCCGCGCCACGCTGGTAGACGCCCGGGCCGGCTTCCCAGAGCATGAGCAGGCCCTGTGCGAAGCCCTGATGCCCATCCTCTCCCCAGACACGCTGGACCGCGTGCGCTCGCTGATGCCCGACGAGCCGCTGGGCTTCTGCCACAACGACACGTACCACGGGAACACCTTCCTGCTGTCCAGCGGTGAGGTGCGGCTGCTGGACTTCGAGTTCTCCTGCCTGGGGCACCGGGCCTTCGACTTCGCGAATCTGTTCGCGGAGACGGTCATGCGGCACAAGCTGCCTGACTACCCACACTTCGATGTTGTCGCGCCGGAGTACGATGAGGCCGACATCGGGGCGCTTATCGACGGTTATCTGGATCCGGCGGCGTTCGTCGATGAGGCCGCGCGGGCTGCCGAGTCGGCCCGGCTGGTGGCGCAGACGCTGGCGATGATTCCGCTCTCGGATTTTATGTACGCTATGGCTGCGCTTCCGCTTGCGGTGGAGCCGATCCAGAAGATTCGATTCATTCCTTACGCTCATCGTCGGTTTCTTCGTTTTCTTGCGGTGACTTGAGATCTCTGGGTTCGGTTCGGTTCGGTTCGGTTCGGGTCGGTTCGGTTGGTTCGGTTGGTTCGGTCGGTTCGGTTCGGGTCGGTTTGACAGATGTCTTTGGTGACGCTTCGATCGGTCTCGGCAGTCGCGGGCTCGGTGTTTGAGCGTCCCGTCGAGGTGCCGTCGTTCTGCCTGTTGTGTTGTTGGACTTCCCGACCGTTTTTGGTGGCGCGGTGCCCCTTGGTAGATTCGACGTGTGCTCGCTGCGCTAACGAATCCCCGGACGATTCGTTAGCGTCAAGTCGACAAGGTCTGGTGGCCGGTGCCGTGCAGCTTGCGTCACACACGCCCGAATCTCCCTGGTCGGGG
>Ga0316204_10001594_pt1 | contig 59444 bp, 50 predicted proteins | sample 6monrhotite_MG_2_FD_205661 | JGI IMG/M metagenome (GOLD analysis project Ga0316204, IMG submission 205661) | Microbial mat bacterial communities from mineral coupon in-situ incubated in ocean water Damariscotta River, Maine, United States -... | ecosystem: Environmental > Aquatic > Marine >...
ACCCTCACCGTCGCCGCACCTGAGCCAGCGCGCCAGGAACTCGACGCGATGCTCGAACACCTTCGGGCCGCCTGAGTCTCGATCAGACCGCCGTCACACGACCGCGCTTTGCAACACTGAGGTACAGATCACGAGCTTACGGCGGCACCTATCGCCTCGCCATCTCATCGAACACCAAAGACGAAGCGACGATGACACTCCGCATCCGTCGCATCGACGAACCCGACCTCCCAACCACGTGCTCGGCGGAGCCCGCGACCGTACGCCTCCTACGCCCTCAAGCCGGCCCGCGGCCCGGCCTGAGCAAGGTCCACACCGGAACCTCGAGAACGTCCGCGATCCTGGACAGTCGCTCGATGGTCACCCCCTCATGTCCACCCAGGACGCGGGAGAGGCCTACACGGCTGATGCCCGCAAGCTCCGCGAGCTGAGTGATCGTGAGGCCGCGTCGGTCGAGGTGACGACGAATGTTCGCGGCGACGACTCCCGCGATGCCCTCGTTGTCGCTCATCCACCCGAGGGTCCTCGGCTGGACGAATCGCAACGTAGCGTATAGACTACGGAGGTAGAGATAGCTTGGGCCGGGAACTCACACGTTCGGCCCGGGACGCAAAACTGATACGGTCGGGATCCAAGGAAGGAACATCGGTGAACAAGGAACAGTACACCGCCACTCTCTCGGTACTCGACGAAGGAGAAGAGCTCGTCGAACGCCCAGAGACCATTGAACTACGGGTCCTGTCCGGGGCGCTGCAGGGGGAGTCATTCTTGCTCAGCGGCAAGCGGACGTTCTCCGTCGGCCGTGGCAAGGGCAACGACCTGGTGCTGCCCGACGCCTCGGTCAGCTCGGCCCATGTCGAGTTGTCTCTGTCGCGTCGAGGTGTGGAGATCCGCGACAAAGGCAGCAGTAACGGCACCCGGGTCGGACGTGCGCTGATCCAGGCAGCGACACTCCTGGAGGAGACCGAGTTTCGCGTGGGCGAGTGCAGGCTCTTGCTCGGCCCGTTGCAGCCCGTCGCGGTCGCCGCGACTCGCGCCGAGGAGTTCTGCGGCATCGTCGGTCGCAGTGCGCGGATGCGGGAGCTGTTCTCCAAGGTCGAGCGGCTCGCACCCACGCCCCTGTCCACCCTCTTGCTCGGCGAGACCGGGACAGGCAAGGAGATGTTCGCGCAGGCGCTGCACGAGCGCTCGGGGCGAACGGGGCGACTCGTCACGTTGGACTGCGCCTCACTGCCTCCTCAGCTCGCCGAGTCGGTGATCCTGGGTCATCGCCGCGGTGCGTTCACCGGCGCAACCGAAGATCGCCCAGGCGTGTTCGAAGAGGCCGACGGCGGCACCCTGTTTCTCGACGAGCTGGGTGAGCTTCCCTCCACGTTGCAACCCAAGCTGCTGCGGGTGTTGCAGGAGCGCGTCGTGCATCGCATCGGCGACACCCGCGGGCACCCCGTGGACGTACGGGTGGTGGCGGCCACGAACCGCAGCCTGTCGGACATGGTCTCCGACGGCACGTTTCGGCTCGACCTGTTCGAGCGCATCCGCCAAGTGGAACTCGAGCTCCCCCCGCTCCGCGAGCGGCCCGAGGACATCACGTCGTTGGCCGCACGGTTTGCCGCCGCCGTGGGCGAGCGGCTGGGAGACCCGCGAGTGCTCAACAGTGGCGCACTCACGGCCCTTTCCTCGCGGCCATGGCCAGGGAACGTGCGGGGACTGAAGAACGCGGTCGAGCGCGGCGCCTACCTGTGTCGCAAGCCGCCCAATGTCACGGTGGCGGATTTCGATTTCGACGGTGGGGAGATCGACGCGCCACGTGACGACTCCGGCCCACTTCCGATCGCTCCTACGTTGTTCGACCTACCGCTCAAGGAGGCGGCGGCGATCAACGACATGCAGTTTCGCCGCCAGTTCTGCGTGCGCGTGCTGCAGGACACGGGCAGCAACCTCTCCGAGGCCGCACGGCGCTTGGGTTACAGCCGCAAGGGTCTGCGCGAGCTGCTGCACAAGCTCGGCGTCGAACGGCAGTCCACAACCCGACCCCCGGGAACCCAAGGTTCCACCCCCGTCTCGTAGGGGAACCTCGAGGTTCCACAGCGCTCGCGCAAGACCTTGAGATCTTGTGGCGGCGCCTTGGTGCCCGGCTTGCTTTGAAGCGGGCGTGCCCACCATCCGTCCGTCCCGACACCCACCACCGCCGCGACCTGCACACGAGCTGAACCGGTGGTGGCGCGTTCGCGGGGGAGCGGGCTGATGCCCGGCGCGCTGTGGTTCGACGGGCCACCCATGCAACCCGCTACGGCGACGATGGACTGCGCCGGGCGAGCAAGCCTGGACGTCCGCGCATTCGAGTGGGACGAGCGCATCGATCGGCCATTCCAGGCGATGGTGGACATCGTCTCGGGTGAGCGCGACCTCGAACTCGACACCTTGCTCGGGGTCCGAGCCGCACTGACCATCGCGCGCTGCGGACACGGCAGCAGGACCGTGCGCGGCGTGATCACCCAGGTGGAGTACGTGGCCACCCGAAACGAGCAACTGTTCGCGCGGGTGCTGATGGAGTCGACTTGGGCGCTGCTGCGGTTGAGTCGGCGCCGACGAATCTTCGCCGACAACACGGTGCTGGAAGTGATCAAGAACGTCGCCGCGCCCACGTTGTCGGCGTACGGCGGCGCCCTCGACCTCTCCCGACTCCGGGGCGTGTACCCACCGCGCGACTACTGCGTGCAATACGACGAGACCGACCTCGCGTTCGTGCTTCGGCTGCTGGCCGCCGACGGGATCAGCATGCTGTGCGCGGAGGATGGCGAGCAGGAAGTGGTGGTGTTGCTCGACGACGAAGCGACTCTGCCCGACCTGGGCGACGACTTGCTCGGAGGCAGCTCGTCCGCGCCTCAGCTCGTGCCGCTCATCTCCGAGCGCGCCGACCGTGCCACCCGGCAAAGCGTGCAGCACCTGTCCCCCGAGCACCGTGTCCGTACCCTGCGCATCTCGGCTCGAGCGCGCGACTGGAAGACGCCTGGCGGCACGGTATTGGAACACGTGGTGGATGACGGCCCCGGGCGCGATCGCTGGGGGGAACGGCGCGAGCACCACCCCGGACGCCTGGATGAGGGCACTGGGTCCAGCGGCCAGCCGACGGACGAGACGCCGCGGTGGTCGAAACGTGTGGCCAAAGAGAGCCACGCCGAACGCACCCGGAGTGCGGCTGCCTCGAACATCGTCGGCTTGGCCGCGGGCGCTGTGTTCGAGCTGACCGGCCACCCACAGTTGGACGCCGATCGACGCCACGCGGTACTGCACGTGTTGCATCGCGGTGACTTTCCCGTCGTCGAGGTCGGGCCGCAGTCCGGCGCGGCGAGCTACACAAATAGCTTCGTCTGCGTGCCCGCGGGGCTCCCCGTTCGTCCCGCACTGGCCACCCGTCCCAACGTCCGTGGGCCTCAGACGGCCGTCGTCGTCGGGCCTTTGGGCGAAGAGATCCACACCGATGCGCTGGGCCGAGTGCGGGTGCGGTTTCATTGGGACGACAAAGAGGGCTCCTCGTGCTGGCTGCGGGTCGCCCAAAGCTGGGCGGGCCCGGGCTACGGCACGTTGTTCATTCCTCGGGTCGGGATGGAGGTGGTGGTGTCGTTTCTCGATGGCGATCCAGACCGCCCGTTGGTGACCGGATGTGTCTACACAGGCACGAACCAGCCCCCGGGGGAACTCCCCGCGACCAAGACCCGCACCGTGTGGCGCAGCAGCAGCACCCCGGGTGGTCAGGGGCACAACGAGCTGCACTTCGAGGACGCCGCGGGACGCGAGCAGGTGTATCTACACGCGCAGCGCAACCAGACCACCGTGGTGCGAGCCCGCGCGTGCACGACGGTGGGCGGGTCACGAACCCTGCTCGTTGGCAAGGACTCGGCCCGGTCGATCGCGGGCAACGAGACCGTGCAGATCGGCACGCCCGACACGGAGGCACCCGGCGAGCTGCACGTGCTCGTGACGGGAGGCGAGCATCGCTACGTGGGCCAGGTGCACTCGCTGCACGCCCGCTCCGCGTTGTGGACCGCCGACGAGACGATCGTGGGTAACGCGGAGGCGATGGTGCAATGGTCTTGCCGAACCGAGCTGCAACGTCCGTCGACGGACGGCACGGTGCTGACGCTGGAGCCCAAGTCCGCAAGGTTGCAGGCACCAGAGTGCATCGAGCTGCGGGTCGGTAAGAGCGTTCTCCGGCTCACATCTGATGGGATCGCGGTGGATGGAGACCTCACCACCATGAGACGAGCGGCGGCGGCTGTCGACTCCAGCAGCGGAGTGGGGGAGTCCGAGTGAGCATGCGACCAACGCGTCCGGTTCACGCGAGCCCTGGGACCTCGCGGGATCGATCACGGTCAAGCCGACACGACGAGGTACCACCTGCGGGAGCGCCAACCGTCCGAAATCACAGACGCCGGTTTCGGCGCAGGGCTTGCTTTTTCCTCTTGGCATGCCCGCCCACATCCACTCAAAGCGTCGCGTTCCCGCGGACAGTGTCAGGCCTTCACGTCGGCGGCCCGGGCCGCGTGGGTTGGTCGTGCGCCCCAACGGTGTCCTGCGGGTCGACGGCATCGTGGGATGTCTGGACCACAGGCGGGAAGCGCAATGACCCGGAGCATCCTTCCTTCGTTCCTCCGTCTACGGGGTCGCTCCGAACGCCTGTCAGCGGGATCCAAACCGACGTGGGCTCCGCTGCCGCAAACGCCTTCCATCGACCGATGGATTGTCTGTGGCATCTCCCTGCTCGAGCTGGCCCAGCTGGCTCCGGAGGTCGCTTCGTGAGGCGCCCACGGATGTGGATGCAGGTTGGCGTCTGGCCACCCACACAGGCTCAGCGGCCGACATCGCCGCAGACACAGCCCCCAGCGCGACCGTGGAGCGTCACAGGCGTCATCGTCTCGATCGCGCTCGGTGCAACGATGGGCAGCATCGCAACGCACGTGCTCCTCCGCCAGCTGAGGAGCCTGTTCTCATGACCCTGGAACCTGTCACCGTGGCCCTGTTCCTGCGGACCCCCGCGGGTGCCGAACTGGAGCTCCCCACCCGGCGCTTCGAGCTGGTCGAGCGCATCGACCATCCGTACCAAGCCACCGCCGAGCTGATCAGCGAAGACCTCGACCTCGACGTGCGATCGCTGCTCGGCGCACGGACGACCCTAGAACTCGACCGGCCGGGCGTGACCGCGCGGACCCTGGGCGGCGTGGTCACGCGCGCGGAGTACATCACCACCCGCAGCAGACAGCTCACGGTCGGGGTCGTCGTCGAGCCGGCGCTGGCGCTGCTGCGGTACTCGGCGCGGCGCCGCATCTTCGCCGACTTGACGCTGCCCGAGGTGCTCGAGGCCGTGGCCGGCCCCGTGTTCGCAACCCACGGTGGCGCGTGGGATCTCTCTCGGGTTCGCTCCGCCTTCGGACCGCGGGACTCCTGGACCCAGTGGAGCGAGAACGACCTCGACTTCGTGTTGCGGCTGCTGTCCCAGGCTGGACTTTGCCTGCTGCACGGGGCGGGAGGCGACGAGAACCAGACCCGCTATGTGCTCACCGATGCCAACGCCGCCCTGCCTGGCGTGGGCATGGACGCGAGCCTGCGAGCCGAGTCGAAACCGTGGCCCGTGCCGTTCGAGCCCGAGGCCGAAGAAGAAGCGGACGAGCCCAGTGTGCAGTACCTCGGGCGATGGGACGGCATGCACACGCAAGGGACGACTGTCACCGCGCGGGATTGGAAGACGCCCGGAGGCGCGCGCTTCGAGACCCGCATCGAGCTGGGGGATGACCCCGGCCGATGCGGGCGCGTGTGGAGTCACCACCCTGGGCGCCTGGACGAAGGCAAGGGCAGCCTCGGGCCGCACGTCGACGAAACCGAAGCGTGGGCGACTCGGTTGCTCGAGGAACATCGAGCCGGCGGTGCCGAGGTCTCTGGCGCGAGCAACATCGCCGACCTGACCGCGGGCGCGACGTTCGAGCTGCGGGGGCATCCACACGTCGACCTCGACCAGGACTACGCGGTGCTCAGCGTCGTGCATCGAGCCGACTTTCCCGAAGTCGACCTGGAATCGCACGAACGGGCCAGTGCGCCGACCTACACGAACCGTTTTGTCGCCGCCGCGCTGGGATCGGCTCCGGTGCGGCCTCCGGTTCGTCCCAAGCCGCGGGCGACCGGTATCGAGTCGGCCACCGTCGTGGGTCCCGCGGGCGAAGAGGTGCACACCGATGCGCTCGGCCGAGTGCAGGTGCGATTTTGCTGGGACGACGCCCCGAGTCAGACCTGCTGGCTGCGGGTGATCTCTGCGTGGGCCGGGCCCGGATATGGCGCGAGCTTCGTTCCGCGTGTGGGCATGGAGGTCGTCGTCGGTTTTCTCGGCGGCGACCCGGACCGACCCGTCGTGACGGGGTGTTTGTACACGGGCACCAACATGCCGCCCGGCTCGTTGCCGCACAGCAAGACATGCACGGTGTTGCGAACCCAGAGCAGCCCTGGTGGCAATGGGTTCAACGAGCTGCGCTTCGAGGATGCAGCGGGCACCGAAGAGGTCTTCGTTCACGCACAGCGCAACCAGCGAACGGTGGTGAGAGCGGCCCAGTCCACGCAGGTGGGGGCCAGGCGTTCGCTGTCGGTGGGCAAAGACTCCACGCGGACCATCGGCGGGAGCGAGACCGTGACCATTGGCGCGCCCGACTCTGAAGTGAAAGGCCATCTCGAGGTTCGCGTGACCGGGAGCAAACGCAGGACGATCGATGCGGACCATGAGCTCGAAGCTGAACACGCTCGCTGGACGCTTCGCGAGACCCTTGCCGTCGATGCAAACACCGAAGTCAGGGTGTCGTGCGCACAGTCGGGGTCCGTGATGACCATGAGCCCCACGGCGGTTTCGATCGAAGCTCCCGAGAGCATCAAGCTGCGCGTTGGGACCGCGGAGCTGGAGTTGACCCCCCGTGGAGTGTTCATCAGTGGCCCGGTCATCACGGCGGCCGCGGAGGAACAACTATGGCTGACCTCGGACGCTGGCAACCTGGGCCTGACACAGGAACAAGCCGGGCTCTATGGCGGCAAGGGGAGCGAGTCGAAGCTCGAGCTGAGCCACGACGCCGCGACCTTCGAGACCGCAGGCGGCATGTTCACCAAGGCCGAGTCGATGACCACGCAGGCGCTGACTTTGAGCAAGCACAAGGCCGCGGAGCTCGACCTGTTCGCCACGAGCAAGCTGGTGCTCGACAGCAATGGGTCGATGGACCTCCATGCCCCCACCGGAAAAGTCGACGTCAAAGGCAACCCCATCAACCTCAACTGCGAATGACCCGACACTCCACACTGTTCGAGTCGCTGGGGCTCCCCTCGGCGAGTGAGGACGCCAGCGCAGCGCGGACGCGGATGCGAGAGCGGTTTGGGGAACGTCTCTCCCAAGGCCGTCATCCGTGGCCCGGCGAACTCGCCCGTGCTCGCGACATGGCTCCCCATGAATTGCTGAGCCAGTGCACCGGCCTGCCGACCCACGCCGACATCTTCGGCGGGAGCGAGTGCTTGGAGGACTGGGCGCGAGAATACGGATCCGAGGAGGGATCGAAGGAGGAAGAGCCCCACGAGGATGATGGCCTTGCGTGGACGTGGGTCGTCGGTGCCGTCGCCGTTGCGTACGTGGTCTGGGACCTGCTGGACGAGCCCATTCGCTTCTCGTCCGGCGACGTCGAAGGCTCGCTCGACGGGTTCGAGATCGATGGCATCCCGTGGACGCTCGAACGCATGCATCACCCCGGGGCCCCGTACGTGGCCCGAGTTGGGGAGATGATGCTGCACGGTGGCCAAGCGCTTCCCGGACCCGGCTCGACCAACGTGAACATCGGCGGTCGGCCGGCATTGACGGTGGGGCACGCTGTGGCTGCATGCCCCATGACCAACGTTGTCGGCTTGCCCCACCTTCCCCAGTCGGGCTCGTGGAAGACCACCAACGGATCGGTCTACGTCAACGCTCGGCCCCTCCTTCGGACCGGGGACTGGGTGGTGGAGTTGCCTGGAGGCCCCAACCCCATCGTGGGCGGCACGCCGTCCGTGCTCGCGGGACCGCCTGCACGCTCCAGCCTGGTGCAGGAGGTGCATCACCTCGGACTCGACGTTCTCTCCGACGGCCTCGAACGCGTCGGGTGGACAGGCCCAACCTTGAAGCTGAGCGCGACGGTGAGTTGGAACTGGCAAGGCATCGTTGGTGGGGCCGCAGCCATCGGCCTCCTTCACGCCGGAGCTGCCAATCCGATGCTCGCTCCCGTGGCTGGCTGGGGGGCGAAGCGGATCCTCGCCGCCATCGACAAGCCCAAGATCTCTCTCGAGATCGATCTCGACCTGGGGAGTCTGTTCGCAGACTTCCGAGAGGACCGGTCGAACCCGTACCCCTGGGGGCCCCGAGGACGGTCCGATCGGAGTCAATGGGTGTTCGACCTGCCGCACTGGAACGACCAGCGCGCCGCCGAGGTCGACCCCGCGAGGCCATTCCCACCCACCAAGAAGGACGAGTCGGAGGGATGGGAGTCGAAGTCCCTCGAGGACGGTCCCAAGAAACACGACCAAGACGGATGGGACTGGGGACCGTTTCACAAGCGAACGCAAACCCACGACTCCGAACAACAACCCGAGCCCTGGGAGTAAACCTCATGAACGACGAAGTCTTGTTTCGCCATCCCGACGCCGATGCACTCGCGCACTCGCACGAGCTTCGGTGCATCGAGATCGACTTCGACCCCGGCGCGAGCTTTGCCGTGCCTGTGCCTCGGTCGATGGTGACAGCTCGGCCGACCCGCCACATTCCCGAGAAACAAGGCCAGCCAATGCCGCTTGCAGTGTTCGGGGAGCCACCGACTCTCGAAGGGCCGCGGCTGCAGGTCAGCTCGCAGACGCTTCGATGGGAGGTCGACCCGCTCGAGTGGCTTCGATGGCTGTGGACGCACCACGGCTGGCAGATCGCGTGGACCCAGAGGCACCCCGGACCCCACGGTCCCCGCTACGAGGTCGGGGCGCTCCGCGAGACGCAGGGGCACATCGAAGTCCGGCGCACGATGGCCATTCGCTCTGGCGCTCGGCTGATGCGCTGTGATGCTTCCGCGCCGCTGCCTCTGTGGTCCCGTCACCACGACGCGTTGTGGCACGCCATCGACGGCTTTCAGCTCGGCCAACAGGCACGAGGAACCGTCGAGTCTTTGGTGGCGCACCAGGGGCCTCTGCTCCGGTTCGCCGTGCCCGGCTCTTGGGATGCCCGCGGCCAGGGGGACGAGACACGAATGGCGTGGGCAGCCCACGTGGCCAGCGATCCGCAGCGTGGGGCGGCGCTGAAGATCCACGCGCAGCAGCTCGGTGGGGCCCCGGGGGCTTCGGAGCGTCGAGCCTCGCTGTGGCGGGAGCTGAGGGCCAGCGGCGTGCCCGTGGGCGCGATGCTGACTGCGGAGCGCTCGGAGTTCGCCGAGGCCGTGCCGGGATGGCTCGGGCAATGGCAGGCGGCGCTCGGAGACGACGGCCGAGATGGTGTGATCGTCCTGGTCCAACGGGAGGACGAGGGCGTCGCGCTCGACGCTCTACTCATGGCCCCCGCCGCAGGGACTGAGCACGTGGACTGGATGCGGGCGACGCGGGCGCTCGACGTCGTCATTGCCACGAGTCAGCTCCGAGCGCCCGGTCTCGTCGCCTGACGGCGAACTTCCATTTTTCGAACGGGCGGGGTTGGCCCCGTCGATCTCACGCGCTGCGCCGCGACGTGAGCAGGAAACGTGTGCCCAGATCATGAACACAGAACAACCAGATCGTTTGGAACGCTACGCCCGGTGCCTGTGGAAACGCTGGCTTCGCGCCGCTCGTTGCGCTCAACAGACGAGCGTCGTCGATGCCGTGCTGCGCTATCGGTTCAAGGACCACCAGGAGGTCCGCAAGGCGCTGCGGGATGTCGTCGCCGGTCCCGATGGGCCGGTCTACATGCTGCGTCGGGCAAGGAAGGCAGCCCGGTACCGACTCAAGAACGAAGTCGAGGACCTCGCGATCCGCATCGCGTTCTCGATGCCTACAGGGTCGCGCGATGCGATTGCGAAAGCGGTTCGACAGGCGGGTTACCAGCTGCGCGAGTTCATTGGAGAAGGCGATCCGAAACCATGAGCGATGACGCTCAGCCGATCAGACTTCGAAGACACCCGACACCCACCAACGCCGCGTGACCGGCCAGAGCGAGTCCGCCGAGCTGCTTGAGGTCGCCGGCCGGCTTCCCCATCACGAAGCGAACTCCTGCGAGCAGCACCGGCACCGACACCGCCAACACCGCCGCCAACACCCAGACCATGACCGCTGCCATCGCGGCGGTTCCGCAGCCGTCGGGCCGGGGCGGAGCGAATCCGTCGGTGCCGATAAACAGCAGCGCGAATGCAAACGACGGCAGGATGACGAGCAGGGAGAGAGCGCGAGAGACCATCCGCTCTCAGCGTGCGTGCGACTCGCCGCCGCGTCCATCATGACTCCAACACAGGTTGGCGACCGCATCATCACTCGGTCATCGGCCAGTCGCAGCCCGAACACACCAGAATTCGCGAATCTTCAAATGCGACAGCGCTGTCGTATTTGGAGCGCAGCCCGTACTTGAAACGCGGAGCCAAGGAACCCCCCCGCCCACCTCACCCCAAGAGCGAGGGCGCAGCCCGTACTTGAAACGCGGAGCCAAGGAACCCCCCGCCCACCTCACCCCCAAAAGCGAGGGCGCAGCCCGTACTCAGGACGCGGAGCCAAGGAACCTCCCCCGCCCACCTCACCCCCAAGAGCGAGGGCGCAGCCCGAAACTTGGAAGGGGGAGCGAAGGGAGCTCCGCTCCCGCAGCGGGGGAAACCGAGAGGTTTCCCCTACAGACTACTCCACCGTCATCGTGCACTCGTGCCAAGTCCAGGCCTGGTCCGGAGTCTTGGACTTGATCGTCACGTACTTCCAAGAACCCTTCATCGGGGCCTTGTACTTCAGGGTGCGGATCGACTCGCCGGCGGGCAACGGCACGGTTCCCTTGCTTGCGCCGAGTGCAACCTCGAAGCTCGGGGTGGCGTCCGGGGCCATGCTGAGCGTGCACGACAGTGAGAGCATCTCCGTGGGGTCCCCCTGATAGCGAAACTGCATCATCGACTTGTCACTGCCCTGAAACCTTGCCCCCGCGACCGTGACGGTCTTGGCTCCGTGCACCGACTGGACGCGGAACTTCGGGCTGCCCGAATCGTACTTGTGTGCGAGCACCCGGTAGATGTTGTTCGCGGCCGGCGTAACGGGAACGCCTTTGGGACTCCGCGGCAACTTGCCCAACGACGGGGCCGTCGGGGCATCGCCAGCAGGACCCAGCGTCGGTGTTGCGGATGGGCTCGGAGGCTTGGGGTTGCGGACTGCGGTGGGGAGGGTCCGCGCACCCCGTTTCCGCGAGCGCCTGCCATCGAAGCGCGCGGGACCAGATTCACCAGCGCCGCGCCCGGCCTTGCGTTTGGCCCGCGTCTGGGGGGCTCGAGTGGGACGCTCGGCGTGACTCTCGCTGGATAGCGACAGAGCGAACAGGACGGCGGCGATTGAGACCTTCGTGGCGTTCATCGGTACTTGCCTCACAGGGTGGTGACCTTGCAGCCGAACAGGCGCTGTGCGGAGCCGGGGGCGAACTGCATCTCGTAGGCGTAGTCACCGGCCGGATCCGGGTCGGCGATGAACTGTAAGTCCTGCGTGGGACCCATGAAGATGCTGTGCGATTTGCCCGTCGCGGCAAGGTCCTGACCGTGGAACTCGCGCACCTCAAACGTCTGGGGCCCCTTGAACTCCGCCCATGTCACATCGCAACGGACCAACGCCGGGGCCTGCAGGTTCTCGATGGTGAGCGTAGCCAGCCGCGTGGACGTGACATTGGCATGGTAGGCCCCTGCGTGCGAACCACCGGAGTTGTGGGACAAGTACGCGTTGTCGAAGCTCAGCCGGACCGGGCCGCTCATCGGCTTTCCCGGGGTGACGGTGTGGTTGAGCGACTGGGCGGTGGAGGCAGTGGTGACGCCCGAGGCGACCGCTGCGACTCCGCCCAGCGCCACGGCGATGAGCCATCGGCTGTGCATGACAATGAGAGGAACGACCACCGACGCCCGATGCCTCACCACGCTCAAAAAAAATCGACGACGCCGACCTCATCGCGCGGGTGCACTGAGAGCTCGAGCCTCGACTGTCGACCGGCAGGTCGCAGACCCCCAACCGTGTCCGGCTGCATCGACGACTTCGTTGAGCGCAGCTCCGGACTTCTCGCGAGGCGTCAATGCGGCCGGCGCGCAAAGCGACTCCAGCCAACGACCGATCGGATCGCCTTCGTTTGAGGAAATATCAACCGGTTCTGAGCACGAGAAATACGCGTGCAGAGTCGCCTTCGCTTTGCGGAGTCGGCTCCGTGCGGTGTCCTCAGGGATCCCGTGCATCCTCCCGATCTCCGATGCGGTGCGCCGTTCGAAATAGTACTGAGCGACGAGCAGCTGGTGGTTCGAAGAGAGGCTGACAAGCGCCGCCGCAAGGGTCTGCAGGGTCTGCGCATGTTCACACACCACCACAGGATCCGGTCGGCGGTCCTCGATGGCATCCTCCGCAAAGCCCCCCACCCGGCTCATCCTCTTCCGCCGCCGAAAAGCCTCCCGCACACGGTTGTTGGCGATCGCGAACAAGAACGTGCGAAAGCTACTCCGGTGCTGAAATCGATGAATACCCACCACGACCGCGGCCCATACGTCTTGGACTTCGTCTCCAGCGTCCCGGCCGAGACGCCGCTCTAGGAAGCACCGGACGGAACGGCCGTAGCGTGCGAAGATCTCGGCCCCGGCTGAGCGATTGCCTGCACGCCACGAGAGAACGAGCGCATCGTCGGATTCGGTCGCGAGGGCAGCGAGCACATGGGGTCTCTAAGCAACTGTCGTGCCACCGGTTTTTGCCCAGAATCTCTGGTACGCACAGCTGGTACTGACGCCAAAGCGGACGCTTGGGCTCGGCGCTTCGAGTTCCGAAGGCGATTGAACCGGCCCGCCGGTGCGCGGGTTCGCGCGCGGAGACGTACGCTTGTCAGCTCCAACACCGACGACGAAGAACCTCCCAACGGCCCCCCTACCGGCACTTTGCCTGCGCCGAGCACCGGTTCAGACCGAGGATTCCGACCGGCATGAACGAGGTCTGTCCTCAACCCGTCTGAAATAACGGACACCTTGGGGCGCTCGGCTGGAGAAACGGACAGTCCCGGCCTGGCGTTCGGCGTGCCGCGCCCGAGAGCTGCCCACTCAGCCCGAGCGACGACGTTCCCGCCACAGACGCCCGTGGCTGGGCTGGGCTCTAAGGATGGTGGTATCCGACGATGTCCTCACAACTCGGGGTCGAGCCTGTGAGGGCGTGCGCGGCCAGCATTCCCGACATGACGGCGGCCTCGATGCAGCCCACGTCGATGCCGCAGGCCGTCCAGTCTCCTGCGACCGTCAGGTTCTCGCAGTCGCGGTCCAACGGAGAGATTCTCGCCTCACCACTCCCTGGCACGGAGAGGGTGTAGCGATCGCTGGGGTTGAAGTTGGCGCTGATGTACTGGGTGTCGACCGGGTGGTGCGCGCTGGCGAGGCCGGGCCCGGTCACCATGTCCCAGCGAAATCCGCCGTCGTGAGCAGCGGAGTTCGGCCATACAGCAGTGATCTCGTTGTCGAGATAGTGGACAACATTGGCGCGGACGGTCGCCCTGATTCGTGACCTTCCCGCGGATGTGGAGGCCTCTGTCAACACACGGTCCGGCAAGGCGTTGCAGAAGTAGGAGAGCGTCCCCGGTTGCTGCTCCTTGGGCCAGGACTCCCAATCCACGAGATTGCTCATGTCTCCCCAACTATCGAATGGAGGCGCGAACCCGGTGCTCATCACCGGACCACGGTTCCACCCGAGTTCCTCGAGCGTCGGTGTCAACCACAGCTGAAACGCCTGCGTCGCAACAGTCTTGACCTGCTGAACCATGGACCGCCACCTCGGATGCCGGTCGATGAGCTCGGCGCACGTACTGGGGACCGCACCCAGTCCGATGGCAAGCACGGCCAGGTCGAAGTCTTGCCCCGCGTGCAACGTGCGGCTGCAAGCCTTCACTCCGCACCCAACATCCTCAAACGCCGCGTGTTGTCGGACGGCCGCATCCGTGTCGAGCTGTTCCCACAGCGGAGTATTGGGCCAACACGGGAGGCCCCCGACATCGATCAACGGCTCGTACTCCGCGTTACCGCGAGTCTGCGCCTGGACGGCGAACTCCAGAGCCCGAAGACGCGAGGTGCCCGAAACCGCGGGACCTCGTTCTTCGTCGAGTCGGACACTCTCGAGGCGGTGAAAGAACTCGAACTTCACCCCTCGCGCACGCAACACCTCGTACAAGGGCGAAAAGACGATCTCCCCCATGCCTGCCGCCATTCGCCAGAACAAGGCGCCTCGGTACGTGAAGAACATGCGGACACAGACGCGGAGAAAAACACCAGCAGCAAACCTCGGACGACTGACGTCGCCGCCCTCGTAGGCGAACGTCAGGCTGTACATTCCGCGGACGAACGGCGATGCGAGGCAGCGCTCACTCGCCCCGTGGTGCTGGACCCATTCTCGAAAGTCCAAGTGATCGATCGACTCGAACCCGCGTGATGAGAGCAAGACACCGTCGACCAAGCAGCCCTTGATGCTGACCGCGATCAGCTCCGCGACCTCTGCGACGCTCATCGCGTCTCGCTGCTCCACGTTGGCCGGGCGGATCAGCGTGCAGAGCTGCTCAGAGATCAGCGCTGCGAGGCGTGCCCCCAGAGTCGTCGACTCCGGTAAGACCATGCGGAACATCGCCAGCTGAAGCCGCGCCGCGTCCAGCAAGTGGGTGGGAGACGTGAGCGCAGCGACTCCCCCAGCGAGCATGCGCCGCGCACGGTTCACGATGTTCTCCGGCGAAGACCACTCGTTTTGCTCGGTCTCTGTCTTGGGGGCCGCGCTCGCTGCCCGTGACGGGGGCGCGAGTGAGTGCTCGACCAGGGTGAGCAGCATCGACGACGCGTGGACCAGGTAGCTCTGAATCGAAAACGGGTTGGTCCCGCCCGCCGATCCGAAGATCGGGTCGCCCGGAACGCCGGGTTGCGGAGGAAAATAGGCCGACCAGATGTCCCACCCAGCAGCTGGGCTCCATCTCCCTAGACCCAGATGCGAGACCGGTTGAAACGCGTCGCGCCACGTCTTGATGGGACTGTTCCCGCGACAGGGCTCGTTCTCCGCGTAGACGTCACGAATCATCTTGAACGCATTTTCGTAACAGCCCATCCACAGGTGGATGCCGTGCTCCTCGATGCGATCGAAGGGTCCGCGCGACGAGGCGCCTTTCCCTCCCAGTCGCCACCCCATCTGATAGACGGTGACGTCGTACTCTCCGGCAAGCGAAGGCTGGCTCAGCTCGTACGCCGCTGTCAGGCCGGCGCACCCGCCCCCAACGATCGCAACTCTCGTGGACCTACGCGTGTTCATCCGGCCTCCGCTTGGTACAGGGACATCACCGGCCTCGAATACAGTCGGACGAAACCTCGTCGTGCCAGTGTCTCGAGCACGCGCTCGGGCTCCAGGAGATCAGCCACGCCGACCACACCCGCGCGGCAAGCCCCACGGCGAAGGCGAGCGAGGATTGTGGTCGCAATCCAGGCGGTGAGTTCGTACGGCGAAGTGGCAACGATGGCCAAACCGCTGCGGTAGGCGGATGTGGAGGCCTCGGCGAGCACCGAGAACATCAAGTCTCCAGGCGCCGTCCGGGCGATATCGATCGAGGCTGCCGCTTTCACAACAGTGGACACGAGTCCTCGAAGTTGGGGCGCGACAGGGAATCGTCGCGCCCACTGCACGGCCGCGCTGACCTCGCGGGGTTGAATCGGGCCGAGTTGCATCGCGGCGTAGCTCTCGACGGTTGCGTCGGGAAACCGGTCCTGCAGGCAGCCGAGACCCAATGGGAATGCGAATGCCGGCTGAGGGCCAAACGGTGGTGGAAAGCAGAGCGTCCGGTTCTGAGAACCGCTGTCGCGACGCAGAAGCATGCGAACGCTGCTGCTCAAACTTCCGCCCGAGGTGGGAAGCCCCTCGCTCATGTACCCCAGACTGAGGTGGCGGACTCGCTCGCCCCGAGCCGCCGCCCGATCACCCGCAGCTGCCGCGAGCCACTCCCCCAACGCACCGCCGATCGGCGCGGCCCCCATGCAGATCGAGACGTCGCGGCGATGCGCCGGCTTGCCCACCTCACGCCGGACAGCGTCTTGGCAGTCGCGGTCCGCACAAACATCCACATAGGGAATGCCCGTCGCAACCGCTGCGGCCGCGACGTTCGTGGACTGGCGCTCGTCGAGGGAAGCGCATTGGACGACCCCCTCGCACCCTCGAAACGCGGCCCGGAGCTCCGCCGAGGAGTCCGCACTCGCGACTCGCCAGGGCTCCTGCGTACGACGGCCTGACGAGTCCCGCCGGCGTCTTCCCGCTGCCACCACGCTGGCGCCCCGAGCCGACAGTGCCCGAATCACGGCCTGCCCCGTTCGGCCGCCGCCGCCGTAGACAAGGACGGTCATCGGGCGCCTCGGTCGTCCGTGCTGTCAGCATATTCCCGGTTCGTCTCATCGAAGAACCACCCCGCCATGTCCGACGTCCAGACTCCCCGTGTCCACTCATACAGGGTGAGCACGCCGCGGCGCGTTGCCGGAAGGTGCCCGCCCAGTGCGAAGTCGCAGGCGATCCGTTGCGGTTTTGGGTAGCGGGGACGATTGAAGCGTGTGCCGGCAGTTGGAGAAACCGTGAGTCCGAGTTGACGGACGATGGGCATCGACTGGTAAGGATGGACGTAGATCTCGTGTCCTCCAAGCCACGTTGGAGCTGGCACATCTTGGCCGTTTCGGGCGAACCGAAGGAGTTCGATATTGCAGCGAATCAGCGCGGGCTCGATGTCGTCCTCGGGACTCACGGTTCGTACTGGCGCCACCCGCATGTACGCCAGCTCCCGGTTGTTGAACAACTCCTCGATGTGCGGGGTAAAGATCGGTCGGTCCTCGTAGGCGGGGTCATCACATTCGAGGATCTCCAGGAACGGACTCATCTCAACCCGTTCGCCCGCGAAGAGCGTACGCAGAGCGGACGTTCGGACGCTGAGCATGTGGCGTCCGCCGCCGTTGACTTCGGTGGGGACCCACGGCTGCGGAGATTCGTCGACTTCCATCAACCAACGGTTGGCGGCCAGAAGCTCCCGCCCCACCAGGAACGCCTGGGGGTTCTCGGTAAAGCCATGCGTCTCCAAGAAGACCATTCGCGTCTTCCCCTGCCAAGTCAGGTCGGCGACCACCGCGATGTTGACGTACATCCCCGCGAACCACTCCAGCTGCTCCTCGGGCGTCTGGCTCGGCGGGAGCCGGGTGACGACGATCGCGACAACGCCAATGCCAGGTGAGACCTCCCGCACCTTCAACGTCATATCCGGAGGCGTCGGTGCGATGTCTCGACACAGCGCCTGCAGTCTTTCGAGAGGGGCTCGCATCCCCAGCATTCGATAGTGCTGTTCGTGCCGCACCTGGCCGTAACTGGAGAAGCCCTCCGCCGAACTCGCGCCCAAGAACGTGTTGTACCGGGCGGCCTCGGCGGGATCGGGAGGGCCGATGACCTCTCCAGCCCCATCGAACCACGGCGAGCGGATCGTTCGGCGCGCCAAGGTATCGAGGCCGTCGACCTCGAGGTCGAAGCGGGCGGACACAGGAGAGAACGGCCGAAGGATGTGGGACTGGTGGCCCCTGTGGCCGTGGTCTTCACTCTCCACGACCTGCAGCCCCAGACGGCTGACGACTTGGCCCACGCCGTGGCCCAGGACTCTCAACGAGAATCCGCGACTGGGGTCGAGCAACCCGGCCGGGCTGGAACCCAGCAGGGCGATCTCGCGGATGTTGCGGACTCGCAGCTTGGTCCGCATGAGTCCTTGAAACGCGGCTCCGTAGGCCGCCTTCTCCGACGGCTCCCTCCAACCCACCGAGGGATGGGGGACTTGCGGCATCGAGTAGACCCGCAACTCGTCGTTGGGGAGAAGCACCGACCTGATGAGTGATGCAAGCCCCTGCGCCCCGCGAGCCGATTCCAGCCCACCCGCGCCGACTTCTCCAAGCAGGGTGCGAAATGCGAGCGACGCTGCCGTGGGGAGGTCGTTGAGAATCTCGAGCATGCGAGACGACGCGCCACCAAACCGGACCGCGTTGGCATCGTTGCGATAGCGAAGCTCGAGAACAGGTTGATAACCCAGCTTCGACCCGCGCCGACCAGGCACTGGTCGTTCTACCGAGAGATAGGGCTCGTGCGTGTCGATCCGTGCGCCCCGTGGGACGACGGACTTCACCCGATAGAGGTCCTTCTGCCAGCCGTACAGCTCACGGCCGACTGGGGTGGAGATCGGACTCGTCACGTAGATGTACGGGGTCACCACCCCAACTTCTTCATATACGCGGCCGTCGATCTCTCGACGAAGCCGAACCGGAACCAGATAGTAGTACTCGTCCTGCTGGAGGATGCCCGCTTCGGCTCGATCGTAGCCGTGCATCGAGGGGTAGTAGAGCACCGCGAACAGGACCACTGGGCTGATGAGGTCCAGCCGCATCCGACATCCGGTCAGCGTGTCGTTGTAGCGACGATCCAGAAAGTTCTGCAGACGGCGGCGGTCCGCCAGCAGCGGAAACAGCTGAGCCTCGACGTTGTTCAGGCTCCCGCGCGGAGCCTGGTCGAGCAACCCGAAGTTCACCAAAGGCCGGATGCGGGGAACGTCGTCGACACCGTGGGTCACTTACTGCTCCACCATCCACGGAATGATTCCGTACAGAAAGTCGAGGTCTCGCGAGGGTCGGAGGCCGGTGGCATAGCGGTCGAGCGCGTAGGAAGCCGCGCCAAGTAGGTTCTGCGCGTACCGCCGGGCGAACTCGGTGCACCCATACTTCCTCAAGAGCGTCGTCACCGTTGCGACGTCCTCATCTGTTTTTTGGTCACGAGGTTGTCCGAGGAAGCCGATGACCATCGCCCGCTCAGCGTCGGTGCAGCGTCGCAGCAGCTCGATCGTCAGCAGTGTCCGCTTGCCCTCGAGTAGGTCGCCACCAAGTTCTTTGCCGTAGCGCGCATGATCGCCGTCGATGTTGAGCAGGTCGTCTTGGATCTGAAACGCCATCCCGATGAAGTGGGCGTAGTGCAGTAGCGACCGGTCGACCTCCGGTGCGCGCGTGCCGAGCAGAGCGCCCGCTTGAATCGGGAAGATCGTGCTGTAGGAGCACGTCTTGCGGGTGGCCATCTCGAGGTAGTCCTGCTCCGTGATGTCGATGCGGTTGTCGAACCGCCAGCCCAGCTCCAACGCTTGGCCTTCGGCACAGGCCTGCGCCGCGTTGACAGCTTCCCGGACGATGCGCATCGCGACAAACGGCCCGCACGTCTCGACCGACTCCAGCAGAGGAATGAGGCTCAGCACCGTCATCGTCGAGCCCACGTTGATCGCCACGGGCACACCCCACTGTGAATGGAGGCTCGGCTTGCCTCGGCGTTCTTCGCTCTCGTCTTGAATATCGTCGACGACGAGCAGCGCGTTGTGGAGGAGCTCGACGGAGACGGCACACTTCAGAGCCTGCTGGACCGTCGCCCCGTGGGCACATGCGGCCGCGATGCAGAGTGTGGGCCGCATGAAACGGCCGCCACGCCGCGGGTAGTCACCGACGAGGTCGTAGAGGTATCGCCGCGGCTCGTGCGTGGGGAGGAAGGCGAGCAGGGCGGAGTGTGCTTGTTGGCCGTACTCGCGCAGGAGTTCCTCGACGACGCTAGGAGTCGTGTAGTGCATCGATGGACGCGCCGCTCAGCCTAGTAGAAGGGTGGCAATTCTTCCGGCCCGTCACCCCAACCGTCGGGGCCCAGGATCTTGTTTTCCTCGGGTAGCGTCGGTCCATCCGACTCATCCTCCCGACCGTCGTAAGACAGTTTGTTCTCCGACGGATTGGTCTGTGTTGCTGGCGCATATGCTCGCCGCCGCTGTCCACTCGGCTTCGGGGAACCCGACTGGTTGTTTGCGCGAGTGTCTGGTTGGCCTTGGTGGTCGACGTAGTACCAGGGCCGACCGTTCGTCTCGTCGACAGGACGCTCGCCTCGATGGCCGACAGCGGCTTCGTGCTCCGCGGGAGCGTATCTTTGAGCGGGCCGACGAGTGGCCGGCTCGCCCGAAGTTGGGGAGAGAAGCTGAAGCCACTGCCGAGCGATTGCGATCAGGGCTTCAGGCCCCGCCGGGAGCCTAGCCTGAGGCTGGCCCATCCAGCGCGCCGCCGCTCCGCGTCCCTCGTCAAAGAACGTAGCGGCAACATCGTAGGCCGCTCGAGTCGGGTCCACCTCCCGCACTCCGACCGCGGGTCTGCTGGGTCCGGGACCACGGTGTGGACGGGTCCCTTCCGGGGCGGGGCGGGAAACGGGATAGGCCCGCGGTGTGTCGTCGCCACTCAGGGGCTTGTTCGGGCCCCTCGGTTGGGCGCGTGTTCGACTTGGACCGATGCTGGAGTGTCTAGCCGACGAGCCATCGGAATCGTTCACACTCCCGCACGGCTTACTCTCCACCGAGGGACGGTGGCGTGGCCCTATCGACTGGGGATTCCTTCTGCGGCTCATTCCCCGATCCCTTCTCCCCCCTCGGTCCCCGCGTTTTTCTTCTCCCCGTCGTTTTTCTTCTCCCCGTCGTTTTTCTTCTCCCCGTCGTTTTTCTTCTCCCCGTCGTTTTTCTTCTCCCCGTCGTTTTCCTGCTCCCCGTCGCTTCCCTGAGTCCCCTCGTCCGCCACTGTCTTCCGTGTCGGATACCAGTGCGTCGGCGGCGTCCCCGGAGTTTTCCAGACAGGCATGAGCGCCCTCTCGTCCTTTACACGCAACAGGAACTGCTCCTCGATGAAGTACCGAAGACGGCCTTCGCTGGAGTAGCCTCGCACGGAGCCGGTAGGATGCTGGATCCTTGCGAGATCTAGCCGGCCGGATTCGTTGCAGAAGACACAAACATGCGCCTCCGCGTTGGCATCTGGACGGTTGGACTCGTGAGGGCTTGACCCAACGGGACCGACATCGCGGGAACCAAGCGTTGCCCAGATTCGGCGACCATCCTCCTCTGGGAGCGACAAGTATTCCGCCCATCCGGCCGGCGCGAACACAGCAGCGTACGGCTGGTAGAGGCCGTCGGAGTCCAGCAAACTAACTACATTAGCGATAACGTCGGAGATCTTGCCGTCGGCACGCGCCGGACGAGAGGTAGCCGCTTTTTGCGTGAACAAACCTGCTGTAATGGGCGGCGACTTGGTGGAGGGACCCTTGAGCCCCGTCACCCGGACATGGTCGACAGATGTCACCGTCTGAAACGACGATTTAACTGCGAAGCTTCCGTACGCAATGATTCGATCTTCGACTCGGCACAGGGAGCGCGTCGCAGATCTCGCAAGGTCCACAAGCAGGTCGAGGTCCTCCAGCTGCCGGGCATCGATCTGAATCTCGCGCGACAGCGTGATCGGCTCAACGAGTTGATTCGTAGTCGACCTCAGAGCGCCCTCGGCGCGTTCGACCGTCGGCACCACCACCCCATATCTCGCGTCCGGCATCTCCACCTCCGGAATGATCTTCCGCAAGCGTGCGCTCTTCTCGAACTCATCGCAGATCGCCGCGTCCATACGGGCAAGAATGTCGGGGCACAGTGTCGCTTCAGCCATAGAGTTGTACTTCGCGTCGAGTCGCAGGTCTCTGGATCAGGAAGGAGAGAAGGCGCTTCGCTCGGGGTCGTCGAAAGCGTCGAGGTGATGGGTGAGCTGTCGCGCGGGGACGTCCGAACAACGCACCGCGGCCAGAGCACCACGTGCTCGTTTCGCCCAAGTCGCGGCATCTGCCCCGTTGCCCTTGGACCGCTCGAGCTTTGCGCCGGCGAGATACACGTGCGCAGCATAGATACGCGCCAGCTCGTGGTCGGCAATCGCCATCGCGGCGTCGAGGTGCTTTTGAGCTTCGTCGTACTGACCCGCCTGGCGATACAGATCGGCACATGCGGCGGCTTGGAGCTCGCTGCTGACCACAAAGCCCATGGCCCCGAAGATCCCAAACGAGCGGGCGAAGAGATCCGCCGCCTCGGCTGCGTCGCCACCGGCGGCCACGGTCCGCATCGCCTGCGCCATGCCGAGTTGTGCACGCCCATACGCAAGCCAGTCCGCATCCCCTGCGCAAAGCTCCTCGAGCCGCGCGAGCGTAGGCTCCACGAACGACGGCTCGCCTCGAATGAGCGCGTGAACCGTTCGGGATCCGACGCAGAAGGACATCGCGTACGGCGAACCAAGCCGGTCTGCGATCTTCTCTGCCTCGAGCTGGAAGGTCTCCGCGGCGCTGAAGGCTCCGCGGCAAGTCTCCACAACCGCGAGGTACAACGACGCGGAGGACAAGACCTCCTCCGACCATGCGCTCGCAGCGGAGAGGTCGAGCGTCTCCTCCGACGAAAGACGACCGCTCAAGCTCCCAACCACGGTCTCGCGAGCTCGGCTCAGACGCTCGGCGGCTCGGTCGAGCTCGCCGCGATGGTAGTGCGTGACCCCCATCGACACATCGTGAAGGAAGCGGACCTCGACGGAATCGCCTGCCGCTTCGATCGCGGCGAAAGCGGCCTGCACTCCCTCGAGGTTGTGGGTAATGAGGCTCATGATCCACTGCCCCCATAGGTCAGCCAGCGCCGGGCGGTCTCCCAGAGCCGCGTCGAGCTCTTTGCCGCGGGCCAGCAGCGCTTTCACCTCGGGGTCAGCCCAGCCAAGAACAGCCGTCGCTGCGGGGTAGTGCGCGCGCAGGACTTCTCGCTCGCTCCGGTCACGTTCCGGGCTCGGGTCGACGTGCTCGACGAGCAGCAACCGAGCCGCCTTGAAGTGGTCGCAGGCGTCCTCATAGGACCAGCTCTGGCGGGCACGGCTCCCTGCTCGTGTCAGCAAGGTGATCGCGGGTTGAATCTCTCCCGCAACGACGTAGTGCTGGGCGTAGAGTTCGGGGCGAGACTCGAGAAGCGGCGCGAAGCTGCCCTCGAGGAGCTCCACCACCTTGCGATGAGCCGCTTTGCGCTCCGCCTCGGCCATGGCGTCGTAGGTCGCGTCGCGAATCAGTGCGTGCTTGAACTCGGCACGATCCCCACTATGGACGAGGTCTAGGTCAACCGCCTCTCGGAGGTTCCGATTGACGAGTGACTCTGATGCCCCCGCGAGAGCGCAGACCAACGAGATGGGTGCACCGCTGCCCAGCAACGCGAGGCTCTGCAGCGTACGTTGTCCCTCTCCCAGCCCCTCGAGACGGCGTTGCACCGACTCTCTCAGGGAGGTGGGCACTGCCGCCAGCTCAGCCGCTCCGTGAAGCCCGGTTGGAGCACGCGTGACAGCGTAGGCGAGTTGCTCGAGCAGGAGTGGAACTCCGCTCGCATAGCGCACGATCTCATGCACGGCGCGCGCCGGAACGTCGCGCCCCGTGAGCACCGCCTGCACCAGCTGTGTCGCGTCCTGCTCCTCGAGCCGTCCAACGTCGATCCGGGTCGGCTCTTTGCCCTGGAGCTTCGCGACGAACTCCGGCCGACTCACCATCGCAACCAAGAGCGGCCGCTTTCCCAACCGCTCTACGACGCGCTTGAGAACCGCCCAAGAGGACTGGTCAATCCAGTGAACGTCTTCCGCCACAAGCAGGGTTGGAGCGGTCGACGCGATGGAGAGCAGCATCCCGGCGAGATGATCGAGCAACGTGCTCCGAGGGGCGTCCGAACTCGCGACAGATGCACCCGGCAAGATCGACTGCACTGCCGAAATCCACGGTCGCTCGCGAATTCCCAGCTGCTGCAACGCTGCCTCAACGGCCTCGGCATCAGCCGCCTCGTCGAGGCCCAACATGTCTCCCACGATGAGCTCGCGAAGGCTGGAGAACGACTCGTAGCGGCTGTTTGGCGTGCAGCGAAGCGACCAACGCCGGTCCGTCAGGCCCAGGCCCAGGCCCCGCGACCAATCGCTGACCAGCCGAGACTTCCCAACACCCGCCTCACCCACCACCAGCGCGGCTGTGCCAACGGAGCGGCGTGCTGCGTCCCACGCAGAGTCCAACTGGGCCCACTGGCGCTCGCGAGCCACCAACGGACCGTCATGGTGATGCGCACCCGAAGCCAGTCGCGCACCCATCTCTCGGATGACATAGGGACCGCTCGGGAGTGAGAGCGTCTGCTCAGGGCCCAGACCGTACGAGCGAGCGAGCACGGCCGCAGCACCCGACCCGACACGTACTTGGCCAGGGTGGCCCGCAGACGCTGCCAAAGTGAGCGCATCCACAAGGCGGCCCATCACCACCGTGCGGCCGTCAGCGTCGGCGACCGGCAGCATCCCCGCGTCCAACGCGGCCGATATCCGGAGCGAGGCGGACTCAGGTTCGCGAGCATCACCGAGGGTCGTGGCAAGCCGCGCAATACCGGCCGCCTCGGCGCTGCTGTCCTCGCGGGCAGTTGGATAGCCCACGCACAACGCGATCTGAGACCCTGCGGCGTACAGCACAGTTCCCCCAACATCGCCCACCGCGGAACGGATTCGACGTTCGAGTGCCAGCCACTCCTCGTAGTCTGCGTCAGCCCGGACGCTCCGGTCCTGAACCGCCGAAAGCACGACGAGGGTGAGCTGCCGAGACCGAGGGACTCCCGGGGACACGGTGTGCTGCGAACGCGCGGTGGTGCTCAGCTGTGCGAGCACGTGGATGACTTCGGTAAGCGGCGCTCGATCTGCTGGCCGCTTCTCGATCATCCTCGCGACGAGCGCGGACAGAGTCGTCCCGATCTCTTCGCGAAGCTCGTGCACCGGAGTCGGGACCAACTCCCGTACCTTGCGAAGCGTTGCGACAGCATCCACCCCGGCAAACGGGGCGCGGCCACTGAGCACCTCGTAGAACAGCGCGCCCAGGGAGAAGACGTCCGAGCGACTGTCGCACTGCCGTCCATGGCTCTGCTCGGGAGACATGCTGTGGAGCGTGCCGGAGAGCTCCGTTGGAGCCGGATCTTCGCCATTCCCGTCCCGGTCCCCCTGCGAGCTCGAGAGCCCAAAGTCGATCAGCTTGGGCGACCCGTCCACGCCGATCAGCACATTCTCGGACTTGAGGTCCCGATGCACCACGCCATGCTCGTGCGCATGCGCCAGGGCTCGGGTGACACCGAGGAGGATGGGTATCGCTCGAGCAAGCGGCAGTGGGGCGGTCGCCTCAGTGCGGTGCAGCAGCGCGGCCAACGATTCCCCGTCCACGAGTTCCATGACCAGGTACTGCGCTCCTTCGCGCGCCACCACGTCGTAGATGCGAACGATGTTGGGGTGCTCGAGGCGAGCAAGGAGCTGTGCTTCGTCGCCGAGTTCCGGGGGAACCCTCTTGAGCGCAACACTCCGGTCCAGACGGCGATCGACAGCACGCAACACCTCCGTCGTGCCCCCGCCTCCCAGCGTCCCGCGGACCTCGAACCGACTGCTCATCGATGCCCGCTCCTGCGAGAGTGGAACGCTGCTCAGCTCGCGCCGTTCCCCACGCCCTTCAAGTCCGCCTTGATCTGTTGTCATTGTCATCTCACCAGCGCCCGTACCCACCCGCGCGCCGGTTACTTACCGCGCCTGAGCCTCGCGGACAATCTGGATCGTCAGAGCAAGTCCGAGTTCGAAGGGACTCTTCGGAGTGTGTACCGACGAATCAGCGCGTTGAGATGCGAGCGACTCATCTCGAGTACGCGGGCCGTCTGCGCCACGTTCCACTCGTGGCTAGCGAGAGTTTGTTGGAGGAACGCTCGCTCCCATCGCTGTCGCGATTGCTGAAACGCTGGCGAAGCATCGATGTTGGAATTCGGAAACAAGTGTCGAAGTTCGATTTCGAGCGACCCGTCCAGCCGCGCATTGACGATCGCCTCTTCGCACGCACTGGCGACCTCACGGACATTCCCCGGCCAATCCGAGAACTCAGCGGCGACCAAAGCCGAGGCTGACGGTGTGATGTTGGGCAGCCCATTGCGCAGGCAACTCTCAGCGCAGAAATGAGCCACCAGCAGCGGGATGTCTCCCCGCCGCTGTACAAGCGAAGGGACACGAAGCTGGACCCCGCGAATCCGGTAGTAGAGGTCGGCGCGGAACGTCCGACGCGACATCTCCTCCTCGAGGTCACGGTTTGTTGCCGTAATGATGCGAACATTGGCCTGGATCGGCTTCGTGCCCCCGAGCCGGAAGTACTCTCGATGCTGAACGAGCTGCAGAACCTTCGCCTGAACCGACAGTGGTAGCTCACCGATCTCGTCGAGGAAGAGTGTGCCGTTCTCCGCCGCCGAGACCTTGCCAGCGACCGGCCCTTGAGCCGCTGCTGAGTGAGCTCCACGCTCCGCCCCAAAAAGTTCATTCTCGACGAGCCCCTCGGGTAGCGCTGCGCAGTTCAAGGCAATGAACGGCTCTGATGACCGAGAGCTGTTCTCGTGGAGCAGCGCCGCAAACATCGATTTCCCGGTTCCCGACGGCCCGGTGATCAGCACGTTTGCCTCCATCGCCGCCAGGACTTCAAGTCGCTCGAGCAGTTCCGCCAACGTAGCCGACCGGCCGATGAGCCCCTTGAGCGAGAGACGAGCCCGAACTTGCGCCGTCCGATCCTGTTCATCGCGCCGCCGCTGAAGCTCCAGCAGCCGACTTGCCAACGTTCCGAGGAATTCCGCCACCGCTTGCACGCACGCCACGTCCGAGTCGGCGAATGAACCGCCCTCCACGTGATCCTGCAGATACACCACGCCCACGGCGCTTTGCGCCCGCACAGGCACGCAGAGCACGGCCTCCAGTGCCTCTCGTTGCACACTCTCCCGCTCTCGAAACCGACGATCGAGCAGAGCGGACGCGATGTGGACGACCTCCCCGGTCTCCACAGCTTCCGCGACGACGCCCTGTGAAATCCTGTTCACGATCACGTCCCGCGCCGCGTCGTCGACTCCAGCCGCCGCATTCCATGACCGCGTCTCGGAAGAAGAAAGGTCGCGAAGCTCGATGTATCCAACCCGAGCCCCCGTCAACTCTCGGAGCAGGTCAAGCGCGTCGCACAGCAGCGGGCCCGGGTCCTCGACCCGCGCAAGGTCGAGACACTTCCGGTAGAGATCGCGTTCGAGTTGAAGTTGAGAGCCACGCGGGCGGTCGAGCACGTCGGGTACAGTACCGGAGATCGTCACGATTGCCGTCGGTTGGGTGGACCGCAGAGCGTCTCACGGGTCCCCGGGATCACTTGCGGACAGTGGCTCGCGTAGATCCGGAAGCTCGGTCTCCCTGCCTTCGGCTCGGCGCCAGTTCACCGCGTGCACGAGTTCGTGTTCGACGAGCGAGAACTCAACGAAGGGGCTCGAGGCGCGCCGATTCCCCCCCGGCGAGCTTGCGCCGTTGCGATGGCGCCCCCGCACACAGTGGAGAAGGCGGTCCCCAAAGAAAATCGCCGCACCTTGAGCCGGTCGCCTCCCGTCCTCGGACGTACCCAAGCAGGCGCGAGCGCCTCGAACGGAACCCCAAGATGACCACGACAAACCGACCGATTCGACTTGGCTCGCTGGAGCTGCTTCATGACCGCCTGATTCACGCGACCAGCTCACGTAGAGGCCATGCGGTGGAGACGCTGCACCTCGACCAGGTCCACCGGACGGCAGTGCGCTTCGGACATCGCCCGGTATACGTGTTGGCGAGCCTGCTGCTGGCGGCTGAGTCGCTGTTTGGCGTTGACCTGGGGCACCTGTCCCAAGGGCCAGGTAGGGTTGCGATCGGGGTGGCGGCGGTGATGTGCATGGCTCTGTATCTGCTCACCCGATCGGTGCAGGTTTCGGTTTCAGCAGGAGGTCACACCATGACGGTCCGCCTCAGCGGTGGACGGGCGAAAACAACAGACGCGACTCGGTTCGCGCTTCTGGTGGACGCCGCGGCAATGCAAGCCCGCCGTCCGGTTCGCAGCCCATACGTCGGAGTTCGATAGTCTCAGAACGAGACAGTTCGGGTTCGGTGAGGTGCGATAGGTTCGCGCCTGATGGGGCTCGCGAACATTGCGGCGCTGGAGAGCAAGGTTGCCTCTCAGCTGACGCTGGCGAACCTTGGCTTTTCGCCGCATCCGGTCTTGCACGGTCGCTATCGCATCGAGGAGATCCGCGGACGCGGAGCCCGAGGCCTGGTGGTTCGCGCGACGGACACGTCCATCGGACGGAGGGTTGCGCTGAAGCTGTACCCGCCACTGAGCGACCGAAGGCCCAGCGGGGAGGTGGCCCGCGAGGCCCAAGCCCTGGGCCGGCTGGAGCATCCCAACGTGGTGCGCATCTACGACGTAGGTCAGGCCGAGCTCACCCTGGAGCTGGAGACGATGACGGTGCGATTCATGTGCATCGAATACGTCGAGGGCACAAACCTACGGACCTGGGCCACAACGAAGGGGTTGCGACACTCGGCCTTGGTTCGGGCGCTTCTGGCTGCGGCGGAGGGCCTAGCGGCCGCGCACGATGCAGGGATGGTGCATCGCGATGTGAAGCCCGAGAACATCATGGTGGAGCACTCGCGCCACATCAAGGTGGTGGACTTCGGCCTCGCAGGTGGGCTGTATTCGCAGTCGGATGCGGCGGGTGGCGGGATCGGAACACTGGAGTACATGGCTCCTGAGGCGCGCGACGGACACGCGTTTGCAGAGGCGGATCAGTTCTCCTTCGCGATGCTGGCGTGGGAGCTGTTGGTGGGCTGCCGCCCGTACGATTCGACGACGGAGAGCTACAAGCCGCCACAGCAGGAGACGTTTTCGAATGCGGCATCGCTCCCCCGCTATCTGCGGGTGCCGCTGGAGCGGGCCCTAGCGTACAGACCCAGCGACCGCCACCGCGACATGCGGTCGCTCATCCGAGCGATTCGGCGCGGGCAGTCGCTGCGGCGGTTGGTCGTGGGTGCTGGGATTGGCGGGGCGTCGGTGGTGGGCGTCGGGCTGGGCCTGCTTGGCCTGGCAAGGCATGCCGGACGTGCCAACGACGGAGTCGGTCCAGGCGGCCGTGGTGACGAATCCGGGCCCGACGAAGAGCGGATTCCTCCCTCAACTGCCAGAGCGGGCGGCGGAGCGCACGCCTGCCTCGGCGGCAGCGGTGAAGCCCTCAAAGGAAGAGCTGTGCAGCGCGGCCTCGGGAACCTGGTTCTTCAACACGGCGGTGAGCTGGGCGAACAACATGCAGTTCCGGGGGATCAACGGCTACTACGAGCTCGAGCTCGAGCATCAGGGTGAGTGCCGATTCCGGGCGAGAGTCGCCAAGACCGGCAGCACGCGCCACACGAATACGCCGGCGCAGATCAGCTCGGACGACGCGACCATCGACGCGGAGGTCGTGGACGGCCGCGTACAACTCTTGTCCAAGTTCCGGCTGGAGTCGGAGGCGTACGAACCGCGTCAGTACCGGTTGGCGTTCGAACTCGATGGATCGGACTCGATGGTTGGTTCCTATTGGCATCGGGCGTCGGGAACCGCCGGTCACAACATCGCGGGTCTGCTCCGTGGCGGTCGGTCGACGCTTCTCGAAGACATCTCGGCATCGGCGGTGGAGGTGCCGTGCGCGTTCGAATGCATCCCCGGATGTGCGGACGAGACCTCGACCCAAGCGTGTGTGGAGCGTTGCGAAGTCGGAAAGCCCGCGATGCCGTGTGGGGCGCCTGCGGCCCTGTCCAGCGTTCCACAGCGAGCTCGGAGCGTGATGGACCGCGTCGGACGTGCCAACAAGGGTGGACTCACAGCCAGGCAACGCCGCCGCTGTCGCAAGGTGGCGGGTTGGCTCGAGGGTGACTGGACCCTGTACGTGGCTGGCAATGAGCCGGCGGACTTCCAGATCTCCGCGGAGGACGACTGCGAGCTCACCTTCGCCGGCGCGATACAAGGGTCCGGCGACGTCGATAGCCACGGGACCTGGACCCTGCTCGTGATTGAGAAAGGGCTCTTCGGATACCACGAGGTGCCGCTGTTTGCTCTCACGGGATGGGGTCCGGCGTTTGGCCTCACGCGCGACCTGAAACCGGCCGCCGCATACCGATGGAAACAATGATGCACACGCAACATGACCCAGCCGCGACCAAGGCGATGATCCAAGAGCTCTACCCGCAGGTCCTCCGCCTGTTGCGGACCAAGATCGGGGCGCCCGACTGCTACGACCAAGCCCAGGAAGCGATCAAGACGTTCCTGACCAAGGACCCCAGCGAGATCAAGAGCAACCCGCGGGGCTATCTGATGGGCATCGCGCGGATGCGGGTACTGAAGTTCTTCGAGAGCCAAAAGCAGATCACCCAGTTCGACAGCACGCAGATGTCTGTGGCGGCGGTGACGAGCATGAGCGTGAGGCTGGACCGCCACAATCGCCTGATCGCAGCGCTGCAGTCGCTCACGCTCGACGAGCAGATCGCGATCGAGCAACACCTGCTCGAAGGGCGCACCTTGGAGGACACCGCGGCGGTCCTGGGGGTCTCTCGGGCCACAGCGGTCCGGCGGGTCGCAGACGGGCGTCAGCGGCTGGCACAGGCGTTGACCGCTGCAAACGGGGACGTGGGAGATGCGGTGCTCGAGGAGCTTCGGGCGGCGTATCACTCGGCGTGAAAAAAACTTGGGGTGGTTTGAGCCTGTGAGGGGTGCTCGTCGGACGTGATCAGTGAGGCCGATGAAGTGGCCTCGACAGGAACTGAATCATGCAAACGATCACCATCACCAAGCTCACGCCTCAAACCTCTTTCCAGTTCGGCCATGGGTGCACGGACCGGCCGGAGCCCCTCGCAGCAGACGTCCGCGCTGTGGACCTCGAACGCATCGTGCAAAAGCTCGCGGTGCAGCCGGGCTGGAGTCTTGCCCGCGCCCGCCAAGCGGAGCTCGACTACCGACGCTTCCTGAACCTGCGCCTGCAGTACCCGGAGACCTCGCTCGTACCCACGCGGGATATCGACGAAGTGTGGCACGGGCACATCCTGGACACGCGCGCGTATGCGGTGGACTGCGAGCGGCTGTTTGGGAGGTTTCTACATCACGCCCCCGCGTTTGGCGGTGGGGAACGGGTCCAGTTGGAGATCGCGTTCGCGAGCACGCAAGGACTGTGGCTGGACGTGTACGGGGAGGTGCTGGTGGACGCAGCTCGGTGCCAGGGGAAGCCGTGCCACGCACAGTCCGAATGTGGGTGTCGGTGAGTCTGGCGGGTTGGCTGTTTGGGCGGCCCTATGCCCCGAGAGCGGGGCGAACTCAGACGAAAGCAACACCCATGAAACGCTTCAAGTCATCCATCCGCACCAACAACAACCCCCGACAACCCTCGAAGCCGAAACCTCCGAAGAACGGTCCGGGTAAGAACCCTGGAAAGCCATCAGGGCCCGGAAGAGGCAACAACCCTCCGCGGAAGTAAGTCAACAGTGCGGGCGGGCTTCGGTCCGCCCGCCTTTCCGCGGGGTCGAGGCTCGGTGGCGAGGCAAGAGTGCGGCGCGTGTCGCAATTGCAGTAGGGTCCACGTTCGGAAGACCCCGCCATGCCCCAACCATATCTAACGTTCGATGGCCAGACGGCCGAAGCCCTCGCTTTCTACGCCGAAGTCCTCGGCGGAGAGGTGTTGTTCTCCCAGAGCTTCGGCGACTCGCCGATGAAGGGCGACATCCCGCCCGCGTTTCACGACCGGGTGATGCACGCCACGCTCAAGCTGCCCTCGGGCGAGCTGATGGCCTCCGACGCGGGTCCGTGGGCGCCGTTCGAGGGACCGATGCGTAGCTGCGGGCTGTCGCTTCCGTTCACCGATGTCGACGCGGCGCGCAAGGCCTTTGATGCCCTGGCCGAGGGCGGCAAGGTGACGATGCCGCTGGACAAGACCTTCTGGGCTGCCGCGTTCGGCATGGTCACCGACAAGTTCGGTGTGCCGTGGATGGTCAACTGCGATTCGCCGGACGGCTCCGGGTCCTAAGCCGCCGGGGGCGATGGCGATGAGCGGCTTGCCTCAAATGAAGCCGCAGTCGCCGTTGCAGAAATCTCGGAGGTCATCGTCGCCGATGAACCCGCAGCTTCCGGTGCACAGGTCGCGCAGGTCACCGTCGTCGATGAAGCCGCAGTCACCGTTGCAGAAGTCCCGCAGGTCGGAGTCGTCGATGAACCCGCAGTCGTCGTTGCAGAAGTCCCGCAGGTCGGAGTTGTCGATGAACCCGCAGTCGTCGCTGCAGAAGTCCCGCAGGTCGGAGTCATCGACGAACCCGCAGTCGGCGTCGCACATGTCGTTGCCGTCGGCGGACGAGCCGTTCATGAAGTACCAAGCCGCCGCCCTCCGCCGGACCGCGTCGAGGTCATCGCCGCCGGTCGTGGTGGGGCCTGCCGACGTCGACATTCCCGTGTCCGCGGCCTGAGTCGTGCCGCCGGTGCCGTCGTCCGCGGTGTCCATCCCCGTGGTTCCGATGTCGACTGCGCCCGTGCCTGGGCCGCTGGGATTCCAGCCGCTGCTCGTCCCTGGTTCCGTCGAGGTGGTCTGACCTGCTGCGTCTGTGGTTGCGGCGGACCCGGTCCCGTCGTTCCCACCGCTGCTCGATGTTGCGGCAGAGCCCGCACCGGTGGGTCCGGCCGAGAACATCGGAGCCCCGCCGTCGGGTTCGATCGGTGTGCAGGCCAGCATGGCGACAAAGACCGCGAGCGGCGACGTGCGATAGGTGTGCACCCCCGCAGTATCTCTCAACTCTTCCGTTCACGGATCGAGGACGTTGCCGGACACCCACCGGCATGAAGCTGGCTTGGCTGATCGCGATCCTGGGGACCCTTTGTGCGTGCAACCCGTCCGAGAACGTGGTCATCGACTCTGGACGCGTCTGTGTGGAGCCTGAGGCGGTCGCTGCCCACGAGGCGAGCGCCGACCTGGTCCTGACGGTACGCCTCGACGAGTGCATCAGCGCCTGTGCACGAGACACCGAGGCGAGTTGCGACGCGCGGCTGGACGGCGACGAGATCGTCGTTCACAGCGAGGGCCACTGGTCCGACTCGAACGAGACCTGCATCGCCGTGTGTGCCTCGCTCGAGGCTGAGTGTGTGCTCGAGGATGTAGCGCCGGGCGAGTACACCGTGCGGCATGGCGAGGAGTCATGGCCGCTGGTGCTGCCCTCGGAGATCGAGGGGGAGTGCCTGTAGCAGGCACGACGACCCCAGCCGCTGCGGTCCGGCCCTCAGGGGCATCGGCCCTCGAACAACTCATCCAAGGTTTCGATCTATCGCGCGACATGGTCTCTGCGCCTCACTCATCTCGCGCGGGGGCCAGGTGCAGGTCGTCCTGCAGCACCGTGCATGCGTTGGGGAGTTCCAGACCGGCGCTCAAGCCACCGTCCAGCGACACCGCGAGCGCCCCCTCCGGCTGGGCCGAAGCGACTCCGTCCACCAACACAGTGTCGTTGACGGTCAAGCGGACTGCGCCCGATGTGGGGTCGTAGCGCAGCGCCCCCTCAGGGGAACTGCACGCGAAGGCAAGAGACGCCAAGACGACGGCTTGGACGTGAAGGGGCCGCAGATTCATGACGGTGGTCGTTGCCCCCGCCGACCAAACGTTCCGGCCCTATTTGCAGTACCGCGCCCATGCCTCCTTCGATCAGCTCGAAGCTTTGGAGAGTCGTGGGTGACCAGGTTGAAGCGCCGCGGACACGGCCCGCGTCGTCCGGCGAGCCCACGCAGACACGAGCCCGTGCCCCCAAGGCGGACCGACGTGGGCGTGATCGCCGGTGCAGGTCAAATCGGCGGCGGGATCAGCCCCATGTTGATCTGCTCGCACGCGTCGAGGTCACCGGGCTGATCACCCGGACACGCTTCGCCCGGCTGGAACGCCATGCACCACCCGCGTTGGTCGGCGACACTGAGTTGCTCGATGCAGTCTTGGAAGTCGTCGTTGGCGATGTCGGCACTTCCGGCAAACGTCGCGCATCCCTGTCCATTGGGGTCCTGGTGGGTGCGATGACGGGTCGGCGCCCAGGTGGAGGCTCCGTCGAGGATGTCCGCACCGGTGGCGGGCCGCCAGGTATCACCCTCGAGGATGCAGTCCTCGGGCTGGATCTCGCGCGTCTGGCAACACACCCGCGAAGCCCCACAAACGGCTTCGACATCGCCGGCCGCCCAGGTGGGATTGCACGGGACAGGACAGTTCGCCACAGCGGCCTCGAAGAGACCCGCACCCGCCGGGATGTCGCTGGTGCGCACGCACATCCCCGAGGTCCCCAGGCCATTGTTGCTGCCCGAGAACAGTGGAGTCGAGCCCGACGACACGTTCAGGTACTCCGGCACGTCACCGCCCACCGCCGCCGGGTCGTCGGAGCAGCAGGCGTACTCACTGCCGGTTTGATCCTGACGCGGGTTGCAAGCCGCGACCGGAAACCCGAGCGGCCCAGGCTCGCCTGGCCCCACAGTGGGTCCACCAGCTGAGAGTTCACCACAGTTCACGTATCCGTTCTCATTGGGCTGCGGATCGTTCCCGGGATCCGGCTCGGGCTCTGGTGGCGGCTCGCAAGCCTCACCGCTCTCGCCCAGCCTCTCGAGCTTCTGCCCGCACGCGGTCTGGCAGTCGTCGCCCGATGCGTTGTCGAAGCAGCTTCCGTTGTTGCCGTAGACCATGGCCTCCGACTCGAACTCTTCCGGATCGGTCTCGGCGAGACAATCGAGGTACGCGTCGCAGTTCTCGCGCTCCTCGACGGGAACGTTCGCGCCACAGGCCGCCAGGCCCGAAACCACACCGATGAGGATCCATCCGCCTCGCTTCATCCCGCGGACTATATCTCGACGCGACGCAAGGTCGGGAAGGTTCTCGCGAAGACGGCTGCAGTCACGCGACTCGAGCAAGACCTGCAGTCACTGACTGCTTGCCCTTGTGCCTTGCGCTCCGCCCGAGGGCGAACGTCGGTCGACCGGTCATTCCGTCACGTCCCCGGGCCGGTCGCGACAACCCGTCGTGACGAATCGTCGATCGCACAGGACGCTTGCGGACCCTGCAGCACAGTGGTTTGTTGGAAGGCGATGCGACAGCAAGGAATGCTCATCGTCGTCACGGCATTGGCCGCTTGTGGACCAAGCGTCGCCGAAGAGCCGATCGAAGTCATCGAGGTCTGCGGCAGCGAAGGGCCGGTTCGCCTTCTGAACGTCGAGGTCCCCCCATCCAACCCCGCAGGTGCGACGTGGGGCTCGGCCGTGATCGGTGAACGACGCGTCGCGGCCTGGTTCGACAGCAGCGCCAGCGAATACGAAGATGCGTTCGGCGCCTACCTGCTCGATGCGTGTGGTGGCAACGAGATCGAGCTCGGTGAACGCGAGCTTCCGCTGGTGGTGGGCGATGCAGCGTTCGTCTGCGACCCCGAGACCGGAGACGTCCGTCCGCTCGACGTCAACACGGGCGAAGCCGGCGAGGTCTTGGGGTCCGGACTCGACTGCAGCCCGTGGTTTCGGTTCGGCGCCCACCTCACCCTGCGCAACGTCGAGCAGAACACCTGGAGCCTCCTCAACCCCGATGGACTGATCCACCTTCCCTTGGAGGTCGACCCGTCGTTCCAAGAGTTCAACACGCTAGCGTATACCGACTACCTCTCCAGGTGGGGCTGGCTCTCAGCGCAGGTCGAGCAACAGCAGTGGGACTACCTCCTGTGGGAGAGCAGTCTCGTGAACCTCTCCACCGGCGAGCTCACGCCTACGCCTGACGGCGCGCTGTGGGTGTTCGGGGCGGACGACGGCCTCGACATGTTCATCGTCTACGAGCCGGATGCCGACGGAGTGTCCCAGACCGCGTGGTGGGACGACCTCACGTCCGACCCGCGACCGGCATTCGCCCTGCGCGACGCACAGCCCATCTGGGGCTCCGCCCCTCACCTGCCCGCTCTGCTCACCCGGGACGAAGTCGTCTTGGTGGAGCGCGGAGAGGCATTTCCTCGGCCGGCACTTCTCGAGACAACGCATGGGCTCGAGCGTCTCGACGCGACGCGGTTCGCCCAGCAGTCCGACGATCGGACTCGGGTCTGGGACATCCCGCGGGGCCGACTCCTCGTCGACTTTCCCGTGCCTGGCTATCGATGTAGCTGGGCATGGCCGACAGCCGACGCCCTCGTAGGCACCTTCGCCGACACCGCCGAATGTGAGACCCAGACCCGTTGGACCATTCCCTTGGACGGCTCCGATCCGCAGCCGCTCTTCGACCACCCACGCGGCATGCGGATCGGCCACTTCGCGCACCTCGACAACCTCGGCTACACGGCGGCCACCGATGGCCAAGGCGAGCTCGCGTGGATCGACCTGCAGACCGGCCGTCGGCAGACGGTGGTTCCCCGCATCGACGGCCTCGCGGTGCTGGGGCACACACCACTTCCTCGGCGGCCGATCAGCGAAGCGAGGGAGCTGGAGTACTTCGTTCGTCAGGGCGAGGATGCGGGGTTGTGGGTTGTCGGGGTGCCTGAGTAGGGGGAGTGCGTGCGTCTGCGCAGGCGGGCTGAGACGTGAAGACACAGAGACGAAAGCCGATGAGAGAGGCCCCGGGGCTCCCGAGGACAGCGATGCCAAGTCGGCTTGTCCCCGCGAGACGTGCCGTGTCAGCATCCTGTCGTGTCAGGACGATGCAATCCAACAACACGAGCCCATGCTGCAGACGCAGTGTCAGCTCCGGAAAGTGTTTCGCGGACCGAGCATCAAGGTTGGCCCCCGGGCGCCCGCGGCTACCTCACCGCAGCAAGCATCGTGGTTCTGCTTCTCACGTCCTGCTCCGCACCTTGTTCGGACACACCGACTCCACCCAACGTCGTGGAGCCGGCACACGATCGCTCATCTGCTGAGCAAGCCCCGCTCACTGTGCGGACGAAGGCCTGGAGCTTCAGCGTGCGCTGACGGACATCCAACGAAATCGTGTGCAGTGGGCATTTCCGGCTCCACCTGTCGCCTGGGATCTGCCCCGTATGGACTGGCTGGCGCCGGTCTTGGCCCTGGAGCACGACGCAGGGTTCTGGTGGGCAGGAGGCGAGGCCGTATTCCCCGCAGACGTCCACAAGCTCTACGATCGAGAGCTCGACAAGTACCCAGACTCATGGGGAGTGATGGTCGCCATCGGACCAGACACACCGACCGGCTCTGTCGCAGAGATGCTGCAAGCACTGCGAAAGCGAAACATCGTCGACGTGTTCTTCACCGTCGGTGTCCCGTGGGAGACCCCTCCACAGCCTCGCTCCGCGACGAGTCTTCCGGACTACGACAAACGCATCGGCGGTCCGAACGGTCGCCGTAGCCGAGTATCCCAGATCCGCAGGGAGGAGATCGAATCCTTGAACGCCACCTGTGACGGCATGCGAGACGCGTTCATTCGCGACACCGGATGGGGAGAGTACCTCGACGAGCTGCCGCCGAAGCTCGCAAAGGCCTACGTCGACTGTGACTGTAAAGCCGAGGCGGACCGCCTTGAGTTCTTCTACTACGTGTTCGCCATGGGGCCGAAGATCCACGAATCGCGCCCGGAGCTGTATCCCGCGATTCTCTCGGAGGACGGATACAAAATGCAGTTCCAGCCGGATGAGTCTTGGGGGCAGACCGTTGGGAAGCTCCCGGCACCGAGAGATGGATTCCGACTTCGGGTGCATCTTGCCCCGATTGATGCGGCTCAATAGGCACGGAACCGCGACGCGTGCGCATGTCGACGTACAGGGTCGCGTCGAGCTGATCGAGCGACGCTACGGCTCTTAGGCCTGCGCGGCCGACATCGAGTGCGTGTTCGGACCGGCCGTGCGTGATCACGGAGAGTGCGGTCATACTCTACGTGTGAACCGGGTCCGCCATGGATGAGCGCTTCACTCGACCCGTCCGAGCCTCGGCCGAACCGCGAGAGCGACGGCCGATTGGCTCGCACCGACCGGTACCCTGTCCTCGTCCCTCGCTTCGGCTTGCGTTCCGCTCGCACTCCGCCAATCATCGGGCGGCCCGATGGCAAACGAGGTCCGCATACACATCGACACCCTCGAGTACACGCGCGAGGGGTTGAAGACGAGGGACAACGTCTCTCTTCCGGTTGGCGAACACACCAAAGTTGTGCTCGTTCGTCCACAGCGGGTGCGCCCGTCAGGAACCACGGTTGCAGCGTTCGCTGCGGGCACAGCATTCCCCGGGCCGCCGGTGGTCGCGACGTTCTTGTCGGCCAAGGCAGCGCAGACCATCGGGGGATGGTTTGCGAAGTTGTTCGGCGACGAGGCGGTCGAGCAGACGGGCGTGTTCCAAGTGTTTGGGCACGGAGATTCAGACAGTGATGACGCGACGAGTAAGGCGCTGTCCGACCGGCGGGCGGAGATCTTCTCCGCACTTCTTGTGGGTGACGTCGACAAGTTCGCAGCCGCCGCCAGCGAGGAGCACTGGGGCCTTGCAGAACACCAAGCGATGCTTCGTGTGCTTCAGTGCGACCCGGGCCCCATCGACGGCCAGGACGGAGCGCTGACGCAGGCCGCGGTGAGGGATTTCCAGGCCGACTACGTCCACGGGTTCTTTCATGCGGAGTCGGAGACAGACCCTCGCAACCCAAAGCTCGCGATCGACGGAAGTCTAGGGCCCCAAACCACCGAAGCGCTGCTCGAGGCCTTCACGACAGCTTGCTCCCCGCGAATCGAAGAGGACCGGCTGCACCCCACCCATCCCAGCGCCGGCTGTGCCTCGTTCAATCGAATCACCAGCGAGGCGCCGCACCTCAACTCTCGTGCGACGTTGGTGGTTCTCCCACACCTTCCCGAGCACCACGATCAGGCACCGTGTACATCAGGCGACCACGCGGTCTGCCCCTTCGACGACCGATCCGAGTCGGGTTGCCTTTGGTATCGGGAACACGTCGAGGAGCTTCGCGAGGCGGACTGCGAACACGGGCACTACGATCTTCGCTGGCTCCCGCTCGCCAACGGCCGGGTCTTGCTCAGCGCGCTCACAACGCTACCCGATGGGGCCGAGGTCACGTTCCAGCTTCATCGATCCAAGAGTGTGACCTCCGCGGATGAGGTCATCATGGACGACATCGGCGAGCCGCTCTCCGAGCCGTCGCTAGGCATCGTGCGCCGCGGCGTCGCACAGCTTGTCTGGGACCCCGAGGGGCTCGACGTATTCGACGCGACACAGTGGTTTCGGCCGATCCCCTGGGAACTCACCGTGTCTGACCCGGAGGCAGCGTGGGACGCAGAAAATCAGCTGCGGGTTCCGGTGTTCACCGTTCGTGGTGGAGGCTCAACAGCGCTGTCGGGTCCACCAGCCCGTCAGCTGCATCAGCTACGGGTGGAGGAGGAGGGCGCAGCATCAAAGGCTCCCGCGAGTTGGGTGGTCGACGACAGCGGGCACTTCCGAGAGGTTCCGCTCTCCGCGGGCCGTGCAGATCTGTTCGCCTCGATCCGCAGAGGCGCACGCTCGGTGCTTGGGGTTCTCGTCGATGGGGCCCGCCCCACACCGCCGGAGACAGGCGCATGAGCGAGCCGCAGATCCCGGGCATGCGGCGCAAGCCGATACAAGTCACGCAGCCTGATGGAGAGTTCCAGCTCAAGTGGTTCATCGTGGTGAACCTGGCCGACCTCACCGATGCGGTCGTCAACGGCGAGCGAGTCGGCGGCGGCGCGACGAAGGCATCGTGGACGGACGACGACCTCGGCGCGCTGACGTACGGCCCCACGATGTGGGAGGCGCTGAGCGACGATCAGAAGGACAGCAATATCACCAAGCTGCTGGACTACCTCAAGCAGTTCGATCAGAACAACGATCCAATCAAGCACGCTCGGGAGGACTCAGGCTTCAAGAGTCGATACACAACCCCGGAGGGCAAAGAGCGCCGCACTCTGCTCTGGTTCCCCGAGGAGGTCACCCGAGCCGCGCCCATGCTCTCCCTGTCCTATGGACAACTCGCCGCGGAACGCACCTACCGTGCCCACTACCCGGACACCAACTTTGAGGTGGCGCTATCCTCGTTTCGACTCGCGTGGATCAAGCCGGTCGTCGAAGCCAATGCGAAGCTCGCCCACCAGCTGGCTCCGCTGAGAGAGGGCGTCGAACGGCTGGAACTTCTGCATCAGGTGGTCTCGGCGATGTTGGACTTCGCCGCCCCACCGGCCAAGCGCAAGAGGCTATGGAGGATCACCAAGCCGTACGTTACTTCCCCGCTCGCCTACCAAGAGGGGTTCGCCTACAAGCCCAACCCGACCGAGCTCTCCAACGCCCGCTCGCTGCGTGACGTCACCATTCCCGGACTGACCCAGGCCGCAGCGGCAGCGCTCGAGTGGCGGATGAGTGGCGTCGCGCGCCCGGGCCACCCCGGCACCGCGGATCTCGTCCTTGCGCAAGACCGCAACACGGAGGCCATGAAGCTTCTGGAGGCGTTGCGAACCAACGAGATCATCCAGCTGCTTCTGGGCGAGCACGAGAACGTCCTGCCCACGGTATGGAACCTGCTGGAGGAGATCCTGGTCGAGGCCTTCGCGCAACTCGCCACCGCCCCACCCGCGCTCGAGCAGCTGCTCGAGAGTGAGTTCATGTGCCTCGCACGTCTGGCTGTGCAGGGAGACTTCGACATGTCGAAGACCAAGGCCAACGGCCCCGCGTCCAAGGCACTGCTCAAGGAGATCGAGACATTTGTGCCCGAGACCGAGCTGGCGGAGAAGGCGACAGCCCTGACGAAGTTGTTCGGGCAGATGCGAGACGGCGTCGATGCATTTCGAGCTCCCAGCGCCACCTACTATCGACTGTGGACCATGGCCGCGCCACGGCTCATGCCCGTGATCAAGAGCGTGGCCAAGCGACGGGTCTACATGCTTCGCGCATCGTTCCAGACCGCCTACGCTCAGAACCCACTCTCCCCTCAGACGCAGCAGTACTTCAGCAAGATGCAGGACTACTTCGACGTCATCGACAACGAGAATCCCGAGATGCTGAAGCACTTCCTCGACGACCTGCTCGCGCGGACGAAGCGAACGAGGCTGGTTGGAGCGGCGGCGTGGTCTGGGTTTAGCTTCATCGCGTCGGCGGCCAGCCTGGGCCTGGCGTTCCGGTACCTGACGCGCGCTGATGTGACGGACAGGACGTCGTCAGACGCGTTGGCCCTGACGACCAGCCTGCTGGCTACGACGAAGGGCGCGGCGGACTTCGTGGGCAGCGTGTCCGAGGCGGCTCCGTACTTCCAGGGACGGATCCGCAACGCGCACGAGACGTACTCGCGGCTGACGACGGTCGGTGGCAAGGCCGGGGCATCGCTTTCGATGCTCGACCCGGTGATTTCGGTGTTCTTGTTCGCCGGGGCGGCGCTGGCGTATGGCGAGGCGAACGTCGCGTATCGGAAAGCCAAGCGGCGCAAGTCGGACACGGCCGACGAAGATCGAGACGTGTCCGAGAAGCGGGAGCAGGCGATCCTCGCGCTTGTCGGAGTCGGGTTGGGCATGGCTTCGCTTGCTTTGATGATGCCGCTGCCCGTGGCGGGGGCTGTGCTGGCGCTGGGGGGCTTGGCGCTGGACCGAGAGACTTGGAAGTCTCTCTCCGGGCTATCGAGTCTGCCCGGGCCCGGAAAGATCGCGAAAGACACGTACGATTTCCTGACGGAAGAGAAGTTTCGAGATGCGATTCAATACGCCCCAACCCACGCCGAGATTTCCACCCGGGTTGAGTCACTGCGGGGGTTCGTCAGCGAGACCTTCGAGGAGGGAACGGGAACGTTCTGGGCGATGGGTGCCGCCCTTCTCTCCAGCACGCACCGAGACATCCTTCGTAGTCAGTACGGCTTCCCCAGTACTCTCATCGATAAGTTGGTCGAGGCTGGCTAGATCGTTAGCAGCGAGCGCCCTGTTCGTTGTCTGTGGCTGCCGCTCCCCAGCTACACTAGACGTGGGGGAGGCCACTCCAGACCTTGTTCAGGCAGCGGAAGCGACAACCGATCCGGCGAGGAGCCAACTCGAGGCGGGACCGGGGCCGGTCGACGCTACCGTATTGACCTTCCCGACCAGCAAGATGTCCCTGCAACTACCCCCGGGCGTAGTTGCCACCCCGCCCGACGAGATACGAAGCGCGTACGAGGTGACGATTGCCGGCGCCACGGTCTGGCTCAATCGGAACACGGGAGCACCCGACACGGCGGAGGCGTTCCGGCAGCGGCTAGGCGGTGAGATTCTCTACGCGGAGCTCGATGAGGAGCACTCCGCCTTCGCTTCCCGTGGATCTGTGCGGGGCGACAAAGACGCAATCGAGGTCTGGGGATACGCGCCTGGCTTCGGATGCCAGGGCATCAACGTCACCCCAGACACACTCGACGAAGTGTTCTCGCTCTGCGCCAGCATCCGGGTCGCCAGTAAGCCCACCGAGTACTCGGAGTTGCCCAAAATCCGCGAAGTCCCGTCCCTGGGAATGGCCACCAGAGGGATCGACGACAGCCAGTTCTCGCTCACCCGCATGGAGTGGTCGAACTTCACTTGTGAGTTCGTGCTCGGAGAAATCAGAAGGCCGGAACGGGAGCGCCACGTGGAGACCGTGAAGACCTCAAGCGGCTCGGTCCGGGTGTGGTGGGAGACACGCAGCGACCGTACGGACATCGGGCGGACGATGGGGTGGACGGAGAGTGGGAAGTACTGCTGCGGATTCACCACCGCGTACTGGTTTCAGCCAGACGACAAGGACAACTACGCGCCGCTGATCGAGGCCTGCGACAACGTGGAGCAGGACGGGTGGCCGGAGAAGTTCCTTCCGGATCCGGTCAAGTAGGCGACGGCCAACGGCGCGAAAACAGCCGGGGACAGGCTCGTCGAGTGCGGTTTAGAATGCCGCGAACTGATGCGGTTCTGCGGTTCAGCCCCATCCTCCGAGAAGGGCGCAGCCAAATCGCATCTCAAGACCAGCGTCGATCAGCTCGACGAGGGGATCGTACTGGGGAAGACGCAAATACCCAAGGAGCCGAGAGATAGGGGGCGGACCAGTTTGCCGAAATATGCCGCGACTCCCAGGCGGAGGATCAGGATACCGGGGAGCCACCCCCAGGCGAGGAGGGCATGCGTGGCGAGCTTGGTTCAGGCTCAGGCGCTACGGGTGATGCTTCTCTGCCCACCACTCGCTTCGGCGCTCGTCGCCACCGAGCGGTAGCCGGTGCTGCGCAGAGACGTACACGTATCCGTACCGATCCACCTCCACGTCGGCCTTGAAGCCGGGCAGGAAGAGCACCGGTCCGTTGAACTCCGGGTCGGTTCCCTCGGCCTGGTGCTGCCAGCGCATCTGGCCCTCGCGGTCGTAGCTCCGGACGACGAGCCGGCATGAGTCGAACAGGGCGCCCCCAGCATTAAAGGAGCATGTCTCGGTCGATACCGCGATGGTGCGACCGAACGGATCCGTGGTCACCGCCTGGGCGAAGTCGTCGTTGTCTGGACCGTCGACGGTCCACTCCTCGAGGAGGTCGTCGTCGTACGCACGGACGATCCGAGACCAGCCGTCGCCTTCGTTCACGGTCCCCGAGACGACTAAGCCTCCGTCGTCGAACCAGGCCACGTCGTATCCGATCGACGTGTCGAACTCGCTGCTCAGGGTGAGCTGGTCTTGCAGGTCCCCCGAGGCGTCGTAGATCGCCAGCCAGAGCTTGTCCGACCCGACCGCGCGTCCACCGACCACCGCGATCATACCGTCTGCGCGCACATCGAAGTCGTAGGCGACTGGGCTTCCGTCGGTCATCGCCGAGCCGGTCACGTCGCGCTTCCAGTCGACGGTGAGGTCATCCGTCAGGCGCGCGAGATACGAAGAGGGCCCGGTACCAACGTAGGCTCCGAGGATGTAGACGCGCCCGTCTCCATCTCGCTCGAGCCCCAGAGCCCAGTTGGCCGGCCCCGGGTTGGGAGCGCCGTTGATCGTGGTTTGACCCGCGGCGTTCCCCGCCGCTGTGTATTCGAAGAGGCCCGTCGTCCCGTCGCCAGCGTCGCCGAACGAGCCCGCGACGAGGTGGGTCCCGTCCTCGCGAATGATGATGTCGGAGCCGAAGGTCGAGCCGTCGTTTTGCGTGGACTGCCAAGATGCTCCCTCAGCACGATCGGCACGGAGCACGTTCTCCTCATTGGCAACCTCGGCCGCGCCGGTCCACACAACTTGGTCCCCCTCGGCGTTCGGTCGGATTGCGTACGCCGAGGCGCCGACGCCGTTGTCGAAGTTCCAGCTCTCGATCAGCCCACCGTTCGGGAGGTCGAAGTTCGCGTCGATCGTCGCAGACGCTGTGTTTCCGTCGTTGTCCCGCACCACGGCCTGGAGTTCGGAGTCGCCGTTCTCCTCAGCGCCGGAGACCAACATCTCCGCCAAGAACCCGCCTCCGGTCTCCATGTCGACGACAGCGACGGACGCCCCGTCGCGGAAAAACTCTGCTTCGACCACGGTGCCGTCCGGGTCGGTCGCCTCGACGCGCAGGTCGACTCCACTGGAGACTCCCACCGCCAGATCGGCTTCAACCCCATTCGCCGTGAACAGGGTGATCGTGGGCGGTTGCCCGACGGAGCCCGATGAGTCCCCGGTTGTGTCGACGCCGCTGCTCGCGGTGGATGTATCCGCACCGATCGTCGACGACGAGCTTTCGGGGGTTGAGCCTGACGATTCGCCACTCCCTCCTGAACCCCCTGTGGCCGTGTCGGTCTCTCCAGAGCCGCCAGTGCTATCCACCGCGGGTACGCTGGGCGCGAAGCAAGCGGGAAGAATTGCGAGAAGGGCAGTCGGGAGCGTTCTGTAGATCATCGTCAAACCACCACTCGACCATAGGAGCCGAGCGTTGCAGAAGTTTTTCACACCACGCGAGCAAGCGTCGACTGCGCCGATGTAGAGTCCAGGCTCGCCTTGCCCAGTCAGGATAGCCGAGACGAGCTCCCATGGTGGCGAACAGACCTCCTGGTCGCTCTCGTGGGGACGCTGCTCGTCCTGCCGAGCCTGTGGGCCGGGCTGCATTGGGACGACATTCCGATGGCTCAGAACCTGCAGCGCTGGCTCGGCGGCACGTCGGATCAGCCGTGGTGGGACGTGTTCAACCTCGAGGCGCCCGATCCCCGGCGGCGATTCGGAGGAAGGGTGCCGTGGTGGTCGGTCGACACCCTGTTCGCCAGGTTCTTTCGGCCGGTCGCCGCAGCGACCCACCTGCTCGACTACCGACTCTGGCCCTCCAGCCCCATCGCGATGCACGCCCAAAGCATCCTGTGGTTCGGAGCGCTCGTTCTCGCCGTCGTACGCTTCTTCCGGACGCTGCTCCCAGGGCGGGTGGCGCTCGCCGCAGGTGCTGTTTACGCAACTTCGTACGTTCATGCGGTCCCGGTTGGCTGGCTCTCAGCCAGAAATGCAGTTATCGCGGGATGCTTTGGTTTCTTGGCGTGCACCGCGTACGTACGGTGGAGGCAGCAGGAAGCTAAGGCGTTCTCATGGGCGCCCGCATTCCTCGTGCTGAGCGTGTTGTCGGCCGAGTCGGGGGTCTCCGTCCTTGCGTTCGTAGCTGCATACGAGTTGACTGTCGGCCGCGACCGACCCGCAGGGCGATGGGGCAGGCTCGGGGCCATGGTCGCGACAGTGGGGCTCTGGCGGCTTGCGTACAGCGCAGCGGGCTTCGGGGCGATGGGGTCCGGAGGCTACATCGACCCCATGCGCTCACCGGGGATTTTCCTTCAGGAGGCCCCGGCCCGATTCGGGTCGCTCCTGGCGTTTCTCCTCAGCCCGTTTCGCATTCTCGTCGCGCACGGTGTGAGTCTCCCGGTGGCAGTTGCATTCGGATGTCTCTTCCTCGCTGCAGCCGCCGTCGTCGTCCGGACCGCGGTTCGGCGCGAGCTTCGGCTTTGGAGTGCATCGGCGTTCTTGTGCCTGTTGCCGCTGGTCGCCGCAGCGCCAGGCGAGCGACTTCTGACGTTCGCGATGGCTGGGCTGAGCCCTGTGATCGCGACGGTGCTCCTCCGGTACCAGGAGTCCTCAAAGCCCGGGCGAGCCGGGGTCGTCATCGTCGGGCTGACCTTCTGCCTGGTTTCGCCAGCTGTTCTTTTCGCGGGGTCGTACGACCAGTCCTACGACCTGCGGACCGTGGACCGCACGTTGCCAACGATGGCCGGTATCTCGAGCGACGACGCTCGAGGGAAGAACCTGTTCATCTTGCACTCGCCCGGCCAGGCGCCGGTGAACACGATGCGGGCGGCTCGCGGGCGTGCTGGGCTGGTCATGCCGGCGTTCACATGGAACCTGTTTCCCTCAGACTCCCCTGCGAACATCACACGTGTCGGATGCTGCGCGATCGAACTCGACCACAACGACGGGCTCTCCCGAGGTCCTCTCGTGGTGTTCTTCCGGGGCCTGGACAGCCCGATGCAGGTGGGAGACACCGTGAAGACGCTGGCGTTCTCGGCGGAGGTTCTCGCGGTGAACCCTCGGGGCGTGCCGACACGAGTGCTCTTCACCCTCCCTGAGCCGCTTGAGTCCCCGCGGAACCTGTTCGTGTCCTGGAACGGGGAGGACTTCGAACGGGTTCCTGTGGAGGAGCTGTAGGCGCCTCGTAGAGAGTATTCTTGCAACGATCGGCGCTGGCGCCGACAGGGGTGCGTGAGCGGCTCGGCACTGGTGGCGAAGGTGCGAGCCCAGCCCGTGAAGAAGGTTTCCTTACCCGCTATTCCGAAGCAGCATCCCAGCCAAACTGTGCCAACACTGTGGATGGCGTGGACGGGCCGCCCAGGGTGGCGATGACGCCGAGGCCTGGGAACGTCGCGCGCGCTCGGTCATCATCGTCGACAAAGCGACCGCCGAAGCTCATGTCGAGCATCTCGTCGCCTTCATAGGTCGCACCGATCGCTTCGAGGAGCGCCTCCGCTTGCTGCTCGCTGAGCACCCCGGAGGTCTCTTCCGCGGTGTCGCGTGACAGAGAGAAGCTCCACGCCCCGGCCACGTCTTCTCCACCAGGCACCAAGACCCGGGTGGTCGCGGTCAGCTCGAGCCGGTCGATTTCACAGCCCTCGGACACCGGTACATACGCGGCCTCCTCGTCGACTTCGAGGCTGAACACGAACGCCGCCGCGTCGTCGGGTGGCTCGGCCGGCCTCGTGCGGTCGTCGGCGACGTAGACGTAGCCGTCGTGCTCCGCTTCAATCTCAGCGACGACGTCGCGAACAGACGCCTCCATCCCTTCAAGCGGCCCCTCAAAGTCTGAGAGCCGGATCAACTCGGACGGCCGGTCCGGGTCGCAAGCACCGTAGTCGGGCGCGGAGTAGGTGCACGCCGCGAGGGTCACGACGCTGGTGAGGGACGCTGCGGTTCTTATGGACTTGGACACTGGAATCCCTCAGCACGACACGTTGGAGAAGAAGGAGCTTGGCCAGGCTTCGAGCCAGTTGCAAATGGAACTGACGCTGCCGGACCGAAGCCTCTTGCCAGCACCGCAGTCCCGGGGGTCGTCGCAACTCTTCACATGGACGAGGTAGATGACGCGATCGCCGTTTTTGCTGATGTAGATCGGCGCGCCGCTGTGACCGGGTTGGCTGTCGAGCCAGTGCTCCACGTAGTTCGTATAGGCACCGCGAGTTTCCCCAAAGATATGATACATGTAGCCGCCGCAGTCGCCATCACTGTCGAAGGCGTTGGCACAGTCTCTCGTGGGTCCCGGGTAGGCGTAGTGGTTCCACCCCTGCTTGAAATCTAGCCAGCTTGTGCCTTGGTAGCCGAATCGAACCCAGCCCGGAGACCGGGCCTCGTCGGCGAGGGTCAGGACCGCATAGTCGTACTTCATGCCGCCGTCAAACGACCCGAGCGGCCAAGCGTACCAGGTCACGCGACGGACCCCGTGGGGGAACTTCGAGTTTGACGTCCACGGGCCCGGGTCGGCATCGCCATTCCATGAGTACCCGCGGGCGGCCGGTCCAACGGCCGAAACGGTGATGTCGCCTTGGGTGTTCGCGATGACATGCGCTGCCGTCAAGACCGCTCGTGGACCGATCGAACCTGAAGATCCGCTGCGACCCCAATTCACAGCTGTCGTCCAGACCGAGCCACCGCCTGTCTTGCGGAACACCTGCTGCCCCACCGCCCGATACGGATAACCGCTCGTGGTGATGGGGATCCGCTGGTCCGACCCATGGATGCCGCTGCGCGACTCCTGCGGAGCAAAGAACGCACTCCTGGGGGCCACTTCATCCTCGCCCGGAGTACCTTCTTCCAGGCTGCCGTACGTTGCCGCTTCGGGCATCGAGGCCAGGGCTCGAACCCGCTCCAGGAAGGCATCCTCTCGCTCGAGGAACAACCGACCATCAGCGGAGAGCATCAACCCGCGGCCGGCGTCGGTGTCCCGGAGTTCCTTGGGTAGGTCGACACCCTGGTCTGGGTCCTCCACGTCGACTCCATGAGCCTCCAAGACGTCGCGAACATTGCCCTGCGGCGGAGTGTCGTGGATCCAGGTGTCTTCACCCTCGATCTTGACGTACCCGATGAACTCGAACTGCTCCGCAGGGGGAGACTCGCGGGCAATCTCTCGAAGCACGGATTCGGCGTCAGCCGCCTCCCCTGTACTCGCCAACCTCGCTTTCCCCCTGCCCTTCGTCGACGGCGCACCCAGACAAGAACGACGTCACGGCGAGGACTGAAATCGCAAGGGCGGCAAGCGGCTGACGGTGGTTGTGGGCAGTTCCGGACACTCGCTTAGACTGGGGCACCGAGGCTGGGTACTCAAAAAGAAGATGCTCGAAGGTGCAGGTCCGGGGTCAGTTGCCTGAACCGGACATCGTGATTCATGCGCGGCCAGGACGGAGCGGAGTGAGGCCGGGTTGAGGGCAGTTCGCAGGTTGCTGTCTTCCGCGACGAGACGCGGCCGTGAGCTCAAAGCGGCGGCTACCCGGCCCACGCGGCCCTCGGCGCCTCACCGACAGCAAAGATCAGCCGTGCCGTCGTTGTCGTTGTCCGCCCGGTACACACGCGAGCGTGCGGCGCCGCTGTCATCGCGAAGCCAGGACACCGCGAGGCTGTCGGAGCACGAACTCGTTGCGAGCTGTGGAGTGGTCAGCAGGAGGTGGTTGCCCGCGATGACTTGTTCGTCCATGAGCGGCTCGGCGTTGGCGTCGAAGGTGCGGACCCAGCCGGTGAAGAGTTCGTGGATGGTGTACGCGACGGCGATGTTGACCTGGGCGACTCCGAGGCGCTGAGGGTCGGTCTCATAACTCTGCCCGGAGAACTCCGCGCTCAGGCTCAACCCGCCAGCTCAATCCGCAACGAGAATGAACGGCTAGGGTCCACAGGAAGCACATGGACCGAGTGCGTTCCCGCCTCGAGCAACCGAACGGGAGCCTCCCCGGAGGGCGCGGGCTCAGCCATGTTTGAAAACCCTGGTGGCCAATCAAGTGGTGACGGGCAGGTCGCCTCGCAGCTCGACCGAGCCACCCTTGCGTTCTCGGCCACGACGACGACCTCGGTGTCCTCGGTGCACTGCAGCAGGAACCGGCGGTGCGGGTACCAGAACTCGTTCCGGTCGCCGGACGCCCCGACCCACTCAGGGGCTTGGGCGCAGTCGGATGGCGACACGATGTCGGGCGGGAGCTGGAGCGTAGCGCCTCACATGGAGAACCGAGATGACCACGACAAACCGACCACTTCGACTGGACTCGCTGGATCTGCTTCACGACCGCCTGATCCACGCAACAAGCTCCGGGCGGGCCATACGGTGGAGATCAAACCCGCGCCGGGCATTGTGTATCTGCTGTGTCGGGACGCTGGGGGGCGTGCGTCCCCCCTCCTGCTTTGATGGCTTCGGTCGCTGGCGGGGACGACTGCTGCGGCCTCGCACCCACTACACCGGCCCAATGTCGACGATCTCGACGGAGAAGGGGCGCTGAGGATCCTCCGGCCGGATCTTCAGATGGTGATCCCCCGCTCGCGTGTGGCTTGTGAACTCCACTTCGCCCAAGAACTCGGAGACGATTTGCCAGGTCCACGGCGGAGCAGACTCCATCGGTGTGCAGGCCTCCTGACACTCCTGCCGCGTCACGATCGCATTGTCGACTCGGTAGCGGATCATCCGGGGCTCGGCGAGCCGCAGTACGCCGAGATATTCTGGGTACCAGTCGTCGCTCCGGCTCGTCGTGAACCCGGCGACGTCAGCATCGGCGCAGCGTGCTGGTTCGAGGTCCAAGAGGAACGGAAGCTCCATCGTCGGGACGACCTCGTCGTTGCACTGCCACAAGAGTAGAGGGCACTGGGGCTCGGCCTGAAAGTCGTCGAACGCATCGAAGATCTCGTCGCCAAAAGCCGTGACGAACGCCGCATCGATCTGTTCAGAAGACGCATCGGAGGGCGCGCGCTGATACGCATCTCGCACTGCGGACAAGCCGTCGCGTCGCCCCAAGAAGGACATGAGCTGGGCGGAGGGGTAGTACTCCGCGGTCGAGAACTCCGGACGCTGCAGATAGACGAAGGACTCGGGGTGCGGTGGGGTCCAGTAGGACTGCAGGAGTCCGCTAGGACCGATGAGCTCGGCGACCCCCTCGCTGAAGACCGGCGCTGCTCCCCCGTCCGGCTCCGCCGTGACCAGGTGTCCAACTTCGTGCACGTAGGCCAGCTGCTTCGAAACCCACGCGAACCCACCGCCGCGAGCGGCCCCAACGCCTTCGCCCTCCTCGAAGAGGCGGAGGTCGACGACAAAACGCTCCGGGCTTGGTTCCTCGGCCGTGTTTCCGCGCCATTGCTGGCTTGTGACGATCGCGAGTCGGTCTGCAAACTCCGCTTGCCCTCCGCACAACTCTATCTCCGTCGCTCGCTCGGCTTGGTGGGTGACTTTCGCGCCGACCCACTCGAGACCTGATGGCTCGCCGCAACCGCTGGCGAGGGCGGCGACCGCCAGAAGGTATCCCGCCGCCTTCACAGAGCTACCGTACCTTGTACGGTGAGATCGGACCAGCGACGTCGAAGTCGATGCTGGCGAAGCTGCCGCCAAACCCATCGGACCCACCTCCTCGAAGCCTCAGCGTTCCATGTTCCTTGCTGCTGTCGAGCTGCAATTCCCCGAGGACGCGGCCCATGCTCCCGAGTCCGTTCTCGCCAAGTAGGAGACTGCCGCCGCCAAGGCTACCGGTGACCAAGTTGGTCTGGTCCCATTGAAGCAGCACGTCAAGCGACGTGCCCGTCCGAGTGCTGAAATCGAATGACCCAACGCAACTCGTGCCCGAGCTGCAATCGAAGGTCACGGGCGCTTTTCCGACGTGCTGAAGCGACAGAACTGCCGTGTCGAGGCTGTACTCTGAGAACGCTGTAGGGCCATCGAGGTCCAGGTTCAGCGCCCGCAACTCGAGGTCACAGATCTCCTGGTGCCGGCCCAACTCGCAGTCTGATATCGAGATCTCAAACTCCCCATCGGCGCTCACAACTCGCTGAACACCACCAAGCTGAAGGTCGACCGAGGACGACTGCGGCGCGGCGCTCGTGAACGAGCCACTGTGCGAGGGCGCAACTACGGAACCTGGGTAGTCGGCCGTAGGATCGAGATCGGGTACGCACGAACCGAACAAGGCGCCGCCGAAGGCACTCGCACTGACCCATGGACCATTGATATCAAGCAGCTGATCGCCGCCCGGCGTGAGGAACGGGAACTCCCAGGGGTTGAGCACAGAGATATTGTCCGGAACCTTCTTGCTGCAGAAGCTCGCGACCTCCGCCGGATCTACGGTGCCAGAACCGTTCGGGTCGATGAGTGAGTCGGCAGGATCGACACACGCGTGAAAAGCGTTGTTTTCCGGGACACAGGCTTCGCGGCCGTCATTGCCGCTGTTCGTCACGAAGTAGCAGCACCGGACGAACTGGCCGTCCCCGTCGCTGGGTCCGCCCGTTCCTTCTGCTCCCGAGTCCATGTCGCCCCCGGAGTCGTCAGCCGGATCACAAGCAATGGCGCCTACAGCGAGTCCGAGCCCGAGTAGGGTCAATACGAAGTTCCTCTTCGAGTTCCACATCCAATGGGCTTACGAGGATGTGGTGACTTGAGCAAAAGAAATTGCTCCCGCGGACAGGTCGGTCACGGCGGTCGGCAATTCGTCCGGACATCGTCGAGGAACGTCAGCAAAGAACCTGGTGTCGGCGCTTGTCCGGGTCGCGAGTGAGCTGCACCTCGAAGATCATCCGCGTGGGCCTATCGGACCTCTTGGGGACAAACTCTACGACGAGGTCGGCCCGGTACTCCGGCGGCCGGATCTCGCTGTAGATTTGGTCTCGGGTGCGGAGTTGGAGGTCCGCAGGCATCGGCTGGCCGGTCGCCCATTCCGCGATGGCCCGCGTCATGGTTTCGCTCTCGCGGACCATGGCGACGAGCACCTCGTGGAGTTGCGACGGCATCCGGCGGTAGTGCGCGGGTTGGCGGGCGGCGAAAGAAAAGCGGGCGGAGGTGCAGGTGATGGCAGCCCACGGCCCTAGATTTCCTCTCCCGTACCGCCCGAGCTGGCTTCATCGCCGTTCAGGCGTGGAACCCGGGCCTCACGGACAGCAAAGATCCGCCGTGCCGTCGTCGTCGTTGTCCGCCCGGTACACACGCGAGCGTGCTGCGCCGCTGTCATCGCGGAGCCAGGACACCGCGAGGCTGTCGGAGCACAAACTCGTCGCGAGCTGTGGCGTGGTCAGCAGGAGGTGGTTGCCGGCGATGACTTGTTCGTCCATGAGCGGCTCGGCGTTGGCGTCGAAGGTGCGGACCCAGCCGGCGAAGAGCTCGCGGATGGTGTACGCGACGGCGATGTTGCCGTCTGCGTTGATGCCTACGCTGACCGGGGGGACGTGGCGCTCGCGGGGGTGGTCGACGTAGACGGGGCCGTGCTGGTTGACCTGTGCGACTCCGAGGAGCTGAGCGTCGGTGTCGTAGGCGTGCAGGAAGCCGTCGTCTGAGTTGTTTGAAACCCAGGTGATCGCGAACCGGCCGTCGCTCGCCATGTCGAAAAGTCGGTCCTGCCGAACCGCGTCCCCATCGTCCGTGTCCAACTCTCGTGCAAGCAGTTCGGCGTATCGGCGGGTGGTGGCACCGACCACGGCTAGCGCTCTCCGTCGCGGCCGGGGCTTCGTTGGCGGCCTGGCTCGTCGCGCTCGGTGTCCGCGCACAGGTCTGGGGGGCGTACTCCGTTCTGGACCTCCTGCTCTACTCGGTTCCTGGCTTCGTTGCGTTGGTACCACTCGCTCTAGTCGCCGCGTGGTCGTCGGCTGTCACCCTGCGGTCGCGCCCTCGTGTGTTCCTCTTGCTGGTGCTCACCTCGCCGGTCGTGGTGCTGCCCACACGAACAGCCGTGCGCGCGACCCAGCAGTACCTGTGTGGCGAGGCCGAGATCGAACGAGGGGCGAACTTTGGCATGGGTGGCGGAAGCCTGCGGAACTACGGCGGACTGGATCTGCCGACGAGGGTCCCAGTTCACTTCACATCCACAACGTGCGGCGGCTTGGCAGTCCACCAAGAGCTAGCGTTCGCAATCCACAATCGCACGCTCCGGATTCTCGACTCAGCGTTTGGCCCGATGGTCGGCACCTACCAAGGGCGGCTCCCGTCACCCAAGTCGCTGCAGCGCATGCTCGTCGCCGAGGGCCAATGCCTCCCCGGCGACCTCGAGAGTTCGTTTTCTTTCGAGGGCAGTTCGTACGCCACCCCGACGGCCGTGTCGGAGGACTTCGCATCGACGCGCGTTGTCGTCTTGGAGGGTCGTGTTGCGGCCTTTGAGACCTGCGGCGATCGCGGCTACGGACAGCGCTGTTGGATCGACGTCGTCGACCTCGCAACGGACCGGATCCTCAGCACCGACGCGTCCGCCAGCGACATGTCCGTGCCGTGTGGCAGCCGATAGCGGGATATGCATGGCGGCTTGCGGGAGACGCCACTGAAGCCTACTCGAGTTGCTGTTCGGAGGATCGTTGCCAGTGTGCTGTCGGAGCACGAACTCGTCGCGAGTTGCGGAGTGGTCAGCAGGAGGTGGTTTCCCGCGATGACTTGTTCGTCCATGAGCGGCTCGGCGTTGGCGTCGAAGGTGCGGACCCAGCCGGTCAAGAGTTGGTCAATGGTGTACGCGACGGCGATGTTGCCGTCGGCGTTGATGCCTACGCTGACCGGGGGGACGTGGCGCTCGCGGGGGTGGTCGACGTAGACGGGGCCGTGCTGGTTGACCTGGGCGACTCCGAGGAGCTGAGCGTCGGTGTCGTAGGCGTGCAGGAAGCCGTCGTCTGAGTCGTTGGAAACCCAGGTGATGGCGAACCGGCCGTCGCTGGCCATGTCGAGGTCGCAGGGGGCCGTGGTTGGGTCACCCGGGGCGGAGGCGGGCCAGGCGTCTTCGAGGGGGGTGCCGTCCTGGTTGAAGCGGCGCGCGTAGCAGACCGGGTCGTCTTCGGTGGTCCAGGCGGCGATGAAGTTGCCCTGGGCGTCGGTGGCGATGTTGGGGCGGACGATGACGACGTGCTCGGCGGGGCTCACTTGGATGGGTTCGCCGCCGGGCGATCCGTCGGGGGCGAATGCTTGCACCGAAACGGAGGGCGGGGCGGACTGCTCGGGGGTCCACGCGACGACGAAGGAGCCGTCGTCGGAGATGTCCAGTGCCGGGGACAAGCTGCCGAGGTAGTGCGCGGGTGGGCTGGCGAGGGTGAGTGCGCCCAGGGGTCGGCCGCTGGAGTCGAACTTGCGGACGAACGGGCCTTCGGCGTTGGAGTCGGCGCCGAGGTATGCGGCGACGAGTTCGCCTGTGGCGTTGGCTGCGATTGCGGGGGGTTGCGTGACGAAGTGGGACGGGCCGCTGACCTGGAGCATCTCGCCGAGGGGTTCTCCGGTGGGCTCGTATTGTTGGAGGTAGACGCCGAAGGTGTTCTTCGATCCGGATGTCCGGGCGACAGCGTATCGGCCGTCGGCGTCGATGGTGATTGCGGGAGGGCCGGCGTGGTGCCCCCGAGGGCTGGCGCGTTGGTGGTCGTCGGGCAGGAGGTGGCGCCAGTTCCGAAGGTCGCCGCAGGCGGTTGGGGCGACGCACTCGAGGGTGTCGGGGTCGCTGGCGGATGTGTCGCAATCGTCGCCTGAGTTGCAACCTTGGCCGACGGCGCAGGGGTTGGGGCAGTCGCCGCCGCAGTCGATGTCTGTCTCTGCGCCGTTGTGGATTCCGTCATCGCAGGTGGGTGCGGGGCCGCTCGAGAAGGAGTTGCCACGACCTTCTCCCCCCTCCTTGTATGCGTCTTCCTCACGTTCGCTGTGCTTCATATTGTCTCGATTATCCGAGTGTCCGGCCAAGCCGGTCATCCCAGACACCTGCAACATGAACCCCCATACCAACCGGCCACACGACCGCCGTCTCATTCTGGGACGCATCCGTCCGACCGTTGAGAAAACAGGTGTGTGACAAAGGATTCGACTTTCCACACCGGCTTGGTTCTGATTCTATGTAGCTCTCCCGCTGCTAGTAAGCTCCTACGGCTCACACAGTGCCGTCGCAGCACGCTTGCCCTCACCGACTTCGGGAGCCAGCGACACAACAGCGACCTCAGCAGCACTGCCCGCCAATGTAAAGGCCCGCAAGGGGTTGACGCCACACCGGGCAGGGGAAAGCAAAAAAAGGGCGGATACAACCCGCGCAATCCCACTCGCCCACGCCAGCCTGCGAACCCGCATGATACCGCAAGTACTCCCGCTGCTCATTCTCCTTTTCTCCCCGCCGGCCGGGATTGAAGAGACCCCTCCCGTGCCTACCACAGCGACGGAGCCGTCAGCCCTTTCGATCGCCGAGGTGTCTCCTTCAAGCAGTATCTCGGTGGCACCGAGCGCGCAGTACGACGCGAGAGACTGCCAAAAGATCATGGACTACGAAAGTTCGCTCGGTCCGCGGGCACCTGTTCTGAGGTCGAAGTGCGGCGTCGTTGCTCGCGTCCACGAGTACTGCGAATCTCCACTCACCGTTCGTGAAACGGCACCTAGCCCTGCCGAAGTCGCGGCTACACGCCGGCGCCTCGCGGCCGGGACCTCGGGGCAAGACCTAGAGGACCTCTGCCCGGACCCATCTGACATTGCCAAGGAGTTCACAGCTCCTACAAAAGGACTCGTCTCCGACGGGGTACCGTTCCAAGATCTAGTCCTACGTGGGCTCTCGAAGTTTGTTAGCTCGAGGCTGGAAGCGGAACTATCCCTTTCGCTCCAAGAACGTGTCACCGCAGAGTTGTGCGCCGACGGTACTGCGGGGCCAGTACTTCTGAGCAGGACATGCACCATTCTCGGTGCGAGCCGGGAGAAGAACTCCCCGCCGGCATGGGGTGTAGTAAAGGCCGCGGTGGAGCGGGACCTCCGTGATGCCCCTAGGAAGATCCTGAGCACTCCCGAGTTCGAGAGACTTGTAGATGACGAAGGAAAGACTGCGTTGTCCCGACTCCTCAACCTGCTCGACGCCGTGGAGCTAGGAGAAGACCCACAAAAGGTCGCCATTCGTTGGACAACCCTTGCCGAAGACGACGCCTCCGAAGTCACGAAGATCTTCGTCCAAGCTGGGTACCTGATGGCGAGTGTCGGGAAGACTGCCGAAGAAGCCACAGGCGCAACCGGAGAGCGAGAGGTTTCTTTCGTAGTTCGCCGGTTTGTGGAGTCGATTGGCCGGACGGACGTCCTAGAGGACGAACTCAAGCTTAAGCGTATCAGAGTAGGGACCTCAAGGGCGATCGTCGCGCTTCAGGCAATCCAAGAGGCGAAGGAGCTGCTGAGCGCTCTTCCCGCCTCAGACCCGGTCTACGACGAAGAGTATGCCGCGTACGCAGGGGCGATATTCGAGGGGGTGACTGCGGTTACGGCCGTTGCGGCGCTGGTGTCGCCAGACCTCACTGCCTCGACGGAGAAGGTACGCGAGGCATCGGAAGTCCTCTCGTCGATCAGCGAGTCAGTCCGCACCCGGAACTACGCCGAACTGGTACTTGCAGTTCTCGAGTACGGGACGAAACACGGGACTCTACCTGACTGGTATGTGCGTTGGCTACCGTTCGTGGCGGAGGTCGCGTCAGCCAAGGACCCTGACGCACTACAGGCAACGCTTGAAAGCGCCGCTGAGCCCGTGGGCGGATACCGCGGCAAGCGCGGTGCAAAGAACAAATTCACATTTTCGCTGGCGGCGCTAGCGGGCGTCCAGGGGGGACTAGAGACGATAGTGGCCGGCCCCGCCTCGTCGGACACGGCCGGTCACCTAGGCTTCTTCGCCCCCATCGGGGTCGACCTGCAGTGGGGATTCGGAAAGCATATGTCCGGAGGGGTCTTCTTCTCGCTCATCGACCTCGGTGCGCTTGTCGACTTCCGCCAGTCAAGCGGACCTTCAACGCCGGGAACGGACGAAGTAAGGATCAACTCCCAAGCGGAGGTCGGCTTCGGACAGGTGGTCTCACCCGGCGTACACGCAGTTCTGGGTCTGGGGAACTCTCCCCTGACACTCGGGCTAGGCGCTGCCGTCTCTCCGCGGCTTAGGTCTGTCGAAGTAGGTCGTGGGAATGGCGTTGTGGAGTCCTCCCAGGATTCGACGCTTCGGCTCATGATGAGTTTCAGCGTCGACATCACCATGCTCAAGATTATCCGGAGATAGTGGGCGAGATGTTAAGAAACGCGACATTTGCAGTCTTCGTATTCCTCGCACTCGCAACAGCATGTCTCTTTCCCGACAGGGCGCACGCGCGGACGAGGGCGCTTGTCGTCGCGAACAGCTACAGCAGCCAGGAGATTCGACTAGCCAACTCGGCGAGAAACCTAAGCACGGTCACATTAGCTTTCGAGGCGGCCTTCGGCCTCGAAAACGTCACGCCGAAGTCAGATGTTAGTCTCAGCAGGCTACTCGGCGCCATCGAGGATTTTACGGAAGACGTGCAGCCCGGAGACACTGTCGTATTCTATTTCAGCGGGCACGGGCTGAGCTTCAAGGGAGACAACTATATCATTGCAAACAACGCGCGCGCCGGGAACAACGCGAACGTCCGTGACTTCATCGGTCGATACGGTCTTCAGCTCTCCCGCATAAGGACCCTCCTATCTGGCAAGGCAGCGCGAATCGTCCTTCTTATCGATGCATGCAGAACTTCTAACATCCCCACAAAAGGGGTCGGAGAACGGGAACCTCAAGAATCGGCATTGGATCGTATCTTGGATCTCCGTAACGGGAGCAGCTTCGCGACCCTGAGCGCGCTTACGGCAGCGAACACCTACATTGGGTTCGCTAGTCAGCCCGGAACACTTGCGTTCGACGACTTTCGCGACGCTTCTGGCAACGACGCCGGGCGGTCGCCCTTCGCGGCAGCACTTGAGGACGCAGTGGTTAGACACGCAAAGACTGACGACTTCGACCTCGTATTCCGTCTCGTAAGGCTATTCGTAGCGGAGTCGATGGAGCGTTCCGGAAAGACTCAGGTCCCGTGGAGCCAGCACAACCTCATCGAACCGCTGTTTGTCGGCTGTTCTCCGTCGAGGCGGAGCTGCGGACGACAGGCGGTGCTAAACCTCGGTTCTGCGAAGCTCGGTTCTGCGAGAGTGATCTCAGGGTCGATTCCAACAAACAAGAGGATGGCCGATTTCGGACTACACCAACTCACATGGTCTATCCCGTGGCCCGAGGCGAATCGAGTGACGCTCGGGAATCTACTCAACCCGCTGCCCTTTGCCCCCCGGCATCCACGGTAGTGTGGAGTGCCCCCCGAACGCTGCAAAGATAGCACTCTCTCTCCGGAATGTGCGGTGGAGGAAAATGACGGTTCCTGCTCCACCGTCACGACCAGCGCGAGTCACGACGCATTCGGCTATCCGTGCGTCGACCGAGGGGCAGTTGAAGACGCGTTCCAACAGCACCCCAATCTAACAGTGCATGCGATGGGCCTTGGGAGTGACGTTAGCTCCGAAGAGCTGAGTTTCGTTGCTAGCCGAGGACGGGGCGAGGTTGTTCAGGAAGCCGACACCGCGAAGGTCAGAAGTCTCTTCGACGAAGCATTGAAAGAGTTCATCGAATATCAAGCCCGCACGACGGACATCCCTCAATCCCGTGCAGAATACACTTTCGGCATCGTGGTCGAGCGTCGCGCCCCTGCGCCATCGGACGAGCTTATCGGCTACGCTTTCTGCTCCTTCTTGTACTCGACAGACACCGGCTACAGGACAGAAACACTTGCAGGGGACGGATGCCGCGTCCTGGGAGGATAGCGTCTGCAACGCTTCTCCCGCACGAACTCGACAGCTGACGTCGATCGGTCGATCACCCGGCAGCCGAACTGCCAGATTCTGCGTATTCCGGTCGCACTTGGGCAAGGATTCCGGAACACCTGGGCAGACTTAGCTGTTGCCAGTCACGCCCAGTGATCACGAAGCGGTCCCGCTGGATGAGCACGTGGACAGCGCGGCGGCCAGGCGTCGCCGCGCTGCAAGGGCTCCGGGTCAATCCGGGGAGGAGTCGGTGTCGACG
>Ga0316204_10001595_pt1 | contig 59417 bp, 65 predicted proteins | sample 6monrhotite_MG_2_FD_205661 | JGI IMG/M metagenome (GOLD analysis project Ga0316204, IMG submission 205661) | Microbial mat bacterial communities from mineral coupon in-situ incubated in ocean water Damariscotta River, Maine, United States -... | ecosystem: Environmental > Aquatic > Marine >...
GGACGACGCGCAATCGCTGCAAAATCTCGATCAAGGCTGCGATAGTCAATTCTGCCTGTCCAATCACTTGGTTCGATTGGCAAGCTGGTATCGGGAGTGGTTTCAGGCGCTTGTGGCACAGCCGCCTCGGCCTGCGAAAGCTCCGGCCTTGACTGCACTAATCCGCGATATCCGTACCAGCCGACCAACAGCACGGCTGCAATCGCAATCACCCAGCTGATCGATCGGGCGATCATGTCAAGGGAAACCAACAATCATAGATTGTGTTCCACGCCTAACTTCAAGCCAATGAACACTGACTGCCGACCGAAATTTTTCCGCCCGACACAGGCATCGCATAAACGCCCGCGCAGGGGAATTTTGAGCCGCCAATATCAAGCCGGTTGTTTTTAACCAGTTGGCGAATAACCTCGACATCCTGCGGCAGGTCATCCTGAGCCAATGTCGTCACTACACAGCGCGGGTCGGGCATGGTGATGGCCATCGACAGACTATCCCCGATTGTCAGAGCCTTTCCAACCCATTCATTTTCAACAAATCCGGTTTTCTCGGTTTCCAAAATCAGGTTCATGCGAAAACGGCGCGGGTCCGCCTTTGTACCGGGCGCATGACGCTCCAGCGCACCCATGGTCGCATCGGTCATCACGGTTAGCGGGAATACATCAAAAAACAGACCTTCTGCAGCAGCCGAATCCATGCCCAGCTCACGAAACAGAGATGCGCCCAGCTTTTGCTCTTTGGTCGTGCCGGGGTCACCCGAAGGATCGGCATGCTCTACGTCGACAATGTCGGCATCGATCACAAATTCTTCGGGTGCGGATTGTTCGAGGGTAACTTCCCGGTCAAAATACCCCGAAAGCAATGTGTTTACCTCAGCGGAATCGCTGGTCGCGCTTTGCCCATCCGGCAAGGTTATAAGAACCGGTGGAACTGCTTCACCTTCGACAGGCTCTTCGACAAATCTTGCTTTGCAATTCAATATGCCAGGGAATTTTCTGGTATCTTTGGCGCTGCCAATGCGCCCGGTTTCAACATCAATAAGGGCATAGGCCCTATCGCCCAATATCCCGCGCTGGCTAACATGGGCGTGTTCCAATTTCTCACCAACCATCGATTTTACGGGAAAACGCCAGATTTCAGATAGCTTCATGCAAACGCCTCCCGATATGGTTTTCCAAATAAAATAAAAGCCTCAGCTCTCGTAGTGGGCAGTCGTTTTTGCTGCGACATCTTCGGCACTGACGCCGGGTGCGAGCTCGATCAGCTTGAAAGGGCTATCGTGGTCCTTTCGGTGGAATACGCATAGATCGGTGATGATCATATCAACCACATTGGTGCCAGTGAGCGGCAAGGTACATTCGGGAATGAATTTGGGCGAACCATCTTTTGCACAATGATCCATCACCACGATAATTTTCTTCACGCCCGCAACCAGATCCATCGCGCCGCCCATGCCCTTGATCATTTTTCCGGGAATCATCCAGTTAGCAATATCACCATTTTCCGCAATTTCCATCGCGCCCAATACCGTCAGGTCGATATGCCCGCCGCGGATCATCGCAAAGCTATCGGCGCTGCCGAAATAACTCGAGCTGTCCAGCTCGCTAATGGTCTGCTTGCCTGCATTTATCAGATCGGCGTCGATTTCATCCTCATAGGGGAACGGTCCGATGCCCAGCATACCGTTTTCGCTTTGCAGCGTAACCTCAACGCCGGCCGGGATATGATTGGCAACCAGCGTCGGAATTCCGATGCCCAGATTGACATAATAACCGTCTTGCAGTTCCTGAGCCGCGCGTGCGGCCATCTGATTTCTATCCCACCCGACTTTGTCGGTGATTTGATCGGACATTATTGAGATCCTTCTTCGTCAGAGCTGGCCGGTTGCTTCTCATCGGATGCAACCACCAAGGGAGGCGGCGTTAAAAACCAGCCATTATCAAACATATGTTCCAGTAAAGGCGCGCCATCGGGCTTAAGTAGATAATCATAAAGTTCATCAAAGTCCGCGCGTTCATCTCCGGCAATTGCGACTATGCAGTAATTTCTTGCGGCATCCCAACGCCGAACCTGCTTGCGATCATCGCCGCCGCGATCAAGAAACAGGAAATCGTCTGACTCATCCTCAGATAGGCCGCCCTCGTCCAGAATTGCCGACATGATCGCGGCGGATGAAACCGGTTCATCCGATACCCAAATCACACTAATTTCTGCTGCACGAAGGCTGCGCAAAGCGTCGACAAGGCCGTTTTGCCGGTACAGGGTTTCAGCAGCCGTCAAATCGTGATTTCTCTCATCGTCCAGATCAATCAAAACTGCCAGCGGCTTGCCAGCGCAACTGACTGTTTCTGGCTTAAAAATATCAACCTTGGGTATGAGAACGACAGACTTCACGCCATCTCCGGTTTCCAATCGAGCAGCCTGCTCCAAAGCGTGAGCGGCAAAACCGGCAAAGGGCGAAGCTTTCGGGCCAATCGGTTGAAAAAATCGCGAAAGATAATCTCGCGAAGCATCGTTCAAATCGATTTCTGCAATTTCGGCACCTTCGCCCATGCCTGAAAATTTCGCTTGTTGCTTTTTCGATTGACCTGAATAATCCGCAATTTCATCAGGATCACCGACCGTTACAGTCGGGCGTGCCAGATCAACGGCGCCGGCGGCAACAATTTCTCGCTTCGCCTTTACGCGATCAATCTGTCCCTTGCCAAGAACGCCGGCAGCGGCAAGCGGCAATAGAGCCGCAACACAGCCAGACAGCAACGGTATGGTTGTCAGTGCAAGAATCGCGGAGCCGCGCATTATGAAGCTTGCTGCTCGCGCGTCATGCGGAACTCAATTTTCTTGTCATACGGCGACCCATTGATCAGCCGCTTCACATAGATGCTCGGTAGATGGATCGCATCAGGATCCAGTTCGCCGACTTCGACAATTTCCTCCACCTCGGCAACACAGATCTTGCCTGCAGTCGCCATGGGGGCGTTAAAATTTCGTGCAGTTTTGCGAAATATCAGGTTGCCCGCCTTATCCGCTTTCCAACCCTTAATCAGACATAGGTCAGCGTAAATTCCACGCTCAAGGATAAAGTCCTCGCCATCAAACTCTTTGACTTCCTTGCCTTCGGCGACCTGTGTGCCCACTCCGGTCTTGGTATAGAAGCCAGGAATTCCGGCACCGCCCGCTCGGCATCGCTCGGCCAAAGTGCCCTGCGGACAAAATTCGACTTCCAGCTCGCCGGATAGGAATTGCCGTTCAAATTCTTTATTCTCGCCAACATAAGATGAGATCATTTTTTTCACCTGCCGCGAACGAAGCAATTTGCCCAGACCTTCATTGTCGATTCCCGCATTATTCGATGCAATGGTGAGGTTTTTCACACCATTATCCTGCAGCGCATCGATCAGTCTTTCGGGAATACCGCACAGGCCAAAGCCGCCGACGCACAGATGCATCCCATCAAATAACAATCCCTCCAGCGCACTCGCTGCATCGGGGTAGATTTTCTTCATATTTGTGCCTTTGGTTTTGTATGGGAGTTCACTAGCGCAACTATCGCAACAGCGTCCAGAATAGAATATATTTGCATAAATTTTTACGTTATGCCGCCAGATATGATCCGAGTATTAGCCTGTTTTTCTCTATTGTTTTTTCTAGTACCCGTGACTTTTATACATGGTCCGGAGCCAAAGGCGAATATTAGCCAGTATATCAACTTGGAACCAATCCAACTTGATGCCGATAATCCGTTGCGAAAAACAGTTGGCAGCCTCGAATTTCTAGCTGGTTGGAAATTGACCAGCAAGAACAGCAGTTTTGGGGGGTTTTCGGCCATGCTGGTCATGCCTGAAAATCGGTTTTTTCTGCTCAGCGATATGGGCAGTTTAACCGGCTTCACACTCAACCAGAAAACCAATCGGGCCGAGCGGCCTTTTATTGCTCCTTTGCCCGATGGTCCTTCCAAAAAGAACGAATTTGCCAAGCGTAACTGGGACGCAGAGTCCTTGCTTCATGATCCAGATACCGGGCAATTCTGGGTCGGGTTTGAACACCACCACAGCATTTGGCGTTATGGCCGGTCATTTGCACGAAAGGAAGCAGCACGGAAAATTTCACCCATGCAGAAATGGCCAGATAATGGCGGGGCAGAAGCCATGTTACGATTGGAAGATAACCGCTTTTTGATTTTTTCCGAATCCGCACGCGCAAAAAAGAAAGGTTATCAAGCCTTGATCGTTGACGGTGATCCCGCCGAGGATGACGCGATCGTTCAATCCTTTTCCCATTCACCGCCGGATGGGTTTAGAATCACCGATGCAACGCTTCTACCCGACGGAAGAGCCTTGTTGCTGCACCGGCGTTTCACAGCATTTCAAGGCATGTCCGCCATATTATCGATCGCGAATCCATCGAAAATATCTCCGGGGACAAATCTCCAGTCCAGACCAATCGCGACGCTAAAACCCCCGTTGCGGGTCGACAATATGGAGGCACTTGCCGTCACACAGGAAGGCAAAGAGACCATCATTTGGATAGCTTCAGATGATAATTTCAATGCATTTCAGGAAACAATATTGATGAAGTTCCGCTTGCTCGAAGGCAAAGCGAAGCGTGACAATATCCACAAAAAACCGGAAACGCCGAGCGAGGACAAAGAAAAAGCCGGGGAAAAACCCGGCTTCTCATCACTAGAAAGCTAGAACCCCAGTTTAGGCAGCTGCGGCCTGCTTTTTGGCAATTTCCTTTTTCAGACGGCGCGCCTTGAGGCTCAGCTTGTCATCTGCTGTTTTCAACAACCAATTGTCAAGACCACCGACATGCTCAACAGAACGCAAGCCATGGGTAGACACGCGCAGTTTCACATTTTTCTCCAGCGTATCGGAAATCAAAGTCACATTCTGCAGATTTGGCAGAAAAGTCTTTTTTGTGCGGTTTTTGGCGTGAGAAACATTATTTCCTACTAGCCGTGTTTTACCTGTCAGTTCGCAAATCCGCGACATCGCATTAATCCAATTTCTTGTTGTCAGTGATTCCCTGTGCGGGAAAGAAGCGGCAGTTAGCGGTAATTGATGGGTACGTCAACCTCGAGCACAAGTTATTCATAACGCTATGATGGCTGGTCAGTGCCCAAAATTCGGGCTAATCGCATAACTATGCAAAGCGGGATATTCACTTCCTTCATGGCGCAGGCCCTGATATTGGCCGAACAGGCACAAAAACTTGGTGAAGTGCCGGTGGGCGCCGTGGTTGTTAAGCACGGAAAAATCATCGGCCAAGGCCATAACCAACCCCGTTCGACACATGATCCCAGCGCCCATGCAGAGATTGCAGCTATTCGCGAAGCCTGTCTGAATCTGGAATCCGACCGTCTGGAAGGTTGTGATTTGTGGGTAACACTGGAACCTTGCACAATGTGTGCAGGGGCCATTGCCCAAGCCCGAATCGAACGGCTCTACTACGGAGCCGTTGATCCGAAAGGAGGGGCTGTGGAGAGCGGCGTGCGATTTTTTCAGCAATCAACCTGTCATCATGTCCCCGAAGTTTATTCAGGCATTAATGAGGTCCAAGCATCATCTTTGCTGAAGGAATTTTTCAAATCGCGGAGAGGACAGGATTCTAGTGAACAAACCGCGCAACCACATCCCGATAGCTGCGACTAACCTTCACCTGCGCACCGGATCCCAGAATGAGGAAACACTCGCCATTGGTATGCGGTTTTACTTCACGAACCTGACTCAGGTTTACAATAGTGGAGCGGTGGACACGCTGAAAATGCCGAGGATCTAGGCGTTTTTCAAGATCCTTCATCGTCTCACGCAAAATAAGTGAATTGTCCGCGGTATAGATGCACATATAGTCACCGGCCGCATCAATGCGTTCGATCGTGTCAACATCAACGCGAAAAATCTGGCCGCGATCTTTTACGTTAATAAGCTTTTCATACCGGCTAGCGGCCGCTGGCTCCTCTTCATTCTCCATGTCTGCCATCGCGTCTGGCGCGACTTCGCTAAGGACAGTTTTCAGTTTTTCGATCTCTTCGGCACCGCGTTTTTCCGAAAGACGTTTGCGAACCCGGTCTATGGCATCGGCAAGCCGGTCTTCCTCAACCGGTTTGACCAGATAATCAATTGCCGATGCTTCAAACGCACGGACTGCATGATCAGCATAAGCCGTCACAAAAATGAACAATGGTGGTTCAATTTCCATCACACCCTGAACAACCGAAAACCCATCGAATCCGGGCATTTGGATATCCAGAAACACCAGATCGGGTTTCAGCGTCTTGATCTTCCGGATCGCTTCGCGTCCGTTGTTGCAGGTGTCGACAATTTCGATATCGTCAAACTTCTTGAGGCGAATCTCCAAACCCTGAATGGCCAATTTCTCGTCATCTACTAATATTGTTTTTATGGTCATGGACTCACTTCCTTATGCTGCATTGCAGCCATTGCTGGCGCGTTCGTCTGCCCCTCTATGGTTCCGGAACTGGAACTCGTTCCGACTGTCCGCTCCCCTGCGGATATATCGTCTTTAGACTGTTTCAATTCCGCTTGGCGTTCCAATTGCTCCCTGGTTTCAAACGGGAGAGAGATTGTTACTGCAAAGCCGTTTCCTGATGATGAATTAATCTCAAATCTGTGCGTATTTCCGTAAGCCTGGTTTAATCGCTCCTGGATATTGCCTAGACCAACGCCGGTAGAACCGCTTGTGCTTTCCGTTCCTAAACTGGCACCAGGTCCGGTATCTGAAACCTCTATTTCAACATTTCCATCGTTCAGCTTTGCCGAAACAGAAATATCGGCCCCTTCCTCTTTAGGCGTAACCGCGTATTTTATCGCATTTTCAACCAATGGCTGAAGCAAAAGCGAAGGAAGCAATGCATCGCGGACCAGAGGATCGATATCGAAATGCGGGCGCAATCGTTCTTCAAAACGCATTTTTTCTATGTCGAGATAGAGGTGCAAAGTTTCAACCTCTTGCGCCAATGAAACACGGCTATGCACTTCGTTGACCAAAGTATGCCGCAGGAAAGAAGACAGGCGCGAAAGCATTGCGTTTGCAGGCTCGGTTTGCTTCAAAAGCACCAAAGTGGAAATGCTATTCAATGTGTTGAACAAAAAATGCGGGTTCAATTGATAGCGCAACATCGCCAACTGCGCACGTGTTGCCTGACTTTCCAGCTGCACCAGCTGGTCGTTCTGTTCTTCAACGCGAAGGAAAAAGTTGATGGCATAGTATAGCGCGGACCATGCGCCGAGCAGGGTTAGATCAACGAACACATAGCCAACAAACAGGCTGCCAAAACCGCTCTCCACCGCCGGATTCTGTATCAGGAAAACCCAGGCATCGACAAATGCGAACAGGGCCACCGCCACCGATAAGACAATCGCAGTCACTCCCCAGGTTACCAGCGGTCGCTTGTTGATCAGATTGCTGTATACGACCGACAGCAAAAGCGTAATGCAATAGCCGGTGATCGTTGAGATGATTATCGGCAGCAGAAAGCTTAATGGCTGTCCATTGGCAATGCCCGACAGGCCGCGCAAAACGAGCGCACCCGCCCAACCCGCTGATTGCAGGTTCCAGAACGCCCGATTTTTATTGCCAAAAAACGGTTGGGGACGAATTTCCATGACGGCCATGCCACTCTATATAGCGAGCCATTGTCGATTGGGGAAGAATGGCCTATCATTTGCCCAACAAAAGAGGCTGGTTCAGCGAAATGCATGAAGAATTTCGCGGCCGTGCGCATTTTGAAGACTGTGCTGAATTTTGCGAAAAATATGACCAGGCTGCGCTTGATGCCAATTGTGAAACGGTTCCGCTGGAATTTTTTGAACCGATGATCCGCCGTGAAATGGAACGCCCCAATAATAGGGTGTATGTTCTGGATTAGGGGAAACAGCCGCCAATCAGGCCGCAGACGTCTCGCCGATTGTTTTGAGATGACGGACATTAATGCCATCGCGGTCGTCTGAATCACTGGCCGCATGCTCGCGTAGTTCCGCCTCATCTATCCAGCAAAGGTCTTCCATGACCAATCGTCGGTCATCATGAGCACGAATACCCAGATCTTGAATAGGTTTCCGATCGCGTGAATCGCACAATACCGGATTAGAGGCGACACCTGTTTCCCACCGCTCTCCCCATTGCCGCATGGCAATCATTGTGGGCAGTAAGTCCTGGCCCTTTTCGGTCAGACGGTATTCAACTTTGCGTTTGTCATGTTCACACGGTTTGCGTGACATAATGCCTGCATCCACCATCCGGGTTAACCGGTTGGCCAGGATATTTCGTGCAATACCGATTTCCGAGAGAAAATCCTCAAAATGGCCGACGCCGTTCAGTGCGGCACGTAAAATCATAAAGCACCAGCGTTCGCCGATAACCTCCAATGACGCTGGCAGACTACATTCGTCGTTTACCAGGCTCGATAAGTCTTCTCTTAATCCCATAATTGCCTTCCTAAACGAGTTTTACAGTCTGTGCGAAAAAAATATAAGTTTTTAGTTGCAACTTAAAACCTTTTTATATAGGTACTGATTCGCAACCTAAATTGCAAATGGAAAATATCCCTCTCCCAGGGTTCGAAATTGAAAGGACTAGTAATGACTCTCCCCCAATCCCCCCTCAGAGCTTCCGCTACACTTGCAACGGCGTTAATGGCATCGGCCCTCATGTTCACGGCCAGCGCCGGACAGGCCCGCAGCAATCCCGTTGTCTATACAGCCGAGCTGGCTGCGCCGGTAGAAGCGGCCAATCATATCATTCGTGGCACCGTTATTTCCTGTGCTGGAACCGAATGCAAAGGCCGCAAGAGCAGTTCTTCGGTACGCACTATCTGCGCTAAGCTGGCAGATGAAGTCGGTGAATTGGCTTCATTCTCATATAAAGGCGAACCGGTTGACGCCGAAGCCCTGGCCAAATGCAACAATTAATCTGACCCCATACTGGCCGATCTCTCAATCCCGAAAGGGCCGTAAAGGCTAATTCGGCCAGACCTCCCCCGATCAATTTCGGGGCGCCGATACCACTTAATCCACCCCGAATGGGTTCGCTCCTACAGCGATTAAGTTGGTATCGGCGCTATTTTTTTATTGCGCCTCCCCACAAAGCGCGACAACCTGCTTTAATGCTTAGGCAATATGAACTGGTTGAACGTGTAAGAGACTATGACCCGGATGCGGATGAAGATCTGATCAACCGCGCCTATGTCTATTCCGTAAAAATGCACGGCAGCCAAAAACGCGCCAGCGGCGATCCCTATTTTAGCCATCCCATTGAAGTCGCCGGGCTAATGACCGACCTCAAACTCGATCAACAGACGATCGTCACCGCGCTCCTCCACGATACGGTCGAGGATACCCTCACCACCATCGAAGAAATCGAAAAACTGTTTGGCAAAGAAATTGCCAGGCTGGTCGATGGCGTAACCAAATTGTCCAAGATTGAAGCACAGACCGAGGACGAGCGCGCTGCAGAAAATCTGCGAAAATTCCTGCTGGCATTATCAGATGATATTCGGGTGCTGCTCGTCAAATTGGCTGATCGCCTGCATAATATGCGGACATTGCACTTTATAAAAAATGAGGAGAAACGCCGCCGTATTGCCGGTGAGACTTTAGATATTTATGCTCCGCTGGCAGAGCGGATCGGTATGTATGAATATATGCGGGAGATGCAACTACTCGCCTTTCGCCATCTCGAACCGGAAGCCTATCAGACCATTACCGACCGCTTGCAGCAGATCAAAGAAGGCGATGATGGACAGCTCGACAAAATCGCCGGTTCTCTTTCACAGGCACTGAAGAACGCCGGATTGTCTGCAGAAGTGACCGGTCGCGAAAAACATCCTTATTCGATTTGGAAGAAAATGCAGGAACGCCATGTCAGCTTTGAAGCTTTAACCGATATTATGGCGTTTCGCGTCGTCACCGACAATCGAGCAGAATGCTATCGCGCACTGGGCATATTACACGAAAAGTGGAAAATGGTGCCAGGCCGGTTCAAGGACTATATATCAACCCCCAAACGCAATGGTTATCGCTCGATCCATACAACGATCATGCACGAAAACAACATGCGTGTTGAAATCCAGATCCGGTCCGGGCGCATGCATCAGGATAACGAGTTCGGATTGGCTGCCCATTGGGCCTATAAACAGGGTAACCGACCCGACGGGCAGGCTAGCTGGATAAGAGATTTGATCGAAATTCTCGACCATGCCGAAGATGCCGAGGAACTGCTCGAACATACAAAACTGGCCATGTATCAGGACCGGATTTTTGCATTTACGCCCAAAGGGACTTTGCTCCAGCTACCCAAGGGCGCGACAACGGTGGATTTTGCCTATGCGGTTCACACCGATCTGGGCAATCAGGCGGTTGGAGCAAAAGTGAATGGCCGTCACGTACCGCTCAGAACACAGCTGACAAATGGTGATGTCGTTGAGGTTCTAAGGTCGGAAGGACAGGAACCGCAGCCCGGCTGGCTCTCTTTTGTTATCACCGGCAAAGCGAGGGCCGCGATCAGGCGGTTTGTAAGACATAAGGAGCGTGACGAAATAATCGAAATCGGAACGAAACTTTACGAAGAGATTATCGAAAGACTTCCGGGAAAAATTGGCAAGAAGGCCCAAAAAGCCGCGTTAAAACGCCTCGACATAAAAGAAGAGGATGACCTGATGATGGCTATCGGGACACGAGACATTGGCGACCGGGAAGTAATGGAAGCGCTAATGCCCGGCAGCGTCAACGATAACGAGGAAGACTGGTCCTGGCCCGAACAGGGGAGCGCCATTTCCATAAAAGGCCTGACGCCGGGCGTTGCCTTTGATCTCGCTGAATGTTGTCATCCGGTGCCGGGTGATCGTATTGTTGGCCTGCGCCGCAGCGGTGAAAATGTCGAAGTACACGCAATTGACTGTTTCAAACTGGCGGATGGCATCGATGCCGACTGGGTCGATCTAAGCTGGGGCAAAGATAGCGACGGAGCAGCGGCAAGGCTTGCGGTCGTGCTCCATGACAAACCCGGCACTTTGGCAGAAATGGCAGGAATATTCGGTTTCCATAACGCCAATATACTGCGTTTGCGCATGACCAATCGCGATGCTCCTTTCCATACATTCGAGGCGGATCTGGAAGTCCATAATATCCATCATCTGATGCGGATAATTTCGGCACTTCGGGCATCGGAAGCGGTTGCACAAGCCGAACGGCTCTAGAGTTTTTTGGGCTGATTCTATATTCTACGGCAGAACCGGATTGCAGAAAATCACTGTCCCAGGGGTGGACCTGCGGGTTGGTCGCCCTGCTGCATTTGTTGCTGCAATTCCAGCATCTGCTCCTGACTGATAAAGTCAAGTAGTGTCACATCAAATATGAGCAATGAGTTAGGCGGTACTTCGGGGCCCGGCGATGCTTCACCATAAGCCAGCTCTGACGGTAACCAGATACGGTATTCACCGCCCTTTTTCATCAATTGCAGCGCTTCTGAAAACCCCGGAACCACACCGCTGACCGGCATCGGCGTCTGTTCATTCTCATCAAAGATCGTACCATTACGCAGCTGGCCCCTATATTTGACCAAAGTCGTGTCGGTGACCTGCGGCGACGAGCCTTCACCTGCTTTAAGCACCTTATATTGCAGGCCCGATTTGGTTTGGATCACACCCTCGTTTCTGGCATTGTCAGCCAGAAACTCTTCATTACTAGGGGGCGGGAAAACCGACTCCCATGCCTGCGTCGCATAAGCGCGGGGACTTGTGTCTTCAGGCAGTGAATATACCAGTGCGCAAGTCGCTGCGATCCCGATTAACAGACCCAAAAGGAAGGGTTTAGCAGATGATCCACCAGATTGACTTTCCCCATCACGGGATTGGGAAGGACCGATTGTTGACACCGATTTATTGACCGGGAGGCGGTCCGCCGGGACCCATGCCCTGTGCCTGCATCTGCTGCTGCAATTGCTGCATTTGTTCCTGAGAAATGAAATCCATCAACGTAACATCAAATGTAAGCAGTGAGTTGGCTGGAATTTCTGGGCCGGGCGACACTTCGCCATAAGCTAAATCAGACGGTATCCAGATCCGGTATTCGCCACCTTTTTGCATCAACTGTAGTGCTTCCGAGAAACCCGGCACCACGCCGCCAACCGGCATCGGTGTTTGCTCATTGGCGTCGAACACTGTGCCATCACGCAACCGGCCTTCATATTTCACCAGAGCCGTGTCCGTTGCAGTCGGCGAAGGTCCTTCGCCTGGCTTTATCACTTTGTATTGAAGGCCGGATTCGGTCGTTTCCACTCCGTCTTCATTTGCATTGGCCGCAAGAAACTGTTCGTTGGTTGCACCGTTAATGACAGCGTCTTTCGTGCCAATCCAAGCGAGACCAGCTGCTATGGCCGCAATCAGCGCCAGTCCGATCCATAGTTTCGTGAGAGAACCCTTTTTGATGGGCTGGATCGGAACCGTGGTCACGGACATATAAAGTATCCTTTAGGAAGAATGGGAAGCCTTAGATCAGACCGTCACGTTCCATCCGCTTGCGCTCCATCTTGCGGGCGCGACGAACAGCGGCGGCTTTTTCACGCGCGCGCTTTTCGGATGGCTTTTCGTAATGACGACGGAGCTTCATTTCGCGGTAAACGCCTTCACGCTGCAATTTCTTTTTCAGCGCACGAAGGGCCTGATCAACATTATTGTCGCGAACCATGATTTGCATATTACTAAAACACTCCATTCAAATTTCGATGTACCGGCAATCGTTCGACCGGCTAAATAGTTCAAAAGCCATAAAAAAGGGTTTGCGAGAGACTCAGTCTTCGCAATCAAAGGGCGCCTAACAGCGTTATTCGGCGATTTCAAGCTTTTTGAATCGGTTTGCGTGCCGGTTTTGCGAGCTTTTGGTACAAAGCAAACTGCTTAGCATTCGTCTTTGGCTTTCCCATGCTATAGGCTCCGCAACAATAATCAGCGATTGATTCGAGGAGAGAATATCATGGCCACCGCAATTAACGTCCAGTCCGCTTGTACAGAGGTCGAATGGAAAACCCGCCAACGCCTGGCGGCCTGTTACCGGATTTTCGCCCATTTCGGTTGGGACGAACTGATTTACAATCACATCACTTTGAAAGTTCCGGACGAAGACAATGCTTTCCTGATCAACCCTTACGGTCTGCATTTTAGCGAAGTCACCGCATCTACGCTCGTGAAAATCGACATTGACGGCAACACACTTGATGGCTCGACCTATCCGGTTAACAAGGCCGGCTTTGTCCAACACAGTCTGTTCCATCGCGAAAAACCCGAAATTCATGCCATAGCGCACACCCATACGACCGCAACCATGGCGGTCTGTTCCTTTGATGGCGGACTTTTGCCAATTAATTTCTATGCCGCGATGCTAACCCGGCGTCTTGCCTATCACGATTTTCAAGGGATCACCGTTCGCGCTGAAGAAGGCCCGGACTTCCTGAAAAGCCTGGGCAGCAAACGGATCATGATGCTCAAAAATCACGGCCCGGTTGTGATGGCGAAAACCATTGAACAATGTTTCCAGGATCATTGGGCGTTGCAGCGTGCCTGCGAAATTCAAATTCAGACGTTATCGATGGGCGATCCTGTCCTAATTTCCGATGAGGTTGTCGATCGACATATGGCGCATCTGCACGAAGTCCAGATTGACCCGACCGCTGCTGGCGCGCCCGAATTTGACGCGATGGTGCGTCTGATCGACAAGGAAGACTCCAGCTGGCGGGAATGATTCAGTCCGCTAAGTAGGAAAAGCGAATTGATGTCCGATACTATCGCTGAATATCTTTCAAAAAATTCAAGCTCCGGAATTGACCAAGTCGACTTCTTTAAGCGTGACGAGTTGACTACCGATCTGGTCTGTTGCGAGATCAAGAGTGATTCAAAACTTGGTTCTTCCATGAGGAATGTGACAACTGGCAAGAACTTCTTGAAAGCCTGAGCCAATTGAATGGATTTGATAACAGCTGGCGAGAGGTAGTGCTTTTTCCACAATTTCAGGAAAACCGGTTCACAGCTTTTAGTCGCGAAAGCTGATCTTGCCGGACGCTCATTTCCTCGGCATAGATCGTTTATGACCAAATTCACCGTCAATAATCGCCCGGTCGAATATCGTATGGACGAGGACACGCCCTTGCTATGGACCTTGCGTGACGCGTCCAATCTAACGGGCACAAAATATGGTTGTGGAACCGGCGATTGCGGCGCCTGTATGGTGGAAATTGATGGCGAAGCGATACGCTCCTGCCTGGTGACCATCGGAGAACTGGAAGGCCGCTTTATCACTACGATCGAGGCACTGTCGCGGGATCGCAGCCACCCGGTGCAGCAGGCCTGGGCCGAAGAAAATGTCCCGCAATGCGGCTTTTGCCAGTCGGGCATGATCATGGCAGCGGCGGTTTTGCTCAAGAAAAACCCCAATCCATCCAATGATGACATTGATGAAGCGATTACCAATATCTGCCGATGCGGCACTTATCCGCGGGTTCGCGAGGCCATCCAGCGAGCGGGCCGCGTGGCGCGCGGCGAGGCCACGCTCAGCGCCGCACCGCCACCGGGGATCGATCCGGAAGATGCGGCAAAGGCAGTACCGGCGCTTACGCCAGAAGAATGATTGTGACATTCGTGTTCACTGCCGATATGAACTGACACGGTCGCAAATTTTGGGGGATATTTGATTTGGCCGACGTATTCATTTCTTATTCGCGTGATGATCTGGAAACAGTCAAAGCAATCGCGGCTGCCGTCAAAGAAGCCGGCTACGATCTATGGTGGGACAAGGACCTGCCGCCGCATCTTTCCTACACAGAAGTGATCCAGGAAAAAATAGGCGGAGCAAAGGCCGTTATTGTGGTCTGGTCTGAAGAAGCATCGAAATCGGAATGGGTGCGCGCCGAAGCCGATATGGCCCGAAACCAGAATAAACTGGTCCAGACCTCGATTGACGATAGCATGCCGCCCCTGCCCTTCAATCAAATCCAATATGCTTCGCTGTCCGATTGGAAAGGCGAAAGCGATCATCCGGCCTGGCACAAGGTTCTACTCAGCCTCACCGACTTGGTTGGGAGCGAACATGCCCCCCCTCCGACGCCAAAACCGACACCAGCGCGCAACGAGGCAGCGCCAGCCCCTGCACCACAGCCAGAACACACAGCCCCAAAAGGCAGTCAGCTACCGCTTATCATCTCAATGTGTTCATTGGTGCTGGTGGCCGGTTTGTTGGCATGGCTGATTTTGGGCGAAGATGAAGGGGCTCCCGGCAACAATACTGATGAAATGGCCGTTTCCACTGTAACCGAAACAGAAGCCGGTGAACCATCAGATACTGCCGATACTGAAACACCCGAACCAGCTCCACCGGCCAATCCCATGCCCGAATCACCCAACAGCAACGAATTTAACGAGTCAGCGATGATTGAGGATGCGGATGGTTGGACAAATTTTCGGTCTGAACCGTCGCGGTCATCATCCATATTGGGCCGGATAGAGGCGGGCGAGATTTTTTATACCCATCGGCAGGACGGACAGTGGTGGAAGATCCGTACCGATGACGGCCGGATTGGCTACATGCATTATTCGCGCATTGCACTGACTGCGAACAGGCCCAGTCAGCCCAAAGTCTATTTCCCGGATTCAGGCAGCCGTATCATCAATCCAGGCGAACTCAGCTCTCTTAACAAAGCTGAACTACGTCTGGCCCGAAACGAAATTTTCGCGCGCAAGGGCCGGATCTTTCAAAGCGCCGACCTGACCGCGCATTTCTCCCGCTTCGACTGGTATCGTCCGACCAGCAACGAAGTTGCAGTGAACGACATTGAAAAAGCCAATGCTAGAACGATACAGGCCGAAGAACAGCGGCGTTAAAACGCCTTAAAAGCTGAAGACCGCAGTCAAACGACCATTGATCGGCTCGCCGGTGGTAATATTGTCATTATTGTGCACTGACGGGAAATAGGTGCTGTCGAACAGATTCTCGACATTGAGTTGAATTTTGAATTGCTCATTCACCGTGTAGTACATCGCCGCATCAAGCCGCGTGAAGGATGGAATCCTTACACTATTGTCGTTCCGCGCGAATTGGCTAGACTGATGGGTAATTCCAAGACCAGCCGCAAAACGGTCCGTAAAATCATATTTGGTCCACAAGGAGGCCATATGCTCGGGCACCTGGAACAGACGAAGGTCTTGCCCCGCTACCGTTGATGCATTGCGCTGCTCTCCATCCAGATTGCTGTAACCTGCATTGATTTGCAGTTTGTCGGTCACCTGTCCCGCAAGCTGGATTTCCCAGCCGCGGGTGCGCGAACCGGACAAAGTCGTGTCACCCTGATTATTGACCAATACCGCCTGATCATCACGATCAAGTTGGAAAACGGAAGAAGTCAGGCTGAGCGCGGGAGTAATGTCCCACTTAAAACCTATTTCATAATTCTCAAAAGTTTCGGGAGCCAGATTAGCGGTCGTTGCCGTCAGCGTCAGGAACTGATCGCCCGAACGAGGCAGGAAGCTTTTTGAATAACTGGCGTAAATTGACACATTCGGTTGCGGCTTAAAAATAGCTCCAAAGCGCGGAGAAAATTTCTCATCCGTGCGCTGAAGCACGAGGGCATTTTGGATATCATTCACTTCGATATCAAAACGGTCAAAACGTACTCCGCCGATAATTTCAAACATCTCGCCGATTTTAATCTGGTTCTGAATATAGAAAGACAGGAAGTCGAGATCAGACTGACGGTTGCGGGTAAAGGCGGGAAAACTGAATGCGGGAACATTGATAGTGCGGCCCAAGGGTATTGTAATCTGATCATCGGCGGATGCCGCAAAGAAAACATCGCGGCGAGCATTGGCCGATTCTTGCCGACCAAATTCATAACCAAGCAAAAGCGTGTGACCGATGCTACCGGTATTGCCGTCCCAGACCAGATTACCCTGAGTAATGAAATTCTCGCGGTCGGTGGTATCGACATAGCCATCAAGTGTAACCGAATGGACAGCGGGAGTGAGCCTTGCGTCATTCAGGCGCGCGTCTACCGGATAGATATTGCGATAGAGTTTATCGTAATTCCCATATTGGGTAGACGAGTTGAACCGCAGATTTTCGGAAAACTCATGCTCTACGCGAAGCTTGAAGACATGAGCTTGCAAGGTCGTTTTGTTGGTTCCTGATTGACCGAACAGGGTATCATTGAAACCGCGAAGCGGCCCGCAGGGATTGCCGAAAGAACAGCCATTGCCCGCAACACGCAGTTCAGCCGGATTACCGCGATCCACTCCCCGGTCGTCATCGACATATTCATAGGATAACAGAACTTTGGTATTGTCGCCCAATTGCCCGCCAATCGTGGGATTAATTGCAAAACGGCGACCATCGAAGAAATCACGATGGTTGTTAAACTCCTCATAGAGGCCGTTTACACGGAAGGCCGCATTGTCGCCAATCGGAGCGTTAAAATCGCCACTGAAGTAAAAGGCGCCAAATGTATCTACGCTGCCCGTTACTGAACCAAATTGATCACCGGCAATCGGGGATTTGGTCACCCGGTTGACGATACCGCCTCCGCCGCCTCGACCAAAGATCATTGCGTTCGGCCCTTTGTGGATTTCTACACGCTCTATATTATAGAGCGGTCGAAAATATTGAACATCGTCTCTTATTCCATCCACAAAAAAGTCGGCGGTGGTGTTTTGTCCCCGAATCGTGATCTGATCGCGATTGCCTTCGCCTTGTCCGATTGAAGCACCGGGCGTGTATCGCAAAATGTCACCAATGTCCTGAAGCGCCTGATCTTCGATCTGCTCACGAGTGAGGACCGAAACCGACTGGGGTGTATCAAGCAGCGGGGTGTTGGTTTTTAATCCAGCGCTACTAATCGCAACATAGCCCAGTTTTTCGCCTGTCACGACAATCTCGTTATCATCAAATGCGCCGTCTTCGGCGACAATATCATCAGCGGCTAATGTTGGTTGCGCCGCTGCTGCCAGAGCTCCCAAACTAGAAAAAGCGACCAGTTTTATGGCGCGTTTCGATGACATTCTCATTTGATACAATCCTTCAATTGCTAATCATTATCAATATTGATTAGTGCTTTAATGAGAATGGTTCTCATACGCAAACCTTATTCCGGCAGAATGGAATATTGTTTGAAACTGAAGCAAAACTGATGTTTATGGGATACTGAAACTACCGATTCAGGAGCTAAAAATGAAAGCAACAATCTGGCATAATCCAAAATGCGGAACATCACGCAAGACACTGGCGATTCTCGAGGAAACCGACGGTGTTGATGTAACTGTCATCGAATATCTGAAAGACGCGCCAACTCGTGCCAGGCTGGAACAGCTTTACAAGGATGCTGGAATCACACCGCAAGAAGGCTTACGCGTACGCGGATCACCCGCCGAAGAACTCGGGTTGACCAAGGAAAACGTCGCAGCTGATGAAATTTTGGATGCGATGGCAAAAGATTCGATGCTGCTTGAACGGCCATTGGTGGAAACGGACAAAGGTGTTCGACTTTGCCGGCCACAGGACAAGGTACACGAAATCCTATAGGGTCAGGCGCACTTTGGCTGAACATTAAACAGGGATGCCGAAACGCAAATGGCGACGATAGCAGTTTACAGCATGAAAGGCGGTGTCGGCAAAAGCTGCACGGCGATTAATCTTGCCTGGAATAGTGGCGTCAATTCATCGCGCAAAACGCTGGTCTGGGATCTTGATCCGCAAGCCGCAGCATCTTTCATATTAAACGGCGACAAACAGAAAAAAGATCGCGCTCAGGCGATGATCGAGGGCGATATAAAGCCCGCTAAGCTGATCAAACAGACTGAGTTTGAAAATATCGATCTGCTTGCCGCCGATATATCTCTTCGCGGTCTGGACCGCTTCTTTTTCGATCTGGGCAAGCGAAAGCATATCGGCAAAATCCTGAAACAGCTTGGGAAGGACTATGACCGAATCATTTTGGACTGCCCGCCAGGGCTTACGGAAACCAGTGAACAGGTTTTACGCAATGCCGATCTGGTAATTGTGCCTGTAATTCCGTCTCCGCTTTCTGAAAGAGCGCTGAAAGATGTGCAGCATTTCCTCGACTCTGAAGGCCGCAAACATGCGCCGATATTGCCTGTTTACACTATGGTTGACCGTCGCCGGACGATACATCAGCAAATGCTTAAACAGCACAAAAAATGGCCCGTTGTTCCCATGGCTAGCGTCGTCGAACGAATGACCAAGATCAAAAAGCCGGTAGGGGCCTTTGCAGCCAGCAGTCCGGCAGCAAAAGCCTATGCGAAAATCTGGCGCGGGATTGAACGGAAGCTAACCAAAGGCTGAATTAGGCAGCGCGAAAGTCCTGAATTTTCGCGGTACCGGTCTGGGCATCATAGCCACCAAATAATTCCAGGGCATCCGCCGATGTCATTGGACGTCCGAAATAATATCCCTGGATTTTGCGACAACCCAGTTTCTGAATCATACGAACTTCTTCTTCTGTTTCAGCGCCTTCAGCTGTTGTAGACATGCCCAGACTATCTGCCATGGCAACAACCGCACGTATAATGGCGAGGCTTTCCGGCACTTTCTTGGCTGCCCCATGAACAAAACTCCGATCAACTTTGATCGTGCTGAACCGCGTCTTGCGCAGATATCCCAGCGAAGAGTAACCGGTGCCAAAATCATCCAGGGACAGGTTAATGCCCATGGCGATGACTTTATCCAGTTTTTCTGCGGCGCCCGTTCCTTCCCGCATGAATATACTTTCCGTCACTTCGATTTCCAGTCGATGGGCGGGAAGCTCACTGTCATGCAGGGCGGAGACTACCATATTGAAAAATTCCGGATCATTCAGCTGATCGGCGGAAACGTTAACCGCGACTTTAATCGTGGAAGGCCATTTCATTGCTTCCTTGCAAGCTGTTCGCATCACCCATTCACCAATGGGCACAATCAGACGGGCATCCTCGGCAAGCGGAACGAATTTCGCCGGAGAAACAATTCCAAACTCCGGATTGGTCCAACGCAGCAAAGCTTCAAATCCAACGACACCGCCGGATTCTGCACTGACGACCGGTTGGTAGTTTAAAGTAAACTCATCGTTTTCCAGCGCTTTGCGTAGGGCAATTTCCATAACCCTGCGCTCTTCGGCATGGACATGGAGTTTGGGTTCATATTGATTATGTGCTCCACCGCCCTGATCCTTTGATCGATAGAGTGCAAGGTCGGCGCTGCGCATCAACATTTCTACCGTCCGGCCATCACGCGGACCGATAGCCGTACCGACGCTGGCACCAACATATAGAGTGTGTTGGTCAACTTCATAAGGACGTGAAAGCGTTTCGATAATCTTGTCACCAAGCGCTTCCATGTAATTTGAATCGCTAGCATCCTTGATCACAATGGCAAATTCATCCCCGCCAAGGCGGCCACATAACTCGTTATCAGACATGATCGAACGCAACCGCTCGGATACGCGCGCCAACAATCGATCGCCGACCGGATGGCCTAAAGTATCGTTGACTGCCTTGAAACGGTCGAGATCAAGCATCATGAAGCCGCAGCGACCATTCCACTTGTCAGAGTCCGCCATCGCTTTGCCCATAGCTTCTGTCAGTTGCAGACGATTGGGCAAACCGGTCAAGGTGTCAAACCGCGCCATGCGGGAAATTTTATCTGCAGATTCCCTTTGTTCCGTGACATCGGAGCCGACCCCTCGAAAACCATGGAAAACACCGCTTTCATCCAGCTTGGGCGAAGCCGACAGCTCCCACCAGCGAAATTCTCCATTAATTGTGACGGGTATCAATATGTTACTGAAACTGTCTCGCCGTTTAAGGCGTTCGGCAAGATCGTGCAAAGCGGAAGGAAACTTTCCGCTATCCCATGCCTCTCCTGCGACCAATTGCAAAAATGGTTTGCCTTCAATCTCTTCTTGGGTTTGCCCGATGGCATGCGCGAAGCGAGGAGAAACATGTGTAATCCGCCGTGAGGTATCCGTCTGCCACAGCCAGTCTGCTCCAGTATCTTCAAACTCGCGAAGCAACAGGCTCACTGTCTCCTTCTTTTCATTGAGGCTTGCTTCGGCAATTCTCCGCTCAATAAAGGAACGGCCAGTTGCAAGGGATGATGCAATCAGTAAAATAGTGATGGCTACCGAAGCCATCGTAAGCTGGAAACTGCCAGAAAAATACCAGCCAACTGATGCCCCTAGCCCGGCAGTAACTATGAAAACGATACTACTTAACGGTATCGAGGATAGCAGCATCGCAGAGCCAACCATCAGACAGACCATGATTGACCAAAAACCAATCAATTCCGGTTGACCGACAGAAAAGCTGAACAGCACGAATCCGGATGCCCAGATACAACCACCTGCTAGAGCAATGAGGTGCACGATGCTCGTATCTTTGCGTTCAATGGTCTTCCGTTTCCAGAATGCCTGCTTTTCGAGCATAAAATGGGAGTACAGATAGAGCGTACAAAGCGAGATGAGCCAGAATCCCATTAAAAACGGATTCACACTGCCCATTCCGAATTGAACCGCCAACAGACCACAAACTATCGTTGCTACCGTCTTCAGCAAGCCATGTTTCTGCATGCCCTGAAACTGCAACGAGCGAATGCGGCCCCAGTCGACCCCGGGGGGATCGCTAAAGCCCATGAGCACGCGAAGAGGGATTTCTTGCGGCAGACCGGATTGAAGCAGTTTTTCTTCCACGCAATGGTCATTACGCAAGAAACCTTGCTGAAAGGTAATCAAAACCCAGTTTTTGTGTACCTTGCCATTTTACACCAAGTTACGTCATTTATGCAGCCATGGCGTAAGGTTGAATATCACCGGAAAGATACAGATTTCGGGCTTTGGCGCGACTTAACTTTCCCGAGCTGGTGCGTGGAAGCGTTCGGGGTGGGACCAGTTCAATAACGCAGTTCATTCCCGTAATGGCACGAACCTTTTCGCGAATTTCATCGCGCAAACGAACACGTTCCGAATCGTCTGACGTCCGACACTGAACCAGTACCGCAGGCGTTTCCTCGCCGCCGGGTGTTGTGATCGCAAAGGCCGCAATATCGCCAGTCTTAAAGCCGGGTAGCTGCTCCACCGCCCATTCAATATCCTGAGGCCAATGATTTTTACCGTTGATGATGATCATGTCTTTGGCTCGGCCTACAATGTAAAGATAATCGTCGGACAGATATCCCATGTCGCCGGTATCAAGCCAACCGTCGATCAGGCAAGCGTCGGTTGCTTCCTGATCACGATAATAGCATTCCATGACAGCCGGGCTTTTCATCCAGACCTTACCAACGGATTTTTCTGACAACACATGTCCATCTTCAGCGCGAATTTCGATTTGCGTATCACGCACCATCTTTCCGCAATTCACGATGGCGCGGTAGCGTTTCGGACAACTGCCATCGCCCTGTTTTTCGCCCGAAAGTTCAGTCTCCTCGACCAGTTCCACTTGCATGCCTTCCCCAACGGGCATCAGGGTAACAGCCAATGTAGCTTCGGCAAGACCATAGCTCGGCAAAAATGATTTCGCATCAAATCCAGCCGGTGCGAAAGCATCGGTGAAGCGTTGCATAACATCGGGCCGGATCATGTCAGCGCCATTGCCCGCAAGCCTCCAGCGGGACAGGTCAAAGCGGTCTTTCACGTTGGTTTGACTTCCAATTCGGCGCGCGCAAATCTCATAACCGAATGTCGGCGAGAAGCTGCAGGATGTACTTTCATTACGCGTGATCAGGTCAAGCCAAGACAAAGGACGGCGTGCGAAATCCGATGTTTTCAGATAGTCGGTTGAAACCTGATTGGCGACCATCGACAGGAAACATCCGACAAGTCCCATATCATGATAAAAGGGTAGCCAGGAGATACAGCGATCTTCACCGCTAATCAGCATCCCGTGCGCATGCGATCCAAGATTGTGAAGCAAGGCCTTGTGAGTGACGGCTACACCATGCGGGAATCGAGTCGATCCGCTAGAATATTGCAGATAGGCGAGATCGCTGCTTTTTGCTTTGGGCAGTTCACAATCGGGGGCTTCGCGATTAGCAAAATCATCCCATCCAGAAACAGGAATATTGCGCAGCTCGCCGGCTGCACTTGCCATTTCAGCAATTTCGTCCGGAAACAGAAGAACACACGGATCACAGCTATCCAATTGCACACCAATCTGGTCAATATAGCTTTCTTTTCCACCAAAAGACGTGGGGAGCGGCAAAGGAACCGGCAAAGCCCCCGCATAAACAGCACCGAAAAACAACGCGCAAAATTGCGGTTCCGTATCGGCTATCAACGCCACCCGATCGCCGGGTTTTACGCCAAAGGAAATCAATCGCTTGGCAGCCAAGAGGGCATCGTCACGAAGTTCGCTATACGGATAGGCTCGCACCAATGTTGCGCGAGCATCATGGAAATTAAAACCCTTTTCCCCTTGGGCAGCATAGTCCAGCGCTTCGCCCAGCGTTTCGAAATCGGAGAAACGCTTGGGGTGGTTATCGGTGGTTGGAGTGGGATGTAATTCGGTCATTTATCTTCCATTTCCTGAAGGTCCAGCCTTCAAAATCTGTCATGTGAGAAAGGTATTTGCAAAAGGCGCAATACTCTTTTTTCCGTGTAATTGGTGCAATGGTTCTTGTTGGCGTTTAAATTTCGGCTCGACTGTGGCACAAAAAGGGCAATTGCGGTTGTTGAAAGTTAAGGCGTTGAAAAACAGCGACAAAGCGTTGAACAAGACTGATCTCGAAGCACTCGCTTTGCGTTACGTTAGCCGATACGCGACAACAAGACATAAATTACGATCCTATCTCCACCGAAAATTACGCGAAAAAGGCGGCGATATCGGACTGGTCACCTGCATTGACGAGGTGACGGAGAGATATGCAGACCTCGGGTATATTGACGATGCATTATTCGCCCAAAGCCGGGCTTCTTCGCTACTTCGTAAAGGCTATGGTGAACGCCGCATAGCACAGGCACTTAAACAGGCCGGCATTGAAGAAGAAGATCAGAAAATGGCGCTGAAGCTTGGCGAAAAAGGAAAATGGGATGCGGCGGAAAAATTTGCACAAAAGCGGCGCATTGGTCCCTATGCCAGCGACCAATATGACCGCGCAAAATGTCAAAAGTTGTTACAGGCTTTCTTGCGTGCTGGTCATGGTTACGAAATCGCTTCAAAGTTCGTCTTCGCCAAGCCGGGAGAAATGATCGAAATGGATTTTTAACGACAACCAATTTGCCAACTATAGTTGAGCTCAAAGCAGTTGATATGATGAGAAGAATCGCCAGTTTACATTTGTTGTGGTATATAAGTTATGTTCGAGTCCCGACGACCATTGATTAGAACGTTGTGGGCTTTGCATTTGGAGATGCTTTGTGCCTAGTTTGTTTGCAGAAACCGTAGAAGAGGATATTGACTGCCTCTCACAAAATGAAAACGGTGCCGAAAATACCGCTTCGGATACCGGGGTTTTGCAAACATCGGGATCGGTTAAATGGTTCGATAGTCATAGAGGCTTTGGCTTCATCATACCGGATGAGCAGGATACCGGATCGAAAGCGCAAGATATTCTGGTTCATTGGTCCGTTCTGGAGCCGCTAGGACGTCGAGACCTCCCGGAGATGGCAATTGTGACGTGCGAATATGTCGAGGCACCAAAGGGGCTACAAGCCACCAAGATTATCCATATTGACGAATCTAATTGCAACACAACGCCCGAAACTGGTCCAAGCTCATCAGGGAATCGGTCAATTCATGTGGTAGATGACGCCTCATCCTTTTTGGATGCGGAGGTAAAATGGTTCAATCGCGCCAAAGGATATGGATTTTTGATCGTCGATTCTGTTGATGGCGATATATTTGTTCATATGGAAACGCTCCGGGAAGCCGCTATCGGAGAGGTTATGCCAGGACAAGAACTGCTGGTTCGCGTAACCGACGGCGAGCGCGGTCATCAAGCGGTTCAAGTCTGTCTTCCCCCGATTGATTGATTTTCAGGTTCATTGTCCATGCCACTGCAAAATAGAATCACTTACCCGGCAATTGCCGTTCTGGCCGCTTTCTCTCTGGTTGCCTGCAATGTAGTTGCCGGTGAAAGCGAGGCACGCAGCGATCCCCCGATTGCACAATCGGCTGACAATAAATTGCGACAGATTCCGCTGACAATCACCACAGGGCAGAAAGAATATCTGCTGACCGTAGAGGTTGCCCGGACCGCTGAAGAGCAGGCCCGCGGATTGATGTTTCGCACAAAATTGCAGCCTGATGCGGGAATGATTTTCCCATTCGAAGTCGACAGAATGGCCAGTTTTTGGATGAAAAATACGGTTATTCCGCTCGATATTTTATTTGTAAGACGCGATGGAACTATTGAATCCATTGCCGCCAACACAATTCCCTATTCGCTCGACTCTGTGAAGTCTGGCGAGCCAGTAGCTGCAGTTTTGGAAATCGCCGGCGGTAGGGCTGCTGAATTGGGTATCGCTGCGGGCGATACGGTACGTTGGTAGCTGTTGCCCAAACCTGCCCGTTTATGGCCCAAACAACATTTTTTAATTGCGAACAGGCCACACCAGACGCTAAGCGGACGCCATGGGATTATTGAGTAAAATTTTCACCTGGTGGGACGGAGCCACCATTGGCACAGCCTGGTACAGCTTGCGCAAAGGCAAGTCGGTCGGCGAGGATATTTTTGGCAATAAATATTATGAGTTGCGCAAGCCCGGCAAAAACGAAAGTCGGCGCTGGGTAATCTATGATGGCGCCAATGATGCGAGCCGGGTGACGCCAGAATGGCATGGATGGTTACATCATAGTTTTGATGAAGCACCGGAAAGCCACTTGCCGCAACCACGGACCTGGGAAAAAGAATATACGCCCAATCTCACCGGCACTTCTGACGCCTATAGACCAGCGGGTGCGCTGGAATCTGGTGGAGTTCGGGCTGCTGCTACAGGCGACTATGAACCATGGAACCCGGCCGAAACCGAATGACTAACAAAGCTGCTTTCCGTTTGCTGGTGCCTTTTTCCGGCGCATTGATGCTCGCGGGTTGCAGCTGGTTTGGCGGTGATAATGTTGAAGAAAATGCCACTGGCCAATCGGCAGAAAAAGCAGATGCAGCCACAACCGACGAAGATCTGGTAAAGACCGTAACCGAACAAATCGGAACACCAATGGAAGAACGGGTGGCAACACTCGGATTTCTGAACAAGCGCAACGGCCTGACTCGGGATCTCGAACTTCGACCGGGCCAATCGATTCGGATCGGGCGAGCTATTGTAAGATTGCGCGCATGCGAACGGACAGCACCATGGGAGTTAACGCCAGAACACGGGGCATTTGTGCAACTGCTCGTGAACGAACGCTCATCCGGCGGTGATGAAAACTGGGAAAGGGTATTCTCGGGATGGTTGTTCCGTGAATCACCGTCGCTCAATGTGGTTGAACATCCAATTTATGATGTCTGGGTCAAGAAATGCGAAATGAGCTTTCCTGGTGAAGCTAGTCCGCCCGATGATGCCACCGACCCTACTGCACCACGATCTTCTGATTCCAACATAGCCAATCGGTCATCCAGTGCGGAAAATACCGGACCCGTTTCCAATGATGCCCCGCCAGCTATAGCCGCTCCTCTAACGTCAGAGCCGGCTCCAACGCCCGTTCCCGCTCCTGCTCCTGCTCCTGCACCGACGCCGGCACCAACGCCGGTGCCGCAACCCATACCCGAACCCGCACCAGCCCCGGAATCTTCCGATGGACCTGAGGATTTGATCGGTGATCTCATCGCCGAAACCGAAGAAGGCGGTTGAGATAGCGCGGCGTTCAGCCGCTCCAAATATTCTTCCTGCATTATCTCAATAGCGCCCATGGATGCCAAATGGTCGGTTATAAACTGGCAATCCAGCAACGAAAAGCCACCAAATTTTAATCGTGCAACCAGCCAAGCAAGTGCGACTTTTGATGCGTCCCGTTCCCGCGAGAACATACTTTCCCCACAAAAGGCACCGCCAATTGCAATCCCGTAAAGTCCGCCGACCAACCGCATTTCTTTAGTATCTTCATCAAGCCGCCAGCATTCCACACTATGAGCAGAACCCTGCGCATGCAGAGCGTTAAACGCCTCTTCAATCTCCGCATTAATCCAGGTTTCCTGCCTCCCTTTGGCGGATTCTGCACAAGTGGCGATCACCTCTCCGAAGGCTTTGTCGCTGGTTACTGTAAACCGTTCGCTGCGAATGGTTTTGTGCAAGGATCGTGAGCAGTGGAAACCATCCAGCGGCATAATCGCCCGTTTTTGCGGTTCGACCCAAAATGTCTCGGGATCATCCCGGCTATCCGCCATGGGGAAAATGCCGGATGCATAAGCTTTGAGTAGCAGGTCAAGGTCGATAGTCACCAGATTGCCATAACAAATGAAAAGCGATGCTCAAGCGCAAATCGTCCAATCATTAGGTTGGCAACATAGCCCTTGCCTCATCGGCAATCTTCTGTGCGATGGATGCATACTCTTCAGCAAAGCCGGCGCCGGTTCGCCATGCAGCGCCTATGGAACGGGTTACATCCCAGCCTTTGACATCCAACAAAGCGACATCGCCACCTCGTGACAGTTCACTCTGAACATAAAGCTCCGGTAAAATCGCGAGACCAAGTCCGGAGGCCACCATCTGGCGCACACTATCGAGGCTTGTGCCTTCATAATCGCGGAGCAGATTCATGTCATGCTGCTCACATTGGTTCGCCACATCACGATGCAGATGGTGCCGCCGATCCAGACTGAGAACCGGCGCCCCCGCCAAATCCGCAAGCTCAATTTTGCCTTTTCTGGCCAGCACATGGTCCGGCGGTGCGACCATGATAAGCGGTTCACGAAACAGTGGCTCGATTTGAAGGTTTTCTCCCTGAATAGGCAGGGGGCCGAGCAACATGTCGATTGCCCCTTTGACCAGTTCCATCGCCTGTAAATCAGGAATACCCTCTCGCATATAAAATCGTAAATCCGGGCGGCTTTGGTGCAGCGCTGCAATAACTGGCGGCATCAGATAAGGCCCAAGCGTCGGGGATACTCCGAACCGTAATGTGCCCGCCAATCGTTCACTGGCACGCTCCGCCAAATCTCGAATATCTTTGACTTCGACCAATACTTGGCGCGCCCGCTCAGCAATATCGCGTCCGACCGGCGTAAGTTCTGCTCCATGTGTTCGGCGTTCAACCAGAGTAACACCCAGACGCTGCTCCAATGTTCGCAATTGATGGCTGAGTGTTGGTTGAGAAGCTGCAGCTGCCTGGGCCGCCTTTCCAAAATGACGGTGATCCGCAACTGCAACAAGATATTCAAACTGGCGCAAGGTGGGCATGGCGTAGTTTTCTTCCCTCTATGAAATTAGTACATAGATCTTTTCTATGAATATGAACTATTTCATTCGATTGGCTATATCAAGGGATTTTTACCATATTGCTTTCAACAATTCGGAAGAAGCCCGAAAGGAAATGAAAATGAAAAACTATCTGAGCAGCCTGATACGCAAACATCGCAAGCTTGACGCACAAATAGAAAAAGCACGCCATGATATTATGCAAGTGCGAAGGCTCAAAAAGTTACGGCTTCAGTTAAAAGATCGCATCCAACTCATTCATCGGGCATCATCTCCCACCGGACCACGCCAGTCGGCCTAGACCCACTTTCTCATACCCTTCTTACCCCTCGGGGTGGCAGCTCTCCCTCAATTGCTTGCCACCCCGCTTTTTTGTGAAAGAACAAGACTATGGTCACCACAGTTAAAGCAGCACTTCAGGAATTTATCAAACAGGAAACAAGCGCCGGAATCGTGCTTTTCATTGCTGCTGTGGCCGCAATGGTAGCCGTAAACAGTGCCTTAAATCCTTTGTATTTGGCGTTTTTGAATATCCCAGTTGAGTTGCAGTTTGGTGCTCTTGAGATCGCCAAGCCCTTATCACTGTGGATAAATGATGGGCTTATGGCGATATTCTTTTTCCTCGTTGGATTGGAAGTAAAACGCGAAATCGTCGAAGGACAGCTTTCCAGCGTCCAGCAAGCTTCTTTGCCAGCCATAGCAGCGGTTGGCGGCATGGCCATTCCCGCCGCCATATTTGTTTGGATCAATATAGACATGCCGCAGAACATAAACGGATGGGCAATCCCGGCGGCCACAGACATTGCATTTGCCTTGGGGGTCCTGGCGCTCCTCGGCAAACATGCGCCACTCAGTCTGAAAATATTGTTGCTCGCCATCGCGATTATCGACGATATCGGCGCAATCGTTATCATCGCATTATTCTATACAGCCGACGTTTCGATGACCTCGCTGATGCTGGCGGGCATCGGCACATTGATATTGTTCGCCATGAACAGGTTCGGTGTTGTGCGCGTCGCACCCTATATTCTGGTCGGAATATTTTTATGGGTTTGCGTGCTCAAATCGGGTGTACACGCAACTTTGGCCGGCGTCGTTGCCGCACTGGCAATCCCGCTGAGTGCTAAAGATGGATCATCACCGTTAAAACATCTGGAACATATCCTTCATCCATGGACTGCATATTTGATTCTCCCGATATTTGCATTTGCCAATGCCGGCGTTTCGCTGGCCGGTATCCAGGTCCGTGATCTAATGGCTCCTCTGGCGCTGGGCATTGCCGCCGGATTGGTAGTTGGCAAACAGGTTGGCGTATTTGGTTTCATGTTTATCGCCACAAAATTGGGTCTGGTCCAAAGGCCACAGGGGGTCAGCTGGATGCAACTCTATGGGCTCGCCTGCCTGACCGGAATCGGTTTCACGATGAGCCTGTTCATTGGCAACCTCGCTTTTGTCGATCCCGAACAGATTGAGACCGTAAAACTGGGTGTGATCAGCGGATCCTTGGTCTCCGGTATATTGGGATATTGCCTGCTTCGTTTCACACCAAATCAACGGCACGATATAACCATGGCAGCAGAGCCTAAAATAGCTTGATTGAAATCGACCCAACCATGCTACGATGACTGGATGAAAAGACAGCTTTTTTTACTAGCAGGTCTCGCAGCCCTGGCATTGGGCAGTATCGGTATCATCCTGCCATTACTGCCCACAGTGCCGTTCATGATCCTAGCTGCATTCTGCTTTGCAAATAGCTCGCCACGCTTGGAAAAATGGCTGGTGGAACACAAGATATTTGGCCCGCACATCCACAACTGGCGAAAGGGGCGCGCGATCACCCGAAAAGGGAAATGGGCATCGACCATTGCCTTTGCGGCGAGCTGCATAATAGCTCTGGTCTTCGTCAAACTGCCCTGGAACCTGGCTCCAATAGCAGCGGCGTTAATCGGTGGCACATGGATTTGGACCCGTGCTGAACCGCAAGATATGATTCCGGACGATACTGATCAAAGGCCGATAGAATAGGCTAGGCGGCAACTTGATATTCAGCCAGAAACGGCTTTAAGTCCTCCGGTTTCAGCATCCACGAAAACGCACAACCCATGTGGTTACCATCGCACCGAACAACGCGCGTCTCCATAATTGAGAATTTTTGTCCACCCGGCAAGTTCGGCAATTTCAACCAGCACTTGGTCCCGGGAGTGAATATCTGACGACTATCGCAAGCGAAACCTGCCAGAGACATATCTGTTACGGTCACGGATATAACTTCATCATCGGCAAATTCCATCAACGCGGGAATGGCCATGGTATAGCGCGGCGCTCTTCGGCGTTCGCCCTCCGGTTGAGGTTGATCAGCCATTATTGTCTTGTTGGCCAGATTTTCACTTGGATCAAAAGCAGACATGGATTTTCTCCGTTCGTTCAAACCATCAAAAACCAATATCTGTGCAGGTTCTCGATGGTTTTTGGGGGCAATTACCATCTATACTGCTGGCGACTTATGCGAACGCTAATCGGTCCTGCCAACAAACAGGCTTAATTTTTTAACCATGGCTTGTTCGGTAGATAATCATCCTGATCTTTGGACCTTCGCACAAAGGATAGTTTGAACCAGCCGATCTTGTGATATTCTTCGTCAAATTAGGAGATTATGATGTCACGCGATAAATTGATTGAAATGACGCGCTCTCTGGTCGAGCATGGCAAAGCAGACACAATGGAATTGGTCGACGAAGTAGTGGCTATCAACGCATCCGACTATACCGATGAAGAGCGGTTCGAGTTGGAAAAAGAAAAGATTTTCAAACGACTCCCCCTGATGGTCGCCCCCTCTTGCGAATTGCCGGAACCCGGCTGCTTCAAGGCGATGGACATTGCTGGCGTCCCTGTTCTCGTAACCCGACAGAAAGATGGCACTGCGCAGGCTTTTCTCAACAGTTGCACGCATCGCGGCAACCCGGTTGCTCAAGGCAGCGGCAAAGCGTCGCGCTTTGTTTGCGGTTATCACGGCTGGACCTTTAAGAATACTGGCGAGCTTATGGGCATCGCATCTGCGCAAGATTTTGGCGCGGTGGACAAAGCCGCATTCTGTCTAAAAAAATTCCCCACACTGGAACGCGCGGGCTTGATCTGGGCGACACTTGATCCGGATAGCTCGTTGGATATTTCCACATATCTTTGCGGCTATGACGAGCTACTCAACCATTTCGGGTTCGACGACTGGACCTTGTTTGAACAACGCACGCTGCCGGGACCAAACTGGAAAACTGCTTATGACGGCTATTTGGATTTCTATCATCTGCCCGTATTGCACGCGAATACATTTGGCGCTGACTTCTTCAACCGGGCCAACTATTTTGCCTGGGGACCACATCAACGACTGTCTTCACCTTCAACCCTGGTTCAGATGACCGGTAGCGAGGAACAGATCGACCTGACTAAAATGGATGAGAAAGACTGGCCAATTGAAGCCCTGACCCAAGGCGTGTGGACCATCTTTCCCCATATTTCCATCGCCAGCTTTTACGGCGGCGGCGGGCGCGGCGCGATGATCTCGCAACTGTTTCCCGGCACAAAAGTAGGAGAGAGCTTCACAACACAATTTTACGTGATGGAAAAAGAGCCGGATTCTGATGAAGTGCGTCAGGGCGCGCATGATCAGTTTGCATTTTTGGAAACCGTGGTTGCCGATGAGGATTATACCACCGGCAAACGGCAGCATGAAGCGCTGCAAAGCGGTATGTTGGAAAAAGTATGGTTTGGACGCAATGAAGGCGGCGGACAGGCATTTCATCAATGGGTTGACCGCCTGATCAAGGCTGATGACGATGACCTACCCGAAATTTTCGCAGCTGAAGCACAGGATGAATCGCTGGAAGCAGCCGAGTAATTCTGCATCACACCTGTTCCGGGTATCTAGGATATTGGCTGGTTCAGAAAACTTGCAACGCGATTGGCAAACATCCAACTACGCGTTGCGATGATCTCGCACTGGCGGTAAGGCCTCTTTCCACTTGGGTTGCTCAGCGCGCAGCTTTTCGAGCATTTTTTCCCAATACGCTTCGGTCTTCCCTTTGAATTGAATGTCAAAATCTTCCTGCGTCCGGAATTCCAGCAATTCCACGCCCTGATCGCCAATCGTGTATGTGTAGGGGGTTTCAGCAGGCAGGAAAAACCCATCGCCCGCTCCCATTTCTTCGGTGCCCATGCGGATGTTGCCTGAGATGATATAATAGAGGCAATCGGCATTGTGGCTGTGTAGTGGTAATGGATAGCCCGGCTTGAACCACACATAGTGTAGCGAAAAACCAAAGCCTGAAAACAGACATTTCAATACCGCACCGTGGCCAATGCCCGCATCGCCCAGTTTGGCAGCGCCGTCCAATATTACCGGATCATCGTCGACATATTCCATATGTCCTGCTTCATCGAGGCTGGGCGCATCAGAACCGCGAAAAATGCGCAGTACTTTCAGTGGCGCGGGTTTTTGTTCGGGTGTGATGCCTGCTTCTGCCATAATTTCCTCCGGACCAGATGGAAGCATTACATAGCGAAGCAGGCATTGATCGTAAATTGACGCGATGACTAGGTCGGCGGAAATTCCACCAGCAATCGATCCAGCACGGCCGGATTGAGCAGAACCGCAAAGGCACATCCCAGACCGCGATTATCATAGCGAACCACTTCCGCTTCCAAAGATCCCAAACCCTGCATTGTAATCCAGCAGCGCGTCCCGGTTTCCGCCTGTATCAGGGCATCACAATTGAAGCCGGCCAGAGAGATATTAGACAGAACAACGTCAAAACTTTGCGAGCAGGAAAAACGCAGTCGGGCTGGAATAGCAACCGCGTATCGCACCGCACAGCGATCCTCCTCCGCCGCATAGACATAATCGATCGGTGGCCGCGAATCGAACTCCGGCATCGGAACGTCGGGAGTTTGGATTTTCAAATCTGTTTCGGCAAAATAGTTGGTCATAGTTCTCACTCCGGTGTGGTTTGTCCCCGCGCCTTGCCTCCAACTCTTCCGATTGTTTTTCGGATACTCGAAACCCTCTTGGTTTTTGGCAGCGACAACCCCTTTTCACAAAGTCAGGTAAATTGCTTGTTTTCCCGTGCAGTAAACGGCGGGTCACCAATATTTTACCATGTTTTACCTATCCACAGACTTGTGAACAGGATGCTTGCGCAAAAGCTCACTTGGCGCTAATGCGCCCGTGATCAGAACGGACCAAATGTCTGTATAGGGGTGTAGCTCAGCTGGTAGAGCGTCGGTCTCCAAAACCGAAGGCCCACGGTTCGAACCCGTGCGCCCCTGCCATTTTAGTCGCGGTTAATATCCAGCGCTCCGGCAATCAATCCCCAGATCTGGTGCGTTAGTTTATCAGGATCAGGACGGGGACGCATTCCCATGGCATGAATGATCGCCCCGCGCATTGCGCCAGTAATTGCGGCTCCCGCGATAGCAGGGTCAATATGCCTGCCTATGTCACCACGCTTAATCCCCGAACCAATGTTGCGCGTGGCCATTTCGATCATTTCTTCATGCCGCATCGATTCGACAGCGGCAACTTGATTGGTATGAGCCATTTTTCCCAAAATAATGGGCGCCATCGGGTCGCTGTAAAGAAACTCAACCGCAGCCAATAACCGGTCCTTTTCACGGATAGCCCACTTAATGTCGGGGTCAATATATTGATTCACTACCATATTGTAGCGGTCATAAAATGCATCAATAATGGCACCGAGCATACCGGACTTGGAGCCATAATAATGATAGGCAAGTCCAACTGAAACTCCGGCTTTCTCAGCTACCTGGCTCATTTCCAACTCACCATCTTCATCGCGCAAAATGGCTTCCGCAGCGGCCAAGATCTTGGCGGCACGGACAAGTTTTTTGTCGGGCTTTTCCTTTGTTGCACTCTGCCTGACCAATTCGATCTCCAGTACCATGTTAAACGGTTCATTCTCCCAATAACATTTTTTGAATTGAATTCAATTCAATGTTTTTCTATCTGCTATATCGAAGTTGATTCGCGGAGGAGAACATAATGAACGTCGCAAGCACGATTGAAACGACGGATGTTGACCTGACACCCTTTCTGAATGGCCGCAGCTTTGATGATGCCTGGGGGCAGTTTCAGGAAGATGGTTATGTCATTTTTGAAAATGTGCTGACGCCTGACGAACTGGAGACACAACGCAGCGCTCTCAAACCCTGGATTGACGCCGATATTCGCGGACGCAATAACTTCGAAGGATCCAAATCCAATCGCATCTATGCCATGCTCGACAAGGACCCGATTTTTGGCGATCTGATTTCGCATCCCCTGCAATTGGCATTTGCCGAGCGCGAATTGGGGGCCAGCATACTTCTCTATGCCAGCCTCGCGATCAATCTACATCCCGGCGAAACCGCTCAGCCCTGGCATTTTGACGACAGCCATTGCGGCCTCGCCCGCCCGCGCGAACCGCTGAGCATGTCTACATTCTGGTCCATCACTGACACGACCGATGAAAACGGAGCGACCGAGATTATTCCCGGCAGTCACAAATGGGGAAAGGAGCAACCCGATGGTGCGAACAGTGCCGATGATTTTGTGACCGGCCGAATTGATGGTGACGGTGAGAGCACTGGCGATCATCAACAGGCTATCAAGGCGACGATGCCAGCGGGTTCATTGATGATTGCCAAAGGAACCCTGTGGCATCGCGGCGGAGCGAATGACAGCGATCAATCGCGTCTGATCGTAACACCGCAATTTTGCCGTGGTTGGTGCCGTCCGTTGGAACAGCAATTACTGGCCGTATCACCTGAAAAAGTGGCCAAATTGCCGAAACGAGTGCAGGAACTATTAGGCTATAATATCCACCTGCCCTTCATGGGTTATGTCGATGGAATGCATCCTTCGAAAGTGCTACCTTCCTAACCGGAGGATTGCCGTGCCAACAGATTATGAGCGCATTCAGAATATTTACGCGGGTTATTGCTTCGCAGTAGATCGCGGATCAGCAGATGATATCGCCGCTTTTTTCTGGCCAGAATGTTATGTCAATTTCGGCGGCAATATCCATGAAGGTGCGGAAGCAGCGAAGATCGGGTTTTCCAAATGGATCAAGAAGATGCGCGATCCGGTCGATGGGCTTAGACATTGTCTTTACACACCTTTAATCGATATCGCTGGTGATCGAGCTACCGCAGAGGCCTATTATGATGCGGATGGCCATGCCGGGCGCAAAGGCAAACCGATCCAGCTTCGCGGCCTTTATCGCAGCACCCTTGAAAAGCGCGCTGGCGAATGGCGCTTCATCAGGCATGAAGTGCAAATCTGGAACACGATTTTGGAACATGCTCCATCCCGACAGGAGGCTTCGACTTGAAAGCGCTCGAAAGCGATGCGCCGCTGATCGTTTATATCGATATTAAAAGCCCCTATGCCTTCGTCGCCATCAAGCCCATATTGGCGATGGAAGAAGAGCTGGGAACGCAGTTTGACTGGCGACCACTGACACTGGACATTCCCAGCTATCTGGGTTCTGCGAAAAAGAATAAAGGCAAAGTTGTCGAGAGCACCCGCAGCGGCTCGCAATGGACGATGGTGAAATATGCCTATGCCGACGCACGCCGCTACGCCGAGCGACAGGGACATATGCTCAAAGGCACGGAGAAAATCTGGGATTCTTCCATTGCCAATATTGCGATTTTGTGGGTGGCAAAGACCGCACGCGATCGCATGGGCGAATATCTCAATATTGTGTACCCGCCCTTCTGGCGACGCGAGCTGGATATTGAAGATGTGTCTGTCGTCGCAACCTGCCTGAAGCGGGCCGGCGCTGATCCGACTGGCTTTGATGCCTTTCAAAAAGGGGAAGGCCGCACCATCCATGATGCGTTGCAACCGCAATTGCATCCGGCGGGTATCTATGGCGTACCCACATTTGTATTTGACGGTATGATTCTATTTGGCCGCGAGCATATTCCCTATGTGCGATGGCATCTTATGGGCGGAGCCGGTTCACCGCCCGATATTGCCTATGGCATTACCGAGAATGGCCTGCCACCGGGAGAGCCACCATGCTGACCATCTATATCGATTTCAAATCGGCGGCATCCTATCTGGCATTGAAACCGACTTTGGCAATGATTGAAGAAACGGGCGTTGAGGCGCGCTGGCTGCCTTTTTCTTCGCGACTGTTCAAAATTCCTGATGAAAATGCTGATGAGAACGTCGGCGAACGCCACCGCCGCGTCCGTGCCATTGCTCAGCGCGATGCGCATTTGCATTACGCGGCCGTGCAAAAAATTGACCTCCAATTCTCGAACAGTCCGGAAAGCTCCGATGCAGCATTGGCAGCACTAGCGGTTCTGAATTCCGATCCCGTTCCCTTCGTTCTTGCGGCATTTCAAGCCTATTGGTCCAGTCAAGCGGACCTGGACGATCAAGCCACAGTGAGTCAGCTTTTGAACAATTGCGGGCACGAAATTTCGAATTGGCCGGATGCCATGGCGGCTTTGCAGATGATCCGCGAAAATGCAGACGAGCAAAAGATTTTTGAAACGCCTACATTTCTGATCGATGGGCAGATTTTCGTCGGCCGTGAGCACCTGCCGTGGATCCGTTCCATCATCACAGGTAACTAGGACAAAACCACACTCGACCCTTGCGAATCTGTGAATCCGCGTATAAAGGACTGGTTCTTTCCGAAATCATGCATATATCCGACACAGTCCAGCGACTGACACCCGGAGTTTATGTTGAAGCCGGGAAACTAGATACGAGACGGAATTATGGCAAAAGTAAATCCAGGCGAGTTTATGCGGCAGGTCCGCGCCGAGAACAGCAAAGTGGTCTGGCCAACATGGCCCGAAACTGTCCGCACGGCTATTCTGGTACTGATCTTGACCACCATTCTCGGTCTGTTTTTCCTAGCCATTGATACGGGTTTTAACGGGATTGTTGGCTGGCTGCTGAGCCTCGCTTAACAGTCTTAAAAATATTTGGAACGGGTTTGGGCATGGCTGCACGCTGGTATATTATTCACGCTTATTCAGGCTTTGAGCACAAGGTCAAGGAAGCTATTGAGGCAGATGCAAAGCGTCTAGGCCTGACCGAACTGGTTGAGGAGATCGAAGTTCCAACCGAAACCATTACCGAAGTGAAACGCGGTAAGAAGGTACAATCCGAACGCAAATTCTTCCCCGGTTATGTGCTGGCGAAGCTAACCATGACTGATGATGCTTATCACTTGGTCAAGAATCAGCCGAAAGTAACCGGCTTCCTGGGCAGCAGCGGCAAACCGCAAGCAATCAGCGAGGCAGAGGCCGCACGCATTCTCAACACCAAGGAAGAAGCAGCCAACGCTCCGAAAGAACGGATCACGGTCGCTTACGAAATTGGCGACGAGATCAAGGTCAAATCCGGGCCATTCAACAGCTTTAACGGCATTGTCGAGGAACTCGATTTCGACAAGAATAAGGTCAAGGTTTCCGTATCCATCTTTGGCCGGGCGACACCGGTTGAACTGGACTTTGGCGAAGTTGACCTGATTAGTTGATTTTTGTCGTTATTTCCTTATTGGGAGCGACGAATACGAAATTTGGAGGCTTTCAGCCACCAAGTACCATGCGGGAGGAGAGCCTACTCTCTGTTTGAACCGCTTAATTTGAGAGCAAAACAATGAAGTGGCGCTCGATAGAATGAAAGGAAAGCCAAAATGGCTAAGAAAATTGATGGCTATATCAATTTGCAGGTACCGGCCGGTATTGCAAATCCATCCCCGCCAATCGGCCCTGCACTGGGTCAGCGCGGCGTAAACATCATGGACTTCTGTAAGGCGTTTAACGCGGCTACGGACAAGATGGAAAAAGGCGCTCCGATCCCGACGAAAATTACCGTCTATGCTGATCGTAGCTTTACCTTTGTTACCAAGACACCGCCTGCCAGCTATTTGATCAAGAAATTGACCAAGCTGAAAAAAGGTTCGCAGGAGCCAGGCAAGGAAATCGCCGGGACAATCAAGACATCGCAGCTGAAAGAAATCGCTGAAACGAAGATGGAAGACCTGAACGCCAATGATATTGATCAGGCAATGAAGATCATTGCCGGTTCCGCCCGTTCGATGGGCATCGAAGTGGTGGAGGGATAAGATGGCTACACTGACCAAACGCGCAAAAGCTGCAAACGAAGCCGTCGACCGCACAAAACTGTACGGCGTCGATGAAGCAATCAAAACCCTAAAGGATCTCGCTTCCAAATCAAAATTCGATGAAACCATCGATATCGCAATCAACCTGGGCGTAGACCCACGTCATGCTGACCAAATGGTTCGCGGCGTAATCTCGCTTCCTGCAGGCACCGGTAAAGACAGCCGGGTTGCTGTGTTCGCCAAGGATGCCAAGGCGGACGAAGCAAAAGAAGCAGGCGCTGATGTGGTTGGCGCGGAAGACCTGATGGAAGCCATGCAGGGTGGCGATCTCAACTATGATCGTGTCATTGCAACACCGGATATGATGGGCGTTGTAGGGCGCTTGGGTAAAGTGCTTGGTCCAAAAGGGCTAATGCCAAACCCGAAACTCGGAACGGTGACACCCAATGTTGGGCAGGCTGTTAAAGATGCCAAAGGTGGCCAGATTGAATATCGCGTCGAAAAAGCCGGTATCATCCACAACGGCATTGGCAAAGCGAGCTTCAAGGAAGCCGATCTTCGCAAGAATTTCGATGCTTTGATGAGCGCGGTTGTCAAAGCCAAGCCATCCGGCGCGAAGGGCAAATATGTTCAGAAAGTCGGACTTTCTAGCACCATGGGCCCCGGGCTTAAGATTGATCTCGGAGAGATTGAAGGCGCGTAAGTCTTTCGTTCTTGGAACCGACAGGTTAGACAAAGGGCCGGAAGCAATTCCGGCCCTTTTTGTTGGAGATAGAAATGCCCCAAGCCTCCTGTCTATGCGGTGCGATCAAAATGGAGGTCGAGGGCGAACTTCCCCAAGCAGATGCCTGTCACTGCAGCCAGTGTCGCAAACAATCCGGGCACTATTGGGCGTCTGTAGATCTGCCAACAGACCGGGTAACTGTTAACGGCGAAGACAATGTTCGCTGGTACCAAGCAAGCGACAAAGTGCGACGTGGTTTTTGCCAGACCTGCGGCTCGTTCCTGTTCTGGGATCCCATCCATCAGGATAAAATTGCCATTGCCATGGGAGCTTTTGATGGTCCGACACAGACCAAATTGTTCAGCCATATTTTCGTTGCCGATAAAGGTGACTATTATGAGATTGAATCGGGTGTCCTGCAAAAAGACTAGCGAGTGAAGATATCGCTGTTGGTCGTTTGCTGGTCCAGATCTATGCCTTTGCCGCGCATGTAAGCGCGTCTTATTGGATAATAGAGTATCGAGAGTGCGATACTGGCCGCAATGGTCCCCAAAACAAGCGGTGTCATATCCTGTGTGAGTATAACCAGACCGATGAGCACGCTGGCTGTTGAGAAAATGAAGAAAAACCATCGCCAAAAAATGTTCAGTTTGAACGCAGCTTTATCGTAGGCTTCAGGAAATTTCCCGGGAATGCGCATAACTGACCAGAGTATCAGAATCGTTGGAAAGGATGTAATAATGCCCACCGCTCTGGCGATAGCACTGATTTCGAGACCAGCGATCAGAGGAATTATCCCCAGAAGCAATACAAAGATGAGCATGAGATGAGGCACGCCGTTGCGATTGAGCGTCCCTAAAATGGGCGGAATAAGCTGATCCCAGGCAGCCACCATGAAGTTGCGCGGCACTTGAATAATCGACGCATTCAACGTGGTAACCAGAGCCACAGCAGCGCCACCGACTAAAAAATAGGTCAATGCCCAACCAGGCAAAAACGCCTCACCTGCCAGAGTGAGGGGTTGATCGGCCATATTCTGCCACGGAACGGCCGCTATGCTTGCAAAGGAAATCAGGGCATATATCATCCCGACAACCATCGTCGCACCGCCCATGATCAAAGGGATATTACGACCCGGATTTTTCATTTCCCCGCCCAGCGATACAATAGTCGAAGCGCCAGTCGTCGCGAATTTCAAGACAAAGACCGCGGTGAAAAAGCCCATTAATCCATTGGGTGCCACCGGCGTCAGATCACGTACCTCCATCTCCGGTGCGGCGAAACCTGCATAGAGCGCAAAGGCAGAAAGCATGATAAGCACCAGGAACATCTGTACGCGACTGGCAATTTTCAAGCCGAAGAAATTGGCGAGGAAGATGACAACAATCATCAATATGCCCCACTGGTTCTGCGACAAAAACGGCAATACCGGTTCCAGATAAAGCCCGAATGCCTTGCCAAAAAGGCTGATACTAACGACACAAACCATCAGCACCAGAAACAGCGATATTGAACCCAGCCAACCACCGCATAGACGCGATGGCCAGACATAATATCCGCCTATTACAGGAAGCGCCGAACCAGCGACCATCGCCAATACACTGGTGAGCAATGCCAATGATGCTGCACAGATATAGGCGAGAAACACACCGGGTCCAGTCATACCAATGGCCACACCGGTCAACGCCACCGCCCCTGCCCCAATCACCTGCCCAACAGCGATAAAGAACACGTCCCAGAATCCCAAAACGCGGGTCAGTTTTTGATCAGTCATGGATATGGCAGTCTATTTGCAGCGCATCGCCCTAGATTAATGGGCCCGTGCTTCTGGCCAGATGCGGAGGAAATTCTCGGTGAAGAAGGCTTCTTTCACGTCGTCATTGGCTGCTGCCAGATGCCCGTCAAACTTGCCCAATGGATCACGCCCCCCTTCAACATGCGGATAATCGCTGCTGAACATGTACAAATCCGGATGGGATTGTTCGATCATGTTCGCGACATCTTCATGCGGGAAGGGCGTGAAGGCCATTTGCTGAATAATCTGCTCGGATGGCTTGCGATCAAAACGCACACTCTCGTCGGCACGGGAATAGATCCGCGTCAGATCATCCATACGGCGCAAAAGTTCTGGGACCCACCCCGCTCCTAATTCCACGGCAGCGCCGCGAAGATTCGGATAACGCTCAAATATGCCCTCGGCCACCATCATGGATGTAAACGTTTCGACGGCTTGATGCAGCACAAAGGCGTCCTTGGTGCGTACATTTTCACCGCCACCCATCCAGTCCTTGACTGCGGCCTTACCATTATTGCTCCAGCTTTTCATCGCTTGTAGTGGAGACCCGCCAACGTGAAACACAAACGGTATGCCAGCTTCAGCCAGTTTCGCCCAAAACGGCTCCAAATCCACATGGCCGCAGGAAAATCCGATTGGCGCCCGGTGCGGAATCCACACCGCTTCCAGTCCTGCTTCAATTACAAGGTCCAGCTCGGCAATGGCCATTTCAGGCACATCAAGCGGAACAATGCCAACGCCAATCAACCGATCATCATCGCTGCAAAAGTCGGTCATATGACGGTTATGCGCGCGGGTTGCGCCATAGCGTAAACGCGCTTCAGTTTTGGAGCTGGGATGAAAGGGCAAGGCGACACTGTGAGTTGCAAAAACAAGCTGCTTACGGAATCCAAGAAGGTCTACCGCCTTTGACCGGTCGGCTTTATTAAAGGCCCCCAGAGCCTGTATTTCCTTGGATTGCGCAATAAGGTCATCACCCAAATCAATCATCGATTGCTTATGTTCTGCGCTATGATCACCGCCCTGCTCCATGATCACGTCGACTTCCTCATCGTTGACCAAAGACGCGCTGTAACTCACTTCCGGGATCTCATCACGCAGTTCGGGATCGGCATAGCTGGTCAGGAAATTGGGAAGCTCCATAATATGACTGTCGGCATCATAAATTGCCCGGTTGGATGGTACGTAGGTCATATTGCTCTCCTGCCCTGTCTTTGCGACTTTGGGAGGAAGCTAACCTGTTTTGATCCGACTCACAAGCTGGAGCGCAAATCAAAAAGGGGTCAGGAAAATTCCTGATCCTTTGCGCTGGATTTCTCCGACAGATGTTTCAGAATCACGTGAAACTAAAAGTTTGATCAGGCTAGAAACAGGCTGGAGATACGACCGTTTTGATGTGGCGGCCAATTACAAATTGCTTGGTTGTCATCGTTATTTAGCGCGCATGAAACTCGTCCCATTCCAAGCGTGACACTTCCCAAACGAGCGATGCCCGCGTTGAGCCATCGGAGCGTTGGCTGACTATCTCTCCTTTCCGGCGGAAGCCTAGTCCATCCAGCAACTTCGCGGTACGGATGTTATCCAGTGCCGCCGTCTCGCAGATCAATTCCAACCCAAGCTCGTCAAACAGCCAGTCGAAACCCAGCCGCGCGCCTTCTATTCCACGTCTTTGTCCTTGTCGCTGCTTGCCAACCGCACCGCCTAACTCTCCTGCTGCCCATTCAGGCCAGATAACAATATCTATATACCCGCCAATCGCACCGGTTTCGTCAAAATTGAGAAATAACAACCCCTCGCCGCGCTCATGCTGTTCAATATGATCGCCAATAAATTCTCTGATTGCCTCCACAGATAATGGCCTCGGCAAAGTATAGATCGGCGCGGAAATATCGGGATCGCTGAGAAACGTAAAAAATTTTTCTGCGTCCTCCAAGGTCGCGAGCCGTGATTTTTGCGCTTCGGTCACAATTGCTTGTGCCGATCGTACTGCTTGCCGAATTTGATCCTGCCTTTGTGCAGGATATTCCTGTTGCGTTATCGGTATTCCCGTCATGCGAACAGTGTAAGGAAATTGTCGCAGCGAGCAAATCGAATCTCTTGACATCTCCACCCCACCCGCTAAAGCCGCGGTCGAATGCTGGCATTGGTCAGCAATCACCGTCCGAGACAGCGGGTGAGGGTAATTGGGCCCTCTTAATTTCCAGCCTAGACGGGGATCAGTTTTTTCGTGTGGCAACACACGGGTTTGCCGCCAGCAATTAAAATGCGGGCCATGCAACCAAAACCCCCCTTCGGATTATACAGAATAGGTTTCGGCCTATTCTATCGCTCGTCATTCTGAATGTATTTCAGCGTGACGAAATTTGAGTAATGGGAATGGGCCTCGGCTCACTCCTAAGTGAAGGAGCAAAATATGGATCGTGGTCAAAAGGCCGAAGCCGTTACTGCGCTGAACGCGACTTTCAAGGAAGCCGGGGTTGTTGTTGTAACACGCAATCTGGGTCTATCTGTAGCTCAGTCTACGGAACTCCGCGGAAAGATGCGTGAAGCTGGTGCCAGCTTTAAAGTCTCAAAAAACCGCCTCGCCTTGCGCGCTCTGGAAGGTACCGACTATGCACCGATCAGCGATATGCTGACCGGACCAGTCGCACTTGCCACATCGGATGATCCGGTGGCTGCTGCTAAAATTGCAGTGGAATTCGCAAAATCTAACGATCGTTTGGAAATCGTTGGTGGCGCGATGGGTGATACCCTTCTGGACGAAGCAGGCGTGAAAAATCTGGCTTCCATGCCTTCTCTCGACGAACTGCGCGGAACGATTGTTGGATTGCTTGTTGCACCACAAACGAAAATCGCACGGGTTGTTAAAGAGCCTGCTGGAGCCCTTGCACGTGTAGTTGGCGCTTACGCCGCTGCAGGTGAGTAATTTTACAAAATCAAACTGATTAGAAATTTGGAGTAATTAAAATGGCTGATATTGCTAAACTTGTTGAAGAACTATCAAAACTTACCGTGATGGAAGCGGCTGAATTGTCAAAAGCTCTTGAAGAAGAGTGGGGCGTTTCTGCAGCCGCTGCTGTTGCAGTTGCTGGTCCAGCTGCCGCTGGCGGTGAAGCTGCTGCTGAAGAGAAAGACGAATTTGACGTCATTCTGACCGGCGACGGCGGCAAGAAAATCCAGGTGATTAAAGAAGTTCGTGCGATCACTTCTCTGGGTCTGACCGATGCGAAAGCACTGGTTGAAGGCGCACCAAAAGCGATCAAAGAAGGCGTTGCAAAAGCAGAAGCCGAAGAGATCAAATCCAAGATCGAAGCAGCTGGCGGTACCGTAGAGCTGAAATAAACCTTTACGGTTTATCGAAAAGAATAAGGGCGGTCTCCCACATGGAGGCCGCCTTTTTCTATGGTAGTGTTACCACCAGCCGCATGCCGATAGTGTCTATACCCGGGTTTTGCACCCTGCTGAAAATTTGACCGTGGCTGAGATGCACCCAGCTCAGCTCAAGGTCCACGCGCTGGGACAAATTTACTCCGACTGCAAGTTCCGGCTCAAACAAAACCCGGGAACCCAATTGGGTTTGCGAGCCGTCCGGCGCGAACGCCAGTTCAGGACCGTCATGAATCGCGATACCGATGCCGGGCCGCAGATAGACTTTTTTTCCAAATTTCCAGCTCAGGCCGACGGCTGCGAAACTGGTGTCACCAGAGCTGTTCACAGATGCCAGGACATAAGGCGATGGTTTGGCAATAAAGGAAAGAGCCTCAATGGGATCACCACGATAACCCAATTGGAAATCAACACCCTCAGCACCCGTATCCTGAGCCAAGGGCGTAACAATATCCTGAGATCCAATCCCGGCGAAAATCTCTTCTGCCTGAACAGGTGTTGCCAATAGCATGGCGCTGATCACGAACAGGCAATATATGGTTTTGCTATACATGGTCGAGATCTTTACAGAGACTAGATAACATCCGGTAGAATATCATTTGACCAGTCTTTATCTGGGGCAAAGTCGGGGAAGAGGTTAACTCAACCAATCGGCACCATTTTGACCGGCATATTGTCGATTTCATGCAAAAAACAGCTGTCGGAATAGGTTAGCGGTTCGACTTGTTCGACCGTCACATTCCTACTCAAAACCTCTTCAAAGAGAATAGCCAACTGCATTTCTGCCAGGCGCGCGCCTACACAGCGGTGCACACCGTGGCCAAAGGCGATATGGCGACGGGCGTTATCGCGGGTAAAATCAACGACATCGGGATTGGCGAACAGGTTCTCATCGCGATTGGCCGAGATATACCAAAGGATAATTTTCTCACCGGCAGGAATAATCTGCCCACCAAGCTCGGTTTCGCAGGTCGTTGTGCGCCGCATATGGGTAACCGGCGACTGCCAGCGAATGATTTCCTGTGCGGCATTGGGAATCAACGAGGGATCTTTACGCAGCAACTCAAACTGATCGGGAAATTCGTTACAGGCGCGCACAAAACCGCTCATGCTGTTGCGGGTCGTATCGTTACCGCCAACGATTAGCAGCGCAATATTGGCCAGTCGTTCCAGCTCGGGCATATTGCCCATGGATTCGCTGTGTATGATGCGATTGAGTATTTTATCATTCGGTTCCTGCGCTCGTTCCTTCTCGAACAGCGTGTCGAATTTTTGCAGCATCTGGAACATTTCCGCAAAAAAGGCCTGCCGTCGTTCCTCACTCTGATCGGGGTTCACTTCACTCGCGGTGTCCGACCAGCGTTTCATATCGCGCCATTCTTCCCAGGGGAAATCGAACAATACACAGAGCATACCAATGGTTAGCTTGACCGACACTTCCTCCACCCAGTCAAATGTTCCATTAACAGGCAGCGCGTCGAACAGTTCCTTTGTACGCTGTCTTATCTCGGGTTCACGACTCAACATTTCACTGGGGTTAAACGACGGTTGAACTACTTTGCGCTGGGCGGTGTGGACCGGTGCGTCCATTGCAATGAAATTCGGAAACTCATCTTCACCGGTGCCATCGACAATGGTGATCCCGCCATTTTTATAGGATGATGAAAAAGTCTTTGCGTCCAGTTCGGCCTTCTGAACCAGGTCATGTGTAACGACTGACCAATAGGAGCCATAAGGACTTTCGGGGCAATAACTAACCGGCATCTCCCGGCGAAGTTGTGCAAATGGTTCCTGCCAGCGATCCTCCGAATAGAGTGCACCATCACTAAGGTCGAACGGTGTGATCGCACGTTTCTCAAGAACATTGGAATCGGCCATTTTAATCTTCTCCTTTATGTGCCAACCTAACTCAACATGACACGATCGCAAAGAATAACTTACACTGTTGTCAGTGGTGGGAAATGAGGACAAAAATGCCTGATAACGAGGACCTTCGCGCGTTGGTGCGAACAATCCCGGACTATCCCAAACCGGGTATACAGTTTCGCGATGTCTCGACCCTGTTGCTCGATGGCACGGCTTTTAGGAAAACAATCGATCGGATGATCGCGTTGGTGAACCCCGATGATTTTGATCTTGTGGCTGGAATAGAAGCCCGCGGCTTCATCGTTTCGTCAGCTATGTCCTATGCGCTCGCAAAAGGAAAAGTGATGCTGCGCAAGCCTGGCAAGCTGCCGGGGCAATCGGTTAGCATCGACTATGCCCTGGAATATGGCACCGACCAGATTGAAATGCATGTTGATGCAGTACAAGCGGGCCAACGAATTCTTCTGGTTGATGATCTGCTTGCCACGGGCGGAACCGCTATGGCAGGCGCGCAATTGTTGCGCGGTCAAGGGGCCATAGTGACACAGGCCCTGTTCATCGTCGATCTTCCGGATTTGGGAGGTGGCGCCAAACTTGAAAATGCCGACATTGCAACGCAGGCCCTCATGGCCTTTGAAGGCGATTGACAAGCATCCCAATTCTTGGTCACTGAGTATTGGTCGTTTTATATTTTGGGGCTTGTTGCATGGCGATCGTCGAATTTCTGGTTAAAAACATACTGCATTTCATGCCGATAACCTTCGGCTTTCTTTTCTTTGGGCCTCTTTTTGCGCAGATCATGGATAGATTGGGTTGGGGACAACCCTGGGGCTTCTCAACACTTACCATCGGCATGATCATCGGCGGCACATGGGGTATATTCGCGTTCTATAGAGGTAGCTGGATCTGGGCGCGGCCATGACGGCAAAGTTATCCGAAGCAGAATTACGCAAACAGGAACGCATGATTGCACGGAAATATGCAGATCGCTTTCCATGGGAAGTTCCTGTCTGGGGCCTGGGGAACTTGCTAATATGGTTATCGCTCTGGCCGCTTGTCTTCCTCGATATACTCCCGCTCTGGGTCGCTTTTCCGATTGCCTGCGTGAACGTCATGGCCTGTTTCCTTCCAGCGCATGAAGCGGTGCACGGAATGATCGCACGTCCCGGCGAGAAACTCCGCTGGCTCAATGAGTTGGTCGGCCATCTCAGTCTGCTGCCGATGGCCATGCCATACCGATTGCAAAAAGTGACCCATATGGAGCACCATAAGCACGTCAATCATCCGGAAAATGACCCTGATATTACCACCCAATCCAAGGGTCCGTGGGATGCCGTCTGGCAAAGCTTTGTCCAGCGCCAGCGGGGCAAGGGCGGAGCGATGCGGGGCTATGGCTATATTCTGGAAAAGGTCGGACGCAACGACGTGCTGGTCGATGGCGCGCTCTATCAGCTCACGTTTTTCGCCTCACTATTCGCACTGGCATGGAACGGATACGCCATCGAAGCGGCTCTGCTCTGGTGGGCACCCCGCCATATCGGCATTGCCTATATCCAGTTTTTCTTCAGTTGGGCGCCGCATCATCCGGCGTTCAAACAGGGTCGCTATACCAACGCAAAATTCTGGACCAGCCGGGTTGGCAATATCGCCTCCATGGGCATGCAATATCATTTGATCCATCATCTGCATCCGTTCATACCGCTTCGCGATACGCCCAACGCCTATCGCGAAATGCGCGCGATCCTGAAAGCGCGCGGGTGTAGGTTTGAGGGCGATTTGAAATGACACTCAAAGCCAGCTGCCTCTGCGGCGGCGTGAAATTTGAAGTCAGCGGCAAGCCCGGCCCGATTGGTCAGTGCCATTGTTCCAAATGCCGGAAAGTATCGGGCACCGATGGCAATGCGGTCTTCCACACCACACTCGAGAATCTCTCCTGGATCAGCGGTCGAAACCTGGTCAAAGAATATACGGTCCCTGGCAGCAACGATTGGAAATCGATTTTTTGCGGCACATGCGGCAGCCCGCTACCGCACTGCGATGAATCCAATGGTATTTGCTATATCCCTGCCGGTTTATTGGACGACGATCCCGGGCATCGCGGTTATATTGGTCATATCCATGTCGGATCCAAAGCGCCTTGGGTGAAAATCACGGATGGTTCGGTGCAATTTTCAGAGGATGTTGGATCCGACAAGATTGAAACAGACTGATTTTGTCTAGGCGTCTGCCACCCAGTTGCCATGAAATCCGGGAGGAATGCGGTGCGGCACATGGATGACCGCCTGTGGTTCGCCCAGAAAATCATCTGCGTTGAGGATCGTCAACTCGGTCGTCTCGTTCTCGGCATCAATCACCAAGCCGATCAACCAGCCTTCATCTTCCGCCGCCTCTTCGCTACGCGGAACGAAAACAAATTCACCCGGATGGCGGGTTTCGCCAAAATCACGAGTCAGTGTTTCACCAGTCTTCAGATCATGTTTGAGCAGCTGGGTCCCTGCGATATCAAAATCACCCTTATCACCGCCAAGAGAGATACAATATACATAGCGATAAGGCTGGCTGGTCAACCGCTCGTCATAGCGCGGAAATTCCTGTGCGCGGTCAGATAGAATTTTGCGATCCACCTTTTGGGTATCCGGATCGACTGTCCAGCGCTCAAAACGCGACCACGCACCGCCGGGGCCGAAAGCCGTCGACGCATAGGTGCTTTCATGTACCACCACATCGACCACAACTTTTCCGTCATCGGTCTCGTAAGCATTGGCCGGGTGATAGACATAACAGGGTTCGTCCAGCTGGCACCACACAGTCTCGCTACCTTTGCCATCTTTACGCAGCAATCCGACACGCGCGCCATGATCGGGATTCCAGTCATAAGGAAAGGCATAGCCGGCCAGCATCCGCTTCATCGAGAATGTCGCGGGCAGGTCAAAAACCAGCACATAATTTTCGGTAATCTGACAATCATGGATGGAGGGACCATCTTTGACCGCAATCGGTTCTTCGCGGGTGACTTTGCCTTCCGGACTGACAACGACATGCCACACGGTATCGGCGACAGGCGCATCATAGACAATCGCATGGGCCTCCCCGGTTTTGGGATCGAAATGCGGGTGGGCGGAAAAACCGTTGGTTAGCGTCCCTTCAAAGGGATTATGCGCCACGGTTTCGAGTTCATCGGTCAGTTCAACAGGAAAACCGCCAGCTTCGACAATGGCAAAGGTCTTGCCGCCAATCTCGACTATATTGGTGTTGGCATTATCGGTACGGGGCTTGCGCGTACCCGGCTTTCGCTCTTCGCCCAGCACATCACTCACAGCGTTGGATCTGATCCAGCGATTGCGGTACCAGACGGCCTCTCCGCCTTTTACGCGTATACCATGCGCCATGCCATCGCCGGTAAACCAGTGATAGCTGCCTTCATCTGGAGTGGTTACCGGGTTGGGGCCAATACGCATATACCGACCATCCAGTTCGGTTGGAATGTTTCCGGTGACCTGCATTGCGGAGATGGTTTCTTCCTGCTTCATCGGCACATGGACACCCTTTAAGTAGGGATGCCCACCCTCAGGGGCCTGCAATCTTTTGCGATTGAAACCAGCGACTGCACCCAGAACCGGGGTGACAGCTGAACGGATAGTTTTCTCGATAACAGAGGCCATGATGATCTTCCTTCCAAGATTTGGCTTTACAGAGGCGATTCGTAATGTTTATGCTGTTAACATGACAGGCAATGATAACAGTGTCAACATTAAAGAAACGAATGGAACTTCGGGTAGCTATCATCATGGTGATTTGCGCAGCGCTACGCTGGCTCTGGGTATGGAGCGTATTGAACAGCAGGATCACCCCGAGCTGGGCCTGCGCGCGCTCGCCCGCGATCTGGGTGTCTCTGCAACTGCCCTTTACCGCCATTTTCCAAACAAGGATGCGCTGCTCGACGCGCTAGCGCTCGAAGCGCTTGGCAGGCTGGGCGACAATCAGGCCAAGGCTGCGATGAAAGCCGGTGGCGGACGCGAAGCCTTTGTTGAGGTCGGCATTACCTATGTCGAATGGGCCCATTCGAATCCGGCGCTTGTTCGGTTGATCTATAACCGGGTTGGCGAAGTCGATCTCACCGATGGTAATCCGGATGAAATGGGGGAAGCTTTCCGGCAGTTGCGCAATGGTATTGCCGCGATGATGCCCGAAAGCCTTTCGGATGAAGACCGTGCCGCAGCAGCTTTACATGCCTGGTCTCTTGTCCACGGCCTGGCTATGCTGATACTCGATGGCCAGATTGAATATGACCCGGTCATGATCCGTAAAGTGGTGACCATGACCGATTTTGGATTGGGTCAGGCGTGTTGATTGGGGCTGGTCCGCACACCTTTGATGCAAAGATAGAGTGACATTGCGACCATTGCGATCAGGTTGGAAGCCATGAAGCTGGCGGTCACGTAAAAGTGACCCAGCATCGGAATAAAATCGCGGCTTACAATCATGCTGGCAACGAATAGAGAGGCGAAAACACCCCACCCAGAAATGAGGCGTGGGATCATGTCCGATCTCCAAAACAGATAGAAAAAACCAGCCATGGCCAAACTGGACAAGACCAGGCCAAGATGAAAACTGGTATAATCTGATGTGGCCTGCAGACCGGTCAGCAAGAGCCGCTGCGATTCATTGGCCATTTCGGCATAGGCCTGGTTACCAGCAATATGCGCAGCGTTTAGAGCAAAAACCGCACCCATCAGTGACAGCACGCTGGCTGCCATACTGATCACAAGGCTCCACATAGCAAGTAGAGGACCGGACCGGCGAAGTAGAAGGAAGAGACCTGCGTTAAAGATCACAGCGAGAGAAAATGATCCCGCGGCGATATAGGCCTTGGCACGTAAGTCCGTTTCGGACTCCAACATGTTTTGAGCAGTCGCAATTATATCTGCGGACAGGTTTATGTTGATCCCTTCAACCACTATGAATGATGAAGCTATTCCGATGAGCAACGTGCCCAGAAAAGAAAGCCCGACTATGCGCGCAAGAGTTTGGGGATTTGTTGGTTTAGGTGTCATTTGATCGTTCATGCTAGGTGTATTATTATACTAATACACAATGGTCAATCTTTTCTCTATCCTTGATATTGTATCATCCACGATCCGGTTTCCATGGCACTGTCATCCGTCGTTTTCAAACATCAGCAAATCCCCAGGCTGGCAATTCAGCTCCCGGCAAATCGCCTCAAGCGTTGAGAACCGCATGGCTTTGGCTTTGCCGGTTTTCAGGATCGACAGATTGGCGAGTGTGATGTCGACACGCTCGGCCAATTCAGTCAGCGTCATCCGGTTGTCGTGAAGGAGATCATCGAGTTTAACAGAGATCGCCATCAAATTGTGCCTTCCAGTTCTTCCTGCATCTCTGCGCCACGATCAAAAATCCGTGCAAGAATGACCAGCAACAGCACCAGCAATATGCCGCTGAGCGAGATGCTGCCGTCAATGGTCATGTGAAACTCCTCACCAGGCTTCACTTCTCCGAGCATCGAAAGCAAACCCGTTGCCAGCAAGCCTCCAATAAAAGTCACAACCTGAATGGCGAAAACCGCGATACCCATGCCGCGCAAGCGGGTGCCATTGATCCGGGTGAAGGGGTTTCCTTCACTAACTGAGTCGACGATCTTGCGGAGCCGATTGAGCGCAAACAGGGTAAGAAGTATCAGGGTGATACCCAGAAAAATCAGGATGCCAATCAATCCGACCACTTCGGAGCCGGGCGGCGCCACAAAGACATCGGCCATCTTGGTCACTATCTCCTCATGGAACACCAGAACCACTGGCAGTGCGATCGACAACGCGCCCACCCCAAGCATCAGCAGCCATTTGGAGAAGATAAGCAGTCCACGTGTCGATTTGAGCACGATATCATTTTGTTCCTTTACTTGAGTCATTTTCCGTTTCCATTTCTGGTTTATCATGTCTTATCGTTTATCAATATCACAATATCGATAAACATCAAGTGTTTTATTGTTTTTCAATAAACTTTTCGATATACGGCGGCTCTAATCAATCATGACGATGAGGAGATTTCATGTCTACAATCGCATTTATCCACGTGGCCATGGGCGCTATTGCGATCTTTGCAGGCGCTGCGGCATTGTTCACCGCCAAAGGTTCACGCCCTCACCGGCTGATGGGCAACATGTTTTTCATCACCATGGTAATTATGGCGGTGACAGGCATTTACATAGCCATCATGCTGCCCATGGCCATTTCAGTGATGGGCGGTGTCATTACTATCTATCTGGTCGCCACATCGTGGATGGCGGCTCGGCGGGAAGATGGCGTAATAAAGTATCATGATTATCTGGCACTGACGCTCGCATTGGCTGTTATAGTTGGCGGAATTGTAACCGGCCTGGAAACACAAAACAGCGCTTCCGGTTTGAAAGATGGCCTGTCTGCCACTCCGTATTTCTTCTTCGCAGGCCTGGCGTCACTGCTCGCGGTAGGGGATTTGCTGATGATAGCGCGACGCGGCATTGCTGGGAAACATCGTATCGCACGCCATTTATGGCGCATGTGCCTCGCCTATTTTATTGCCGTAGGCTCTCTATTTACCGGACCCGGCGCGGCGGCCTTCCCCCAAGCTATTCGTGACACCGGAATATTAGGTATTCCCGAACCGCTTATACTTGCCATAATGTTGTTTTGGTTAGTCCGTGTGATGACAACCAAATGGTATAGAACCAAGCCAGTGGCGCCAGAACCCACCCCTTGACGCATATCCAACATCTCCCTATATCGCCCCTTCACCACAGATTTCGAGACAGGGCCACAGTTGCGCAGTGTGCCGTAGGAATGATATCTGACCGGTTTTCAGGACGCTAAAAAGCTGCACTTTCCATGACCCGTTTGGGCGATGGAGATATGCGGCTTTTTGTAGTTTTGAAGCGCCTCCACATATTTGATTTTCCACCGGAATTCCGGTGATGGCGAGAAGGCAATTTATATATGGTAACGACGGCATCCACGGTCAAAACAACGGCCCCGGCACCCACCCGCAAGAAACGCATTCGCAAAATCTTTGGCGATATTCATGAAGTCATCGACATGCCAAACCTCATCGAGGTTCAGCGCGAATCATATGAGCAATTTCTGCGTTCGAACAAAGAAATTGATTATGTTTCCGGTCTGGAGAAAACATTGCGCAGTGTTTTTCCAATCCGCGATTTCGCCGGCACCGCCGAAATGGATTTCGTCAACTACGAACTCGAAGATCCCAAATATAATGTCGAAGAATGTCGTCAGCGGGGCATTACCTATGCCGCACCAATGAAGGTAACGCTGCGCCTGATCGTCTTTGAAGTTGATCCGGAAACCGAAGCACGCTCGGTTCTCGATATTAAAGAGCAAGACGTTTACATGGGCGACATGCCTTTGATGACCAAGAACGGCACGTTCGTTATCAATGGTACAGAGCGCGTGATTGTCAGCCAGATGCATCGTTCGCCCGGTGTGCTGTTTGACCATGACCGCGGCAAAACCCACTCATCCGGCAAATTCCTGTTCGCCGCCCGCGTTATTCCATACCGTGGCAGCTGGCTCGACTTCGAATTTGACGCCAAAGACATTGTCAACGTTCGTATCGATCGCAAGCGGAAGCTGCCTGTAACCGCACTGTTGCGCTCACTGGGTGATGCGATCATCGAAGTGAAAGAGAAGAAGCCTGACTTTAAGGCTGGTGAAATGGTTCGCGTCGCCGGCATGAAGCAACCTGCTGAAATCCTGGAGATCGACGGCAACCTGATTACCATTCGTGAGCCTATGGGCGCGATCGAATTCAACCAGGGCAAGATTGAAGACGAAGGCCGCACCAAGTCAGCGGAAATGGTCAAGATCGTCAAACAGGGCTATTCAGAGGAAGATATCCTGAACCTGTTCTACGGACGTATTGTTTACAAGCGTGCCAAAGACGGCTGGACCATTCCTTTTGTCGCCGAGCAATGGAAGGGTCAGAAGCCTACCTTTGATATTGTTGATGCCGATAGCGGTGAAGTCGTTTTTGCCTCTGGCACCAAAGTCACTCCGCGCGCATCGAAGAAAGCCGAAAATGACGGAATGAAGAATATCGTCATTCCAACCGAAGAAATTTTCGGGCGGTACAGCGCGTTTGACCTGATCAACGAAAAAACCGGCGAGATTTATATCGAAGCTGGCGACGAAGTGACCGTTGAAAATCTCGAAAAACTGGATGGCGCCGGTATTGATCAGCTCGAACTGCTCGATATTGACCATGTCACCACCGGACCATGGATCCGCAACACCCTAAAAGTGGACAAAGCAGAAGACCGTGATGGCGCGCTTTCCGACATCTACCGGGTGATGCGTCCTGGTGAACCGCCAACACGTGAAACCGCCGAAGCCCTCTTTGAAGGCTTGTTCTTCGATCCTGAGCGTTATGATCTGTCCGCTGTGGGCCGTGTCAAACTGAACATGCGCCTCGAATTGGATGCGCCAGCCGATTACACGATCCTGCGCAAGGAAGACATTCTCGAAGTTGTCAAAACCCTCGTCGATCTGAAAGACGGCAAGGGCGAAGTCGATGATATCGATAATCTCGGCAACCGCCGTGTCCGTTCTGTAGGTGAATTGCTCGAGAACCAATATCGCGTTGGGCTGCTGCGTATGGAGCGCGCGGTTAAAGAGCGGATGAGCTCTGTTGACGTATCCACCGTGATGCCAAACGACCTGATCAACGCCAAACCGGCTGTTGCAACGGTTCGTGAATTCTTCGGCTCTTCGCAGCTGTCGCAATTTATGGATCAAACCAACCCGTTATCAGAAGTCACCCATAAACGCCGTGTGTCGGCGCTTGGGCCCGGCGGTTTGACCCGGGAGCGTGCCGGCTTTGAAGTCCGTGACGTTCACCCGACCCACTATGGCCGCATCTGTCCGATTGAAACGCCTGAGGGACCAAATATTGGCCTTATCAACAGTCTCGCATCCTTCAGCCGCGTCAACCAATATGGATTTATCGAAACACCATATCGGAAAATTGTAGACGGCAAGGTCACCAACGACGTGGTCTATCTCTCCGCAATGGAAGAGCAAAAACACACCGTGGCACAGGCCAATGCCGAACTGACCGAAGACGGCAGCTTTGTAGAGGAAATTGTTTCCTCTCGTCAGGCTGGTGAATTCCTGATGGCGCCGCGCGATATCATCACCTTGATGGACGTTAGCCCGAAACAGCTCGTGTCTGTGGCGGCTTCACTTATTCCGTTCCTGGAAAATGATGACGCAAACCGCGCATTGATGGGCTCGAACATGCAACGTCAGGCTGTGCCGCTTGTAAAAGCAGAGGCACCGTTTGTTGGTACCGGCATGGAAGAAACCGTGGCCCGCGACAGTGGTGCTGCAATCGCGGCGAAGCGCTCTGGCATTGTCGACCAGGTTGATGCGACACGGATCGTGATCCGCGCGTCGGGCGCCGTCGAAGCTGGCAAATCTGGCGTGGACATCTACACACTTCAGAAGTTCCAGCGTTCCAACCAGAATACCTGCATCAACCAGCGTCCGCTGGTGAAAGTGGGCGACATTGTCCAACAGGGCGATACTCTGGCTGACGGTCCATCGACCGATATGGGCGAACTGGCTCTTGGCAAAAACAGCCTTGTCGCCTTCATGCCCTGGAATGGCTATAACTACGAAGATAGTATCCTGATCTCCGAACGGATTGTGAAAGACGATGTCTTTACATCGATCCATATCGAAGAATTCGAAGTGATGGCTCGTGATACCAAGCTTGGTCCTGAAGATATCACCCGCGACATTCCTAATGTCGGTGAGGAAGCGCTTCGCAACCTCGACGAAGCGGGCATTGTCTACATCGGCGCTGAAATCGAGCCGGGCGATATTCTCGTCGGTAAGATTACACCAAAAGGCGAAAGCCCGATGACGCCGGAAGAGAAGCTTCTTCGCGCTATCTTTGGTGAGAAAGCTTCGGATGTTCGCGATACCTCGCTGCGTCTGCCTCCGGGTGTCGCTGGTACAGTTGTTGAGGTTCGTGTGTTTAACCGCCACGGCATCGACAAAGACGAACGTGCACTGGCGATCGAACGCGAAGAGATTTCACGCTTCACGAAAGACCGTGATGACGAACGCGCCATCCTTAATCGCGCAACCTTCAACACATTGAAAGATATGTTGATCGGCCAGACCGCGACTTCGGCTCCGAAGCCGATGCGGAAGGGCGCTGAAATTACCGCAGAAAGCCTCAGTGAACTGGAAAATGTCGACTGGTGGAAAATTGCCGTCAAGGACGACAAAGTTCAGGCTGATTTTGAAGCGACCCGTCAGCAATATGACGAAGCGATCAAGCTGATCAACGAACGGTTCGAAGACCGCCGTGAGAAGCTAGAACGTGGCGACGAGCTGGCACCCGGCGTTTTGAAAATGGTCAAAGTCTTTGTTGCCGTGAAGCGCAAGCTTCAGCCGGGCGACAAAATGGCGGGCCGTCACGGAAACAAAGGGGTTATCTCCCGCATTCTTCCGCAAGAAGATATGCCGTTCCTGGAAGATGGTACACCCGTTGACATTGTGCTCAACCCGTTGGGCGTTCCATCGCGCATGAACGTCGGACAGATTTTTGAAACCCACTTGGGCTGGGCCGCACGCGGCTTGGGCGAGCAGGTGACCAATGCTCTGGAAGAATGGAAGCTGGCCAATCCTGATCCACAGGCGGCACCGCCGCCGGACGCGGTCAAGGATCGCTTGAAAGCCATTTACGGCGAGCAATATCATGAAGATATCGATAGCCGCGACACCGGAGAAATTATCGAGATGGTTGGCCATCTGCGCAACGGTGTCCCGATGGGTACCCCCGTGTTCGACGGTGCGCATGAAAGCGATGTTTCGGATATGCTGGAACTGGCTGGTCTGGATCGTAGCGGACAGGTTGATCTCTACGATGGCCGTACCGGTGACAAGTTCGACCGTAAGGTGACCGTGGGCTATATTTACATGCTCAAACTGCATCACCTTGTCGACGACAAGATCCACGCACGTTCAATCGGACCATACAGTCTTGTCACGCAGCAACCACTGGGCGGCAAAGCTCAGTTTGGTGGACAGCGTTTCGGGGAAATGGAAGTCTGGGCGCTGCAAGCATATGGCGCAGCGTACACGCTACAGGAAATGCTGACGGTCAAATCCGATGATGTTATCGGCCGGACCAAGGTTTACGAAGCCATCGTCAAGGGTGACGATACTTTCGAAGCCGGGGTTCCTGAAAGCTTTAATGTTCTGGTCAAGGAAATGCGGTCGCTCGGCCTCAACGTCCAACTCTCCAGCTTCGGCGACGAAGAGGAAGAAGATGGCGATGATGACGACGGCATTGCGATAGCGGCGGAGTGAGGAAGTAAACCCACTCCACCACCGCATTTTCAAATTTGGGGCGAAAGCCCAAGAGGAATTAAGAGATGAACCAAGTAACAAATTTCGCAAATCCGATCGCAAAGCCGGAAACATTTGACCAGATCCAAATCGGTCTTGCGTCTCCCGAGCGGATCCGCAGCTGGTCTTTCGGTGAAATCAAGAAACCGGAAACTATCAACTACCGTACGTTCAAACCCGAGCGTGATGGTCTGTTCTGCGCGCGTATCTTTGGACCGGTAAAAGACTACGAATGCCTATGCGGCAAATATAAGCGCATGAAATATAAAGGCATCGTCTGCGAGAAATGCGGTGTTGAAGTCACGGTTACCAAAGTTCGCCGGGAACGCATGGGTCATATCGACCTTGCCGCTCCCGTCGCGCATATCTGGTTCCTGAAATCATTGCCTAGCCGCATCGGTCTGCTGCTCGACATGCAGCTTAAGCAGCTTGAGCGTGTACTTTACTTCGAAAGCTATGTGGTTATCGAACCGGGATTGACTGCACTGGAAAAATTCCAGTTGATGACCGAAGACGAGCTGCTCGAAGCACAAGACGAATATGGCGAAGATGCTTTCTCGGCCGGCATTGGTGCGGAAGCGGTCAAAATCATGCTGCAGGACCTCGATCTTCAGCGTGAAAAAGACGATCTGATGGAAGAATTGCGGACGACCAAGTCGACGCTGAAACCAAAGAAGATCATCAAACGCCTGAAAGTCGTCGAAAGTTTCATTGAATCCGGCAACAAACCTGAATGGATGATCCTGGAAATCATTCCTGTCATTCCGCCCGAGCTACGTCCGTTGGTGCCTCTTGATGGAGGCCGTTTCGCGACGTCCGATCTGAACGATCTCTACCGCCGTGTTATCAACCGGAACAACCGTTTGAAGCGTTTGATGGAATTGCGCGCGCCGGACATTATCGTCCGTAACGAGAAGCGTATGTTGCAGGAATCTGTGGATGCGCTGTTCGACAATGGCCGCCGCGGCCGCACCATTACCGGTGCGAACAAGCGCCCTTTGAAATCGCTCAGCGATATGCTGAAAGGCAAGCAGGGCCGTTTCCGTCAGAACCTTCTCGGTAAGCGCGTCGACTATTCCGGTCGTTCGGTTATCGTGACCGGTCCTGAGCTTAAACTGCATCAGTGCGGTCTGCCGAAGAAAATGGCCTTGGAACTGTTCAAGCCGTTTATCTACGCACGCCTTGACGCAAAAGGCCTCTCGATGACGCTGAAACAGGCGAAGAAATGGGTCGAAAAAGAGCGCAAGGAAGTCTGGGACATCCTAGAAGAAGTAATCCGCGAGCATCCTGTGATGCTGAACCGCGCACCAACGCTTCACCGTTTGGGCATTCAGGCATTTGAACCGGTATTGATTGAAGGTAAAGCTATTCAGCTTCACCCGCTTGTCTGCTCTGCGTTTAACGCCGACTTTGACGGTGACCAAATGGCTGTCCACGTTCCGCTTTCATTGGAAGCGCAGCTGGAAGCGCGTGTCTTGATGATGTCCACCAACAACATCCTGTCACCTGCTAACGGTAAGCCTATCATCGTTCCTTCACAGGATATGGTTCTGGGAATCTATTACCTCACCATGGATCGCAAAGGCGAACCCGGCGAAGGCATGATCATTGCCGACATGGCCGAAGTGCATCAGGCTTTGGAAGTAGGCGCTGTGACGCTGCAC
>Ga0316204_10001597_pt1 | contig 59377 bp, 55 predicted proteins | sample 6monrhotite_MG_2_FD_205661 | JGI IMG/M metagenome (GOLD analysis project Ga0316204, IMG submission 205661) | Microbial mat bacterial communities from mineral coupon in-situ incubated in ocean water Damariscotta River, Maine, United States -... | ecosystem: Environmental > Aquatic > Marine >...
CGGTTACCGACAGGCTATCGCCGTCAACATCAGAACTGTTCGCCAGTAAATCCGCCGCGCTGAAGCTGATCGACGTATCCTCAAGCGTCGCCCCAAGATCAACCGATCCCACAACAGGACCGTCATTACTACCTATAATGGTCAAGGTCGTATTGGCCGTATCTGTTCCGCCGGCACCATCAGAAACCGTATATGTTATATTGACTGTTGTTGTTTCACCTTCTGCCAAATAATCATAAGCACTTCCGGGATTAAACGTAATATTTCTGCCATCGTGTGAAACCGCGCCGAAACCATCCCCCAACGTAGCATCTGTAATAAAAAGGCTGCCATTATCAGCATCTGAATCATTGTTTATTACATTCAGTGTGAAGGTTTCATTTTCATCCGCCGCGCCTGTATCATCAACAGCAACAGGGCTTATATTGACGTCATCCGTTACACTGCTCTCATCATTCAAGACCTGCTGGGGGACTTCATTTCCTGCCAGAGTTTCTGGTGGCGTTTCTGTTGCCTCTGATGGCGTTGAAAAACTTTGCGCCGTTTGGCCGGTACCGCCGCTTGCAGAGATTGATATTTCGTTCAATGGATCAACTTGGGTCACGCCGCCAAAGGCAGGCTCGGAAGTTGGTGTGTCTGAACTAAAAGTGTCATTATCACGGGAAGAAATATCATCATCTGAAATTTCATCTTCGGTTAAAAGATTCGACAATTTGGCCTCTGCGAGATCTATACTATCCTGCACCGGTGATCCTGAAGTCTCGATACCCCCACCTACCGGAAAAGCCGGTCCTGTCTCTACAGTGGTGTCTTCTCCTTCACCCGTACGGCTGCCAAGATGGATATTTGACCGGGTTTGCGTATCCTGGATGTCGTCTTGATCAACGGTATCCAGGCTACCTTCATCCTCTTGCCGCGCCTGGACACGATCAGCACCCTGTACAATAGGATCCATCTCAACATCAGAATCATTATCTGTTGCAGTATTCTGATTATTATCAGCCATGGTCACATTCTCCGGTCAAAAATATAAAAAATTTCTTACGAAACGGCCGTGTAAAATAATATTACAGACCTAACATAAGTCATAATTTTAACAGGAAATAATAAATAAACTCTTGCTGTCTATGGTTAATCAGGATTAACCTTTTATATAGAAAACTCATAAATTTCAGGCAGTTATATAATAAAAATAATATATTATTTGCATAAAATTTGAAGTATGCCCACCCTGAAATCCAAAATTAACCATTATTCAACTCAAACATCGTATCAGTAATCTTTAAGATAAAAAGTTTTCAAAATCTGACATATAATTTAGTAAAAAACCAAAGTTAACTTAAAGAGAATTTAAAGCGATATTATGACGTCATCCAGTGTATCTTCAGCGCAGACTTCAAAAAAGGATGCTCCATTGAATGCCTCTTCAGAGTCCACGCTTGTCCTCATGCCTATCATGAGAGCTGATATTCTGATTTCTTCATTTTTCCTGAATGTATTATCACTGGCATTGCCAATGGTATTATTGCAGGTATATGACCGAATTATCCCAAATGTTGCGCTTCAGACGTTATCTCTGCTTATAATCGGCTTGGCGATTGTCCTTATCCTTGATGTTTTCTTGCGAACCGCACGCTCTTATCTATCTGGATGGGCCGGGGCCAAATATGAACATGAAATGAGCTGTGATGCCGTTGAAAAATTATTACGCGCAGATTTACAGGCATTAGAAAAAGTATCGCCGGGGGTTCACCTTGACCGCCTGTCCTCAATTGACGCGGTGAGGGATTTCTACTCCAGTCAGGCCGGGCTGGCTCTGGTTGACTTACCTTTCATATTTCTGTTTCTGGGCCTGTTGGGCTATATCGGCGGCGCGCTTCTCGTGATTCCGGTCATATTACTGCTTATATTGGTCATTGTTGCTTTCATGCTTGGGGTGCGTTTAAAAGAAAACCTGAAAAATGATACATTGTGGGAAGATCGTAGATATAGTTTTATTATCGAGACCTTGTCCGGCATACATTCCATTAAGAGTATGGCAATGGAAAATCTTATGGGGCGCCGATATGAAAAGCTCATGGAGAATTGTTCAAAAGCCTCCTACGAAACAATTTTTCTAAGTGACCTGTCTCAAGGCATTGGCAATATCTTCTCACAGATCACAATGGTCGCGGTTGTAAGTATCGGCAGTATTCTGGTCATCAACAATGAGATTACCATGGGGGCGCTTGCGGCCAGCACCTTACTTGCTGGCCGTACGGTACAACCATTGCTTAGAGCACTTGGGATATGGACCAGGTTTCAACATATCCAGATTGCCAAAGAGAAACTATGCCACATCAATGACATTCCCGTAGAACGTCCGAACGAGACCACGGAAGTTAAAACCGTCAAGACCATTGAGATGAAAAATTTTACTTTCAGCTATGATGAAAATGGCAAAAAAATTCTGAACGATATCAACTTAACACTAACCCATGGTGATACCATTGGTATTCGCGGCGGTAATGGCTCAGGCAAATCAACTTTACTCTGGGCGCTTATGGGCGGGCTGAAACCGACATCCGGTGAAATACTGATAAATGAATTGTCTCCAGCCGCATTTTCGACGGACAGCTTACGCTCCCGCATGGCTTACCTTCCTCAAAAACCTATTATGTTTAGTGGTACAATATTGGACAACCTGACCATGTTCCGCGGCGACGAGTATGTTGATGATGCTCTGGCCGTAGCTGAGAAACTCGAATTAAATAGAATTCTGGCCCGTATGCCAGACGGTTATGACACCATAATCGGCGATGGCGCACAGGGTGAAATACCAACCGGTATTGCCCAAAGGATAACCATAGCCCGGTCACTTGCCTGCAAGCCAGACGTTATTCTATTTGACGAAGCCAATTCAGGCCTGGATTCGCAATCTGACAACGACTTGCAGGAATTGATCAATCATCTGAAGGGCACCGCAACAATAATTCTCGTAAGCTATCGTCCCTCATTACTTCGTATAGCGGATAGAATATACGATTTAAAAGAGGGCCATCTTATTGAGCAGGAATCCCAAAAAAGCCGCAAAAAAAACAAGAGGGATGCTCCCCCCAAACCGGCAAGAAATGACAGGGGGAATAAATAGCTGTGCAAAATACTGAAAATAATAAAAATGAACAAAAGGGTCCCGCCCGAGACCTGATTGATAGCCTTAATTCCCGCGTACAAGAAGGTGTTAAACTTTCCGTTGCAAACAGCACTCTGTTGAAAGACGCCTTAAAGACTGGAAAAATTGGCGCCTTTAATGCGGAATCGCCATTCGCATCATGCCTTATTCCTTTACTGACAGCCCTTGGCTGGCGCGGGGATGTACGGGGATTATTCGAAGCTCTGCCACATTTCGCAAATAGCCTTGATTTAACAGAATTTAGAAATACACTGGCGCAGTTACATTATAAGACGGTGCAATCATCTGCCTGCATATCACAAATTGATGAACGGCTTTTCCCGTGTCTTTTTGCGGCGCAAGAAGATCAGCCTATGATAATCCTATCACGGGAAGCCGAGGGCATACGTATCTTCGACAGCACAGACCGTACCGAAAAAATTCTTGAGGATATTTCAATAACAGGGACAGCCTACTTTATTTCCTCGGAATTCACGACCCACACCAACAAAAAAAAGACGGAAAAACCCGATGAAAACTGGGTAGGAAATCTGGCATTACGGTTTAAGAGCACGATTAAACAACTTTTTCTCATGACATTTCTGCTCAATATTTTTGCCCTTCTTGTCCCTCTTTTTATCATGGCGATATATGATAAGGTTATTCCGTCAAAGTCCCCTGACACGCTTACCTACCTTACAATGGGCATCGCCTTCGCAATTTTATGCGAAATTTTATTGCGTATCGTTCGATCAAAATTTATCGCCTACCTCGGCGCACGTGTGGAAAATATCATCACCAACAGAACGTTCCAAAAATTGCTGTCACTACCACCATCCATGACAGAAACATCGCCAATTGGGGCACAGGTTTCCAGATTAAAGGAATTTGATACCATCAAGGGGTTATTCTCTGGGACGTTGGTTAATGTGGCACTAGAATTACCCTTTGTGGTAATTTTTCTTGCTATCATCGCCGTTTTGGGCGGTTCGATTGCCTATATTCCTATCGTCATGATGGGTGTTTTTGGGCTTGTTGCTTTTATCTTATTGCCCCCCATGAAACGGGCTGTTGCGCAATCCAGCCGTCAAAAAGCGGAAAGGCACGGTTTCCTGGTTGAAAGCATGTCCAACCTTCGCACTATAAAGCAGACAGCTTCGGAGAAATCCTGGCTTGATCGATTCCGGCATTTATCTGCAGGCGCAGCCTATACGCACTTTCGCACCTCTCAGATATCACTGCTCATGCAAAGCATCGCGCAAGCAATCATGATGGCAGCGGGTGTTGCCACTATTGGATTTGGCGTTTTAAGAATATTAAATGCAGACATGACCATTGGTGCGCTGATTGCCTGTATGGCTCTTGTCTGGCGTGTTCTATCGCCTTTGCAGAATTTATTCTTAACTCTGTCTAGGCTTGAGCAGATTATCAGCAGCGTAAAACAAATAAATCTATTGATGAAGATAAAATCAGAAGATGACCCCAGTCCGTCAAACCTGTCCAACAGGGAATTTTCCGGTAATATCGTTGTTGATCGCGTCAGTTTCCGGTACCGGCAGAATTCGGAGCCGGCGCTTTTGGGTGTATCTTTTAAAGTCAACCCCGGTGAAATGCTGGCCATCATGGGCCATAATGCGTCCGGCAAATCAACGGCGCTAAAGCTTTTATTATCTATGAGCCGACCTCAGGCAGGCCAAGTCATCCTTGATGGCATGGATATCAGACAAATTAACCCGATAACATTGCGCCGCTCCATTGCTTATATCCCGCAAGAATCTCATTTTTTCCACGGAACGATTGCCCAAAATTTAAGACTTTCCCAACCGATGGCAACCGATGAAGACATCGTCACGGCCTGCACCACAGCAAATGTCCTGGATGATATTTCAGCCCTTGAATATGGATTTAATACGCGCATAGGCGACCAGTCCATTCAAAGTCTTCCCTCGAGCTTTTTACAAAGAATATCCCTGGCCCAGGCCTATCTGAAGAAATCCCCCATTTTACTGCTTGATGAACCTGCCAAGACACTGGATTTTGCCGGAGATACCGCATTTATGAAATCTCTTGAGAGCATAAAGGGTAAGACGACAATACTGATGGTATCACACCGCCCAAGTCATATAAAGATGGCAGACAAGGTTTTGGTCCTGGAAAATGGCATGGTACAAAAATTTGGGTCACCAAAAGAAATTTTTCCCGAAAATTAAAATGAAAATGAAAATTAAGATACGGATGAAAATTAGAGTTTAGACATGACAGATGATAAAAAAAATACCCCAAAGAATATTCCAGAGGATACGCCAAAGAATATTCTGGAGAACGGCCACGAAAACAACGCAAGAATAACCCTTGACGATAATCCTTCAGTTGCGGCCATAGGGGCAAATAAACTTGAAAAATTTATGGAAAAAGCCACTGAGCTCGCCAGCCAGAAAAAACACAAACCTGTCACTTACTACACCCGCTTTCTGTCCCGCGCGATTCTGCTGGAAGAATCTGGTCCCCCCAGAGCCATTGTCTCCACTGTTGGCGTTATTTCCCTGTTTATATTTGGCATGATCATTTGGGCATCTGTCACCACATTAAATGAAACCAGCATAGCCATCGGCGAAATTCGCCCTGCGTCAAGCGTGAAACCAGTGCAACATTTAGAAGGTGGTATCGTTTCAGAAGTACTTATTAGTGAAGGAGATATCGTCAAAAAAGGCCAACAGATTTTAACCATGGCCCCCACAGCCGCTCTATCTGACCTTAACCGGATCAAAGCCCGGCATATCGCCCTTACATTACAAATCGCACGGTTAAAGTCTTTTGCCGCAAATGATAAAACCCAGGTTGGGCAGGAATTTTCCATCTATGAAAAAGACTATCCCCTTTTGGTGCAGGATCAACGTGATGTCCTGAGGGCCCAGAACCAATCGCGCATCGCACAACGAAATGTCATCCTGTCGCAAATAAAGGAGAAAGAGAATGAAAAGACACTTATAGACCGGCGCGAGGCAACAGAAAAAAGGACCCTTGCCATTATTGCCGAAGAAATGAGCATGCGTAAGGAGTTAACGGACAAAGGCCTCGGGTCAAAAATAAAACTTCTTGAAGTTCAGCGCGCGCACAATAAAGCAGAAGGCGACCTGAATAATACCCAATTAACCAAAGCCAGCGTCAACGCAAGCATTGCCCAGGTCAAAGGCAACCTTGTGGCCTTAAAGGAAAGATTTCGTAATGAAAGCCTGATACAGGTGGACAGCTTAAGTAGTGAAAGGGCACAAGTTTCTGCCCAGCTTACCCAACTGTATGACAGGGTCAGAAGGCTATCCATAATCGCGCCCTCAGAAGGGATTGTCAAGGGCCTGAAATATCGTACTGTCGGTAGCATTGTTCCCCCCGGTGACGTCGTGGCTGAAATTGTTCCCATGTCCGATATTCTTGTGGCAGAAGTAAAAATTTCCCCCCGCGACATTGGCCATGTGAGCGTAGATACCGAAGTGCTTGTTAAGATTGATACCTATAATTTTGCGCGCTACGGCAGTATTTCCAGTAAGCTTTCCCATATATCTGCGTCATCATTTATGGATGAAAAGGGGGAAACTTATTTTAAAGGCATCGTCAGTCTGCCTCAAAACTTCATAGGAACCGACCCCAAATCCAACAGAATTACTTCCGGCATGACTGTTGTAGCAGATATTCAAACCGGCAAGAAAACGCTCTTGCAATATCTCATCAAACCAATCAACAACGCCCTGAATACATCCTTCAGAGAAAGATAAGCCCCGCCGTAGCTTGAGGGACCTGAGCGTATAGTACTGACAAGGCGGCATGGCAGGCGGCAAATTTCCTCAGACTTTGATATTGGACGTGTCACGGATTTTTTCCGCGGAATATGCTCATTATCTCAAAAATTCAGGATATGCGCGAATCTGTTCGCAAACTACTCCAAGCCATATTTTAAGAGCATCTCTAAATGTACAGAGGGCTATTTCTGGCTGTGGAATGGATTTTTCTATATTTCAGTTTAAAAAGAAGGCTTGCAGAAGCGATTAAGGATCTTTATATAGTGATTCGTTCGGGCTTGCTCGAATGCATGAAGGGATGTTTCACTTAATCTGACCCCCAACAGATCTTTGCGAAACATCCCTTTACTTTATTGTCCCCATTTTCCCTCAAATTTGCCTACCTTACGCTTCACCATTCTGGTTATTTGCCATTTTGGTGATTTTCTATTCTGGAGCAAGGGCGACTGCCTTAGTGACATCATTGTATGAGATTCTGCATGTGGCGTAAATAGTACATATGTAATAATAATATAGTACATTTGTACTATAAATAGGGCTAAAATTGTCCTTGAGAGTAGGTTTATGTGTGCTTTTCACTGGAAATGTTCATGAACTATCATTGCGATTATCGGGCGAGTCGATTACCTTGTTTTCTTGTCGCTTAATGATTCGGTAGCATAGACGTAACAATGAAAGAGTTGGTTGGTGAAAGTTTTACTCGTAGATGACCATACTTTATTCCGTGACGGTTTGAAGCTTGTATTGCAAAGGCTAGCTGATGAGGTTTTCATTAGCGAGTGTGGAAGCTGTGCGGAAGCTTTTGAAATCATTAAGAAGAGCAAAGGATTTGACCTGATTCTTCTGGATGTTGATCTGCCTGTTATATCGGGTATGGATGGATTGCAGGAATTCCGAAAACTTGACCCGGGTGCGCCCATCGTTTTTTTATCTGGCTCAGATGATCAGGACTTGATTCGAAAGGCACTTGAAATGGGCGTTATGGGCTATATCCCCAAAACTCTTGGCAGTGAAATTATGCTTCAGGCGCTGCAATTAATATTGAAGGGAGGTAAGTATATCCCGGATAATATCTTGCAGTGCAGAGACGGGCCAGAGTTCGCGGCAAAATCCGCGCCAGGATATCCAAAAATTATGCTTACATCACGGCAAAGTGAAATTATACTCTTAATTTCTCAGGGCAAGGTGAACAAGGAGATTGCCAAGACGCTTGGTATCTCAGACAATACGGTGCGTGTCCATATTTCGGCAATTCTTCAGACTTTAAAGGTTAATAATCGTACAGAAGCTGCTTTTATGGCATTGCAGGAAGGGCTGATTCCGCCTTCTTAATCTTCCTGCTGATCAGGATGTGCGACATAAGGTAATAAACCGGCCGATCATAGGGAGTTTCTATGGCTGTAGATTTACGGGGTAAAGATATTTCTGTTGAACAGGTAAAGCAATTATCTGAAAAAACACCGTCAATGTTGTGGCTTACCCTTCTTACAGCGGGGTTTATTGCCCTGATTTTATCTGGAAATGTTGCAATATGGATCCCTGCTGCGTTGTTTCTGAGCATGGTATTCTTGATAATTCTTCGGTTCTGGCATTATATGGTTTTGAGAAGAAAAGGTGTTAACCATGATAATGCCAACATTCATCTCGCCTGTTTCGTATGTTTTGCTTTTGCCGGCGGCGCAATATGGGGCATTCTTGGGCTGGTCATACCGATATCTTCGGATATGTTTCTTTTGGTGCTTATTGCAACCTTGCTGTGTGGTCTGGTGGCATCGGCCGTTTCATATTTATCCATTTATAAAATGGCCTTTTTCTCTTTTGCTATCGTAAGCATATGCCCCTTCGCTATTCGTTGTATCCTGACCCAGCAGGAAATATTCGTGGCGATAGGAACATTGATGGTGTTATTTCTTCTGGTCAATCTGTTCAATAGTCATCTCACGCAGATTAATATCATAAAGGGTATTAAGCTGGAGCAGAAGAACAGAGATCTGATCAAAAGATTGACATATGAAAAGAACTGCGCAGATGACGCGCGTAAAATAGCGGATCATAATAACGCGGCCAAATCACGTTACCTTGCAACAGCCAGTCATGATTTGCGTCAACCCCTTAATGCGATGGGTTTTTTTGTAGAAGCCCTGCAATATGAAAAAGATCCGGTTAAAATACAGCAGTTAATCAAACGGGTATCGCAATCCTCTGAAGCACTCGGAAATCTGATCGGCTCGCTACTCGATATTTCAAGGATTGAAGCGGGGGTTATGGAACCACGCCAGGGGCATTTTATCCTGAATGACCTTTTCGCTGATATTGTTCAGCAATTCACAGACCAGGCCTGTGACAAAGGCCTTTCCTTTGATGTTAAACCATGTTTGCAAACGGTGTATAGTGACAAGGGCATGCTTGGCAGAATTTTACGCAATTTGGTCAGCAATGCCATTCATTACACAGAACATGGATTTATAAACATATCCGGTACTATCGAAAGCGGATTGGTTGTGATCAATATATCCGATAGTGGTACCGGCATAGCAGAAGAGAATATTGATAAAGTTTTTCATGAATTTTTCCGTATATCGAAAGGTGCATACGAGCCATCACAGGGACTTGGCCTCGGGCTTTCAATCGTGGACGGATTATGCCGGTTGCTTGGTCATGAAATAAAAATTCATTCGGAGCCTGGGATTGGTTCTGTCTTTTCAGTAAAAGTTTCCCAAGGGAATCTGAATATGGTGACAACAACATCTGAACCCATGAACATATCAGGGGGTGTTATGGCCAAAGTTATGATCTTAAGTGATGGCAGCGAATCTGTTGATAATGTGAGTGAAGCAATGCGCCGTTGGGGCTATAGTGTCGCAGATTTTACCGACAGCAGAGAAGGCCTTGTGTTTCTTGAATCTGAAGATTTTATTCCAGACCTGATTATTATGGACAATGACCTGCATTCTGAGTCCGTAATTGAGGTCATTATAGATCTTCAGAGAAAAATATCCCTTAAGAGTGGCCATAAGATTCCAGCTATTATATTGACCGGGGCGGGCGGGGAAGTACAAGAGAAGATCCAAAGTTACGGCTTCTCCTTACTGCAAAAACCGGTGCAGCCGGCAAAACTCAGAAGCATGGCATCTTACCTGGTTCGCGGCGAGAGGCAGGCTGGTGCGGTGAGAAGCTGACTGGGCTCATCCCGTTTTTCCTAAAAATGACTTAAATGTAAAAGAAACAGGTGATTTTCAGTCCAAAAAAATCGGCTGACAGGTTCCCGTTCTCTTGTCCAGGGGCGGCGGTATAGTGATAATTTGCGGCATTTTTTTAATCTTTGTTAATAAAGTCAGTCTATATACTAGGGTTGAAATATTAGGTGAATAGCCTTGTTAAGACCAAATAATTATAAAACCAAGGGCAGAGATAGGATACTAAAGGAATGCTAAGGACGACAATAGCATCCAGGAATTTATTAGATTTGGCGCAGGAAAAATCGGTTTCTGCCAGAAATCAACTTCTCGAAAACATTTCAGATTTGTTTTTGTCTCCCGAAGGGCGATTGAATGAGCATGAACGTGCTCTTATGAATGATGTTTTACTCAAACTTGTCAGTTCAGTTGAAAGAAATGTTAAAAAGGAGTTGAGCAAACGTCTGGCCAATATTGATGATGTTTCACCGGAGCTTGTAACGCTACTGGCCAATGAAACGATTGATATCGCAGAACCGATGTTAAGAAAAAGCGGAATACTTAATGATGAACATTTGATCGAAGTTGTTCGCAATAGGTCTGATGCGCATAGGATGGCAATTGCCATTCGTGCTTCTGTGAGTGAAGACGTCAGCGGTGAATTGATTGAAAATGGAAATGAAGACGTCATCGAAGCCCTAATTCGTAACGAGAATGCTGAAATTTCGGAGCTTTCTATAAAATATCTGGTGGCTGAATCAAAAAATGTTGATCGTTTTCAGGAACCGCTTTTGAATCGTCACGACCTTCCTGTTGAACTGGCTTGCCGTATGTATTGGTGGGTTTCAGCCGCCTTGCGGCGAAAGATTGTTCTGGAGTTAAATTTAGACAGCGTTATGGTTGATGATCTCCTTGAAATGTCAACAAAATCAGTCATTCAACATCATAATTCTACGGATGGCGTTATGAGGACTGCCCTTAAACTTGCCAGAGAACTGGCGGGTAAAAAGCAATTGACCATCCCCTTTTTACAACGTTGCCTGCGGCAGGAGAAAGTCAATTTATTTGTGGCAGGATTGTCGGAAATTACCGGACTGGACGTAAAAATTATCTGGCGCGCCATGCGGGAGCGTACAGGGGAAAGTCTGGCTATTATTGCAAAATCCCTTGAAATGGATCGGGATAGTTTTGCGTCTCTTTTCTTGTTAATCATACAGTCGCGTACCGGCGGGAAAGCCAGGGCAACCGGACTGGTAAATTCCATTTTATCATTGTATGATGACACCAAAGTAAAAAATGCAAAAGTTGCCGTGAGGCATTGGCAACGTGATTTTGGCTATCAAGACTCCATATTGTCTGTAAGGGATGCAATATAAAAATGTTCGGTAGATCAGATCCAAATTTGGCCAGTATTAATAGGGCCGGGCGTAAGCAGGTGCCCCAGCTGAAGCAGCAGACAATTATTCCGCGGGCTGTTGTGCAGAGCATATCAAACGGCATGAATATTAACATGAAAAATGAACCGACCGGCGTTATGGGGAAAATCCATAAGCTTATCGGACAGATGAGTTTTGATCCGTCTGTCCCGTTATATATCTCAACGATTTCGGGTGAATTGGCATATGTCAATGAGGGTTACAGAAGCCTTGTATCTTCTTACGAAAGTGCAGAAGACACAGATGAAAATGACACACGTTTACCAACCAGCCTGATGGCCATTTTACACGAAGTACAATTAACCAGACAGAATGTTTCCGTTGAAGAAATTCTCAAAATTCAAGATAGTCCACGGGAATTCAGATCCCGGCATTTCCCGGTATGTGACGATGATGGCAAAGTCATAGCCGTTGGCGGTACCTATGTGGATTGTTCGGACAAAGTACAAATTCTTGGGGCTGAAAGCCTGACACAAGAAAGGTTTCGTGATTTCGCCCGCGCCACATCTGACTGGTATTGGGAAATTGACTGTGATTATAATATTACCTATGTTTCAGACAGGCTGACGGCGATTACCGGGAAACCCGGGATTTTATTGAAGGGCAAATCTTTTGAAGATTTTGGGGAATTAATATTTATGCCCGGTCAAAGGCAGCCTGAGGGATATTTTCTTGATGCGATGAAGCCTTTTCGGGATCAGCTGTTCCTGATTAAAAACAGTGAAGGCGAACTGATATATAATCATCTGAGCGGTGTGCCGGTTTTTGACAATGCAACAGGCGAATTTTGTGGCTATCGCGGCGCGGGCATGGATGTGACAGCAAGTCATATGGCGCAGCAAGAAACTTTGGCCGTGCAGAAGTCACTGGAGCATACGCTTGAGGAATTGACCAATAAGAACATTCAGCTGGATTTGGCCTCTGCGGGATCAGAAGCGGCTCTTGGGGCCAAGGGTGAATTTCTGGCGGCGATGAGCCATGAATTGCGCACGCCTTTGAATGCGATCATTGGATTTGCCGAAGCCATGAATATGGAGGTTTTTGGTGACTTAAACCCACAATATGTATCCTATAGTAATGATATTATGTCTGCGGGCAAGCATTTGCTGGAATTGATAAATGATGTGCTTGATGTTGCCGTGCTGGAAAGTGGAAAGATTAAACTTGATGCTGAAGAGACGTCATTACAGGGCATCATAGACAAGGCAATGAAGCTTATTGTTTTGCGCGCTAATCGCAAACATCTTGATGTTGACGAAGTAACGGTGCCGGAAGATTTCCTGATTTATGTCGATGAACGGCGCGCGGTACAGATTTTTGTCAATTTATTTAGTAACGCCGTGAAATTTACCCCGGATTTTGGCAAAATTGGCCTTAAGGTTTCGTTGGAGAATGCGTCGACTGTTGCTGTGACTGTTTGGGACACAGGTATTGGTATCCCTGTGGATCAACAAGACCTGGTTTTTGAGAAATTTCATCAGGCAACGGATAATATTTATTCCCGTAAGGAGGAAGGTACCGGCCTTGGATTACATATCTCTCAACATTTGGCCCGTCAGATGGGCGGCGAGATTACGCTTCGGAGCGTTGTTAACGAAGGGTCAGAATTTACCGTAACCTTTAAATTACATGAGCCCAGCTAATTGATAAACTTCTAATTGATGAACCTCTAATTGATGAACTGTTCGTTCAGGATTCTTTCCTCTAAAGTATGATGACTGTCAAACATAAGATTTATCTTGATGGATGTGTCCTGTTCGATGGTTACTTTAGTGACATTGCGCACTTCCTTGATATCAGCAACGGCGCTAACGGGCCGCTTAGCGTGATCAAAAATATTAAAAGTGACCTTTGAATTTTGCGGCAGAAGAGCCCCTTTCCAGCGTCTTGGACGGAAAGCACTGATGGGGGTCATGGCCATAATTTCTGCTTTCATAGGAATGATTGGGCCATGTGCTGAAAGATTATAGGCTGTGCTGCCTGCGGGTGTCGCGAGTAAAACGCCATCACAAACCAGCTCTGCCATTCTGATTTTTTCGTCCACCAGAATTTCTATTGTCGCCGTTTGCCGGGTTTGCCGGAGCAGAGATACCTCATTAATAGCCAAGGCCTCAATTTCTTGGCCATTTTCTGTTTGGGCTGTCATGCGAAGGGGATGTAGGGTGATCGATGTTGAGCTGTTAATCCGCTCAAGAAGCCCTTCTTCCTGAAAATCATTTAACAGAAATCCCACCGTTCCTCTATTCATGCCGAATATCGAAGCCTTATGAGGCATAATGTCATGAATAAGATGCAGAATAAACCCATCTCCGCCAAGGGCAACAATAATATCCGCCTCAGGCAAGGGGATAAAATCATAGCGTTCCTTCAGTGCAGAAGCGGCTTTTTGCGCGGCCTCTGTTTCTGAGGCAACAAGCGCGATTTTTTGATAACGATCAGCCATGATTATCCTGCTATTTTTGCTCAGCTTTAACCGCAATTGTCCATAGACTTTTTAAGAGGCTGTAAAATATTACGGAATTAAACGTTAGAATATAGAGGTGCCCGTGGCTTCTGCAACCCATTTTTGAATGGTCATATGCGCTTTTTTCTTATCAAGCTTCTTAAAATGCGCGAAAGCCTTGGCTGTTTCATCATCAGATATCTTTTCATCGGCGTTCTGTGCCGCGCGTGTTAGCTGATATACGGTTAAAAATACACTTTGATCGATGCCCGCTGCGCAGCAGGAAACAGCCAAGGCTTCTGCACCTCTGTTATACAGAAAAGAGCGCATTATTTTGCGCGGTACGTTGATTAATTTTGCAAAAGCAATTTCGAAAAGGGATGATTGTCCCTGATTCAGGCATTTCATTAAAAAGGCTGGCGATAATTTTCTGGCCTTATGTAGTTTGTTAACAAGCAGGATTTCAGATTTCTCACCGGTGATTTGGCTCAGGCTGTCTTTGGAAACCTCTTCAATGGCCGCGCGCAATATTTCGTCAATATCGGCTTCATTCAGATCCAAATTTGCCAATATTGATTGTTTTAAACCATCAGATACCCATTGATACATTTTGGCGGCCATGTCTTTCGGCAGATCAGGCCGCTCAATGATTGGGGGCTGGAGAGGTTTGGTTTCTTTCGATTTTTCTATCAATGTGGCAAGGGCATCATTATCAATTTTTGCATCATGATTATTGAGCAGAACGATCAATGTATTGGTGTTGCCAACGTTAACGAGCTCGCGGCATACATCGGAAGATATATTTTCACGGCTGGCAATGCTGAGCTGATGTTGTGCCGTTTTATGCCGAATGATTTTAATTAAGTCGTTATCAGATAGTAATCCGCTCAATTCCAGTACAGGTAGGGCAACTTCGATTTGATCATTGGCCAGGGTGATAATTAAATCCAGCGGCGCATCCGTACTCATTGCCAGGCGCTCAGCCAATTTTTTTCGGACGGCCATTTCAACATTATTGAAAAGCTTGTCCAGAATATCCGACATTAAGGTAAGTTCAGCAGGAGACAGTTCTGTATGGTGTTCTTCTAGGAAACCGGTGATCTTATTGAACAGCACCGACCGCCCCTCTGGGCTCTTTACGTAGGATTGCTGGAGAATATTAGAAATCTTCTGGTTAAGTGTCGATTTGTCTGAAGCCATGCTTGCCTGTAATTCTTTACTAATTCTAGTAATTTAAAAGATACTCATCTTAACATTATATGTCTTTGTAGTTATATATTTCAATAGATTAATTTAACGTAAACCCTTAAATACATTGGAAAAAACTGCTTCACCCAAGTCCAATTAAGAAACATTACAATCATGGGATTTTAAATTTATAAGAAGAATATATGATATAGGTTGAAAAAGATATATTATTTCAACCGAAACTAAAGTCATAAATGTAGATGACCTAGACCTTTAGGAGTGTTTTGAAGACCTCATCAAGTGTGCTGAGTGTTTTGGCATTTGCTTTATAGGCGTGACTGGCTCTGGTAATTTCTGCAATCTCAGCGGGCAACGAAACATTGGGCAACTGAACAAAGCCCTCGTTACTGGCGAGCGGTGAAGTGGGATCAAATACAGATAAGCTTGCGGGAGAAACCGGTATCGTTGTTGCTTTTGTGCCGCCCGTGGAAACCGTGGTCTGTTCTGTGCGCTGCGGCGTATAACCTGCTTTAAAGACTGGTCCTGCAGGGTCAGGCTCTTTTGCCGGAGGGGAAGATTTCACATGTGCATTGACAATGTTGTTTGCCGCGGTATTCAAGCGGGCACTCGAAGCTATTAATCCTGAAACGCTCGTCTGTATTGACTTAAACATACTGTTTTACTTCGTATATCTCCGATATCCTTTATAATCTTTAAAGGGACGGATAGGTTACAGTCGTCTTGTTTGGGCGGAATGCTGTTTCATTGAATAGGCAATCCGATTCTTGATAACTGTATAGGGTGAGTTCTAAAATTTTATTAACAAAAGATAAATTTTTCATGGCTTGTGGAGGTGCCCAGTCTGGAATTATAGCTGCCCTAACCTTGAGCTGCCCTAACCTATAGCCGCTTTGGCCAAGGCATTTGCCAGATTCAATGATCCTTGAAGGCGGTTCTCAATTTTTGACCATTTGCGGACATAAACCAATTTGTGATCGGAACGCAGTTTGGTGATGGTCGATTGGCTAGAAATAAATTCCACCAGCCCGGCAGGGTTGGCGAATCTTGATCCCCGAAAGGTGACAATGGCCCCTTTGGGACCGGTATCAATCTTCTCAATCCCTGCCAGACGGCAAAAATGTTTGATGAGAATGATGCGCAGCAGATGTTCGACTTCTTCCGGCAAATCACCAAATCTGTCGATCAGTTCGGCACCGAATGCATCTATTTCCCGTCGATCATTAAGATCCGCGAGCCGCCGGTATAGGGACATACGTAAGTTGAGATCAGGGACATAACTTTCCGGGATCAGAACAGCAGCGCCCACATTAATCTGCGGTGACCATATGCCCTCTATTCCATCATCTGCAATGCCTGTTTTAGCCTCGGCCACGGCTTCTTCCAGCATATGCTGGTATAGTTCCATACCGACCTCTTTGATATGGCCGGATTGTTCCTGACCCAGCAGGTTGCCCGCCCCGCGTATATCAAGGTCATGACTGGCAAGGGTAAATCCGGCCCCCAGTGTATCCAGCGTTTGCAAGACCTGAAGGCGCTTTTCAGCCTGCGGCGTTGGCAGCCTGCGGGGCTCCAGCGTAAGATAGGCATAGGCGCGCGTTTTTGATCGCCCGACCCGTCCGCGAAGCTGGTATAATTGTGCCAGCCCAAACATATCGGCCCGATGAATGATCATGGTGTTGGCTGTTGGGATATCCAAACCTGATTCGACAATAGTGGTAGAGATCAGAACATCATATTTTCCCTCATAAAAGGCATTCATGATATCTTCGATCTGGTTGGGGGGCATTTGTCCATGGGCCGTGGCATATTTGACTTCCGGTACATGTTCGCGCAAAAGATCTTCAATCTCTTTCAGATCCGATACCCTTGGGCAGACATAAAAACTTTGCCCGCCCCGGTAATGTTCCCTGAGTAAAGCTTCGCGGATGACCATGCTATCCATAGGCAGGACAAAAGTCCGCACGGCCAAGCGGTCTATAGGCGGGGTGGCGATTAAACTTAAGCCGCGCATACCGCTCATAGCCAGCTGCAATGTTCGCGGAATGGGCGTTGCTGTCAAGGTCAGGACATGCACGTTATGTTTCATTTTCTTCAGGCGTTCTTTATGGGCCACGCCAAAATGCTGTTCTTCATCTATGATGATCAGGCCCAGATTTTTAAAGCTGATCGTCTTCCCAAGCAAAGCATGGGTGCCAATGACAATCTCGCAGGTGCCCTGAGCAAGCTCTTCGCGGGTTAATTTCTGATGACTTGATGTGACCAGTCTTGACAGATGACCAATTCTTACAGGCAGGCCCCGGAAGCGATCAACAAAGGTTTTATAATGCTGCCGGGCGAGCAGTGTGGTCGGGGCGATAATGGCCACCTGAAAACCTTCCATCACGGCAAGGAAGGCGGTTCTCAGTGCCACTTCAGTTTTGCCAAAGCCGACATCGCCGCAGATAAGTCTGTCCATGGGCTTTCCGCTCGACAGATCGGTAATGACATCTGCAATAGCGCGGAGCTGATCATCGGTTTCGCTATAGGGAAAGCGGGCGCAAAATTCATCATATAGCCCCTCGGCCGGTTGGATGACAGCCCCTTTACGCAGCGCCCGCTGGGCCGCAACTTGAATGAGGTCATCGGCCATTTGCCGAATGCGCTTTTTAAGTTTGGCTTTGCGCCCCTGCCAGGCCACGCCGCCAAGCTTGTCCAGTTGACCATCGCCGCCTTCGGATCCATATCGGCTGAGAATTTCAATATTTTCCACCGGGACATACAGCTTGTCGCCGCCGTGATAGGTCAGATGAACACAGTCATGGGCGGCGCCATTGACATCAATGGTGATGAGTCGTTCGTAGCGGCCTATGCCATGGTCCATATGAACCACAAGATTGCCGGGGGTCAGGGCAGAGGCTTCTTGTATAAAATTTTCAGCCTTGCGGGACTTTGCCACTTTGCGGACCAGTCGATCACCCAGGATATCCTGTTCTGTAATGATGGCCAGATCACCGGAATCAAAGCCATGTTCCAGCGGCAAAATGATGAGGCCCAGGATACCGGCGGGTAATTTTTTGCGGGCGGCCCATTTGTCTATGACCTGATGGTTGGTCATGCCATGCTCTTTAAGCACGGCCATCAGTCGATTTTGCGACCCCGCGCTATAGGCGGCAATCAGGACTTGTTTGCCGTCCTCAAGCAGCTGGATGGCATGTTCGTGCAAGCTGTCATAGACATTCTGCGTGGAATCACTTAGATCCGCATGTTTTTCATTCTTTCTTACACCACTTCTTTCATTATTCCTTTCTGGCGCGAAATCCCGGCCTGTTTTGCCGCCAAGGGCCAAATGGCTCTGGCCGGGGGGGGCGTGAAAGCGGGTGAATTGATGGATTTTTCGTTTATCACAATAGTTTTCCCATTGCTCTGCCGTCAGATAGAGCTTCCCGGGCGGAAGCGGTTTATAGGTAGAAAATGTACCTGATCGTCCTTTTGTTGTTTGCTCATAGGCCTCTTTTCTGGTTTGATAATAATCCTCGATGGCGGCCAGACGACTGGCAAAGGCTTCTGCGGTCAAGTGATCCATGGTGACAGGGCAGTCCGGCAGATAATCAAACAGCGTTTCCAGCTTGAAATGAAAATAGGGGAGCCAATGTTCCATGCCCTGATGTTTACGGCCTTCTTTGATGGCCTCATACAGGGGGTCTTGATCCAGAACGGTGCCGAATTGCCGCGTATAGGCCCCGCGGAACCTCCGGATGCTCTCATCGTCCAGCATAATTTCGCTCATGGGGATAAGGGATATTTCTTCGATATTCTCCGCTGTGCGCTGGCTGACGGGATCAAACAGACGTATGGCTTCAATAGTGTCACCCCAAAGGTCAATACGTACCGGCCTGTCCAGGTCCGAGGGGTAAATATCAATCAAGCCACCGCGAATGGCAAAGTCACCATGTTCCATCACCGTACTTGACCGCGCGTAACCATTCCGGGTAAGAAAAAACGTCAGATGTTCAACATCAATCTGGTCACCTGCCTGCGCGCTGAAAGACAGGTTTTTAAGGCTATCCCGTTCGGGCACCATTTGGGTTACGGCATTGATGGTGGTGATGACCAGTCTGTTTTTTGCCGAAGCCACCGGCGAGACAAGTTTGTTGAGGGTGGTCATGCGCCGGGCGCTGATATCCGGATTGGGCGATACCCGGTCATAGGGCAGGCAATCCCATGCCGGAAAGATGAGAATTTCCGTTTTGGGGGAAAAGAAGGCAACAAGATCCGCAAAATTCTGCATGTGATGATCATCGCGGGCGATATGCAGCATATCGCTCTTTGCGGCATTCAGAACTTGGGCAATGAATAAGGCATCCATGCCTTCCGGTGCCTGGGTAATGGCAAGAGGGACTTCAGCGGAGATGAATTGATTTTGTTTGTTCACTTTATAATCTTAAGATAATCGACAGCCTGCAGCATATCCATGACATCATTTTGTAAATATTCCGGAACGTCTTGATCTTTGGTGATCCAGGCAAGAATTTTACCGTCTGATTCCCGCAGTAAATTCTCATAACGATCCAATTGTGCAGGACTAAGGCTGTTCAGGTGGGTATCGGCAAAATGGCCGAGCAGGATATCAGCCTCTTTGATGCCGCGATGCCAGCTCCTGAATTTCAGGCGTTTTATCCGTATATCATGAGATTCACTGGAGTCAATCTCAGGTTCAATAAAGCCGGGGACATCAAATGAAGGCATGGCAGTGACATTCTATTGTGGGTTAACTGTTTAGAGGCTAAAGTGCTAGTGATAGGAAAAATAACGACTTGAATCAAATATAAAATCATGCGACCGGAAATTTTATACCCATTCTTTGCCGATACCGTTAGCCTCCCCGGTGTGGGGGGACGGATCGCGGCCCTGCTTGAAAAAAATGTGGGCCGTAGGGTCGTGGATATATTTTGGCATTTGCCGGTGGATATTGTGGACCGCAGGGCTTGTCCCTCATTATCAGAAATTAAATATGATCAGGTTGTCACAGTGCAGGTGACGATTGATAAACATGATGCGCCGCCGCGGGGGACGCGCCGGCCATACCGCGTATGGTGCCATGATGATAGTGGCAGTTTGCAGCTTATTTTTTTTCATGCCAAGGGCGATTATATTTTGCGGCAATTGCCTGTTGGGGAGGTACGCCTGATCAGCGGCAAGGTCGAAGTTTTTAATGAACAGCTGCAAATGAGCCATCCTGATTATATGGTTTCGCCGGACAAGCAGGATGATATTCCGGCGGTGGAGCCGATTTATGCTTTAACGGCGGGCCTCAGCGGGAAAGTCATGGCCAAAATCACGCGCGGTGCATTGGAACGGCTGGTGGCATTGCCTGAATGGCAGGATAAAGCCCTGCTTTTGCGCACGCGCTGGCCCAAATGGATGGCGGCGGTGAAGGCCGTTCACCTGCCCCAAAGCCATGAGGATTTACAGATGGATAGTCTGCCCCGTCAGCGGCTGGCCTATGATGAATTTTTGGCCAATCAATTGGCTCTCGAAATTATGCGGCGGCAAAATCAAAAAAAGAAAGGCCGTTCTCTGGTCGGGCGCGGACCTTTGAAGTCCCGGCTGCTTGAAAAACTGCCTTATCAATTAACAGGCGCGCAGTTACGCAGCCTTGATGAGATCGAAAAGGATTTGGCAGAGCCATACGCTATGATGCGCCTGCTTCAGGGTGATGTGGGCAGCGGCAAGACAGTTGTGGCCTTGCTGGCCATGCTCATTGCTGTGGAAAATGGCGCTCAGGCGGCTATGATTGCCCCGACGGAAATCCTCTCGCGGCAACATTATATTAGTCTGCTTGACATGACGGCAGGTATGGATATCAACATTGCCGTTTTAACGGGACGGGATAAGGGTAAGGCACGGGCGAAACTGCTTGAGGAATTGCAATCGGGGAATATCGATATCCTTGTGGGTACCCATGCCTTATTTCAAAAAGATGTAATCTATCATGATCTGGCCTTTGCGGTTATTGATGAACAGCATCGTTTCGGGGTTGAACAGCGTATGGCCTTATCAGCCAAGGGCGTTGGACAGGCGGCTATGGATGTGTTGGCGATGACGGCGACGCCAATTCCGCGCACATTAACGCTTACAGCTTACGGCGATATGGATGTCTCGCGTCTTGATGAAAAGCCGCCGGGACGAAAAGCGGTGGATACCAGAATAATCCCTTTGGCGCGTCTTGATGACGTGGTTCAGGCTATTAAACGGGCGCTTGTGGGGGGCAGCAGAGCCTTCTGGATTTGCCCGTTGGTTGAGGAGTCAGAAGTTCTTGATTTAGCCGCTGCCGAGGAAAGATACCGTCATCTTGAACAGATTTTTGGACATAAAGTAGGACTTGTTCACGGCAGAATGACATCCAGAGAGAAAGATGCTGTTATGACGCGTTTTGCCTCGGGCGATATTAATATTCTGGTGGCAACCACAGTGGTAGAGGTTGGCGTTAATATTCCGGAAGCCACCATTATGCTTATTGAACATGCCGAAAGATTTGGTCTGTCGCAGCTTCATCAGTTACGGGGACGCGTTGGGCGGGGGATGGAAAAGTCTACCTGTTTGTTGCTTTACGGTAATTTGAGTGGCGCGGCGGCAAAGCAGCGGTTGGAAATCATGCGGGAAACCGAAGATGGTTTTCGGATTGCCGAAGAGGATTTGCGCCTACGCGGGGCCGGAGAATTGCTTGGCACCCGCCAAAGCGGTATGCCGGATTTTAAAGTGGCAAGTCTTGAAGAACACGGACAATTGATCGCGACAGCGCGGGATGACGCACGGCTTATCATGGAAAAAGACCCGGAACTGCAAAGCGAACGGGGTCAGGCTTTAAGAATTCTGCTTTACCTTTTCGAGCGGGATGAGGGCGTTAAATATTTAACGTCAGGGTGAGGAAACCTTTTCTTTTACCGGCAGGCGGCCTGGATCCACGAGTCCGGCGGATATAACGTATTTTGCGCCTTCATCGGGTGTCATGTCGAGATGGATAATATCTTTTTTCGGGACAAACAGTAAAAACCCGGAAGTGGGATTGGGCGTTGTGGGCAGGAAGACATTGACCACATTCTCAGGTAATTTTGTTTGTACTTCGCCGGTATTTTCACTGGAAATAAAGGCGATGGCCCAGATACCTTTGCGCGGGTATTCCACCAGAACCACTTCCTGAAAACTGCCGGTATTCTCCGAGATAACCGTTTCAAAGATTTGCTTCAGCGTGTTGTAGACACTTCTGATAACCGGCATTCGATTAAGAATTCTCTCCCCGATTTGAATCAGGGTTTTGCCTAAAAAATTGGCGGCGAGAAAGCCGAGTACGGTTAACATGATAAAAAGAAAAACCAGACCAATACCCGGCAGAGGGAAGGGCAAATAAGTTTCAGGGTTATAAGCCGTTGGAATTAAGGGCTTGATATTACGGTCAATCAGGTCAATGAAAGCAAGCGCTAAATAAATGGTGATGCCCACAGGGGATGCCACGACAAGGCCGGTCAGGAAATAAGTCCTGAGGCGTTGAAGCAGGGTTTTTTTAGGCTTGATGGTTACAGGATCAGTCATATGTTTCAATCTTACTACTAAGGGGTATATTTCAGGATCTTTTGACTTGTAGGCCCGTCAAGGAAATAATACGTCAATATGGCATAAATATGTTTCTTTTAAAGTGTTTTTGTAAACATGCGATAGTTTTTGTGCCGCCAGCAGCCAATGGTTTCCAGCATTTTGCACAGGCGGGTATTTTCTTCCAATATCCATGAGAGTTCGGCATGGGTACAGCCGGCTGCTGCCGCGTGAATCCGGCATTCCTCAAACAACGCAAAGGCCATCGCGCCGCCAATAGCGGTATTTTGATATTCTTTCCGAACGCCCATTAAGGGCACGCGGACAGTTTTATAGGTCGGTCTGATCTTAAGGCGCCACAAGAGCTTAAAAATACCGAAGGGAAATAAACTTCCCTTCAGGTCGGTAATGATTTCGTTCAGGTTGGGCAACGTCACCATCATCGCCATAGGCACACCATCATATTCAGCGATATAGGTGAAATTTTCACGGATGAGAAGCTTCATGTTTTTAATGGTTTTCGTTAGTTCGGCTTCGGTAAATGGCAAGGCCATCCAATTATCTGACCAGGCATCGGTAAAAATATCGAGAATGACTTTCAAGTCCTCTTCGTAATTTTTCATATTGAGGGGTCGGAGCTTTATTTTCCCGTCCCTCATGCTGCGGGTAACCATTTTTTTGATGGTTGGCGGTAAAACATCCTGATCAATTTTGAGGTAATAGGCCCATAAATCCTTAATTTGCGTCAGACCATAGCCCGCCATCAAGTCCTGATAATAAGGCATGGCATGGTTCATCATTAAGCTTGGCGGCGTATCAAATCCTTCGACGAGCATGCCGACCTCTTCATAGATGGACAGGCTGAAGGGGCCAATCACCTTGTCCCGGCCATTTTGTTTTAACCAATTGACAGCCGTGTCCAGAAGGGCGTTTGCGGCTTCTGTATCATTGATACATTCGAAAAAACCGAAATGACCAATTTTCTCATGATGCTGTAATTCCACCAGTTCATCAATTTGAGCGCTGATCCGGCCGACCAGTTGATCCCCTTTATAGGCCAGCCAGAATTCTACACGGGCATGGTCAAAATAAGGATTTTTCGCCGGGTCCAATGCATCCATACGTTCCATTTTCAGCGGCGCAACCCAATTAGGGTCATTCTTATAAATTTCCCAGGGCAGGCTGACGAAGTGTTTCAGATCCTGTTTGCTGGTTACTTTTTTAATGGTGATGGCTGATGTCATGATATTTCCTGCCGTATTTTTTTTGTTTTTATTCTTCAGTGAGTAGAATGAAGCTAAGCCCCGTGAGCGCAAAAAGAAAGAAGGGTAACCAGGCGGCGATCATTGGCGGTACCGCGCCATATTGGCCCAAGGCCACAAACAGGTTGTTGATCACGAAATAGCCAAATCCCATTGCCCCGGTCAAGGCAACCCGGCCAAAAAGATTGCCGCCTCTATGCAGTCCGAATGCCGCCAGGCCCGCAAGCAGCGGCATGAGTAAGGTACTCAATGGCGCGACAAATTTCTGATATAGCATGGTTTCAAAACTTGCCGTATTGTGGCCTTCCTTCTTGAGCTGGCTGATGGCGGTACGTAATCTTTGAAGGCCAACAAGGTCAGGTTTAAGGGCCAGGGCAATGAAACGTTTCGGGGGAATATCGGTATCCCAGATAAGATTTTCCATGGGGGTAACTTTTAACGTCCGTGTGTCAAATTCCTTGACCTCGAACATGGTCCATTTATGATCCCGAAATACGGCGAAGTCGGCCTTGATCAGGGAGGTGATCTTCATGTCCTTATTCCGGATATATTGGGTAACCTTGTCCAGGAGTAGAATGCTGCCATTCCGACTGGCGCTTTCTGCCTTGATCAGGTTATTGCCATCGGTGACCCATGTATCATAAACCGTATCAGGCGCAGGCGGCAGGTCTGCGGCATATTTATTTTCTTTCCAGTTTTTAAGCTCTGCTTTGGCATGAACGGAAACGGTTTCCGTAAAGACAAAATGTAAACTTGCAATCAATAGAGACACTAGGATCAGGGGCGTTATTATTCTAAAGGCTGACCAGCCGGAAGCCTTCATGATGATGATTTCACTATGGATATTCAGGCCGGCAAGGCTAATGATGGCGGCTAAAAGGGCGACGAAGGGGGAAAAAAGCGATATTAATGTTGGCGTTCGTAGCGTGATATAATGCCAGAGGTCAGCATTAACCGCCCCGTCGCCGGCCAATATATTGTCAGATTCAGACAAGAGATCAAGCATTTGCAATGTGGCCACCAAGCCGATCAATATGGCAATATACCTGCTGATAAAAAGCTTGGCCAGATAAACATCCATGCTTCCGGGATTAAAAATCCCACCGAGGTGTCCGGAAAATTTGATGAATCGTTCCATATTAACGTACCGCCTGTAATCTTCTGATGATACGGCTTACGGCCTCCATCATAACCTCATAGATAATTTCAATACGGCGCAAGGGTAAGCCGCCCACCTTATAGGCCCCAATATAATATAATCGTGCGGTCAGCAGAATGAAAATCACGGTGGGCAGCCAGATCGCCAGCCAAGGGGAAACCCCGCCTATGGCTGAAAAATTAAGGCCGAATTCCAGAACTTTATGATAAATAAGTAGGATAATTACGCCGACCGTAATACCAAGCGCACGGCCCGATCTTTTGGCGACCAAACCCAGCGGGATAGCCAGAAACGGGACAATCAAGATTGAAATTGCGCGCGCCGTACGTGAATGAAGTGTCGCTATGACGGCGGGTTCTTCACTGTTGCGTGCCTGCCAAAGCTCTATGATCGTCATTTCTTTTGCTTCTTCCCCCCGGTTGCGAAAAGCCGCAAAATTTGGCACATCCACAGGCAAATCATGCATATCAAAATTGACGATATTAGGTCTGCTTTGGGTTAAGTCCAGGTCTATTATCGTGCCATTATACAATCTTAATATCAAAAAGCGTTTATCGGGAGAGACGAAAAAATTGCCCTTTTCGGCACTGATGGACTGAATGCGGCCATTGGCTGATTCTTTTTGAGAAAATATATTGATGAGTTCGCGGCCTGAGTCCCGTGATTCTTCGATGCGCAGCGTTAAGCCATCGCCAAGGTCGGTATATTCCCCAGCCTTGATACTGGCACCCAATGCGCCGCTTCGGACATCAAACTCCAGTCCCTGATAGGCATATCTGCTATAGGGCTGGACAAAGCCGACCACGATGACGTTAACAATAAGCAAGAAGAGGGCAATATAGAGGCTGGGGACGACCAGGCGGTTAAGGCTCATTCCCGTTGCCATCAATGCGTCAAGTTCGCTGTTCAGGGCGAGTTTCCGTACCGCGAGAAGAACGCCTAAAAACATGGATAGGGGTAAAACCAGCGTCAGATATTGCGGCATCAGATTGCCCAGCATGCGCCAGACAATATCAATCGGCCCGCCCTGATTAATCACAAAATCAAAAAGACTCAGCATTTTCTCCAATAATAACAATAAAGCAGATATGCCCAAAGTTACAAATAAGGGTACAATTGTTTCTTGTAATATGTATTTATCAATTTTTTTTAGCATTAAGCCGCTTTTGGTCTGGATTTAGCCTGATTTCAAACTTATAGCTTTTGCTCTGGCAAGAATATAGTTAAAAGGAAAAATAATTTTTTTACCTAATGATCATATTATGTGGTTTTTATAAGGGTAATTCAAAAATAACAGTTGGAAGTCGCATTGGGAATTATTGCTATTTTAAGTAGTCCATCCACTTTTGCGGATAAGGGCGAAATGGAAAAAATCCGTGGAGTCATTGCCAATGGGTCGGGAATTTTCCATTATGAAGTGGAAACACATAAGGATATCGCCGAAGCCCTTGCAAGGTTTCAGCAAGTAAATGTTGAGGCCATTGTCATACTTGGTGATCGGGCCCTGACATCAGCAACCTTCGAACATATTGTGGAAAAGGATATGCTGGCAGGGGCAGATATTCCGATAGCGGTTCTGCCGGCGGGGGATAATAATATTGTTGCGGAAAATTTTGGTGCTAATTGCTTTGAACCGCATCTGGCGTTGAAAAAACTACTTTTGGATCATCAAAAGGGTATTTTACTGTCGCGGGTTACGGCATACCCCTTGCTTAAGTTAGAAGGTGTCAGGGGCGTTGGGTACCTTTATGGACTTTTCTTTTGCGCAGGCGAGGTGATTAAGCGAAAAAAACTCTTTCAGCGAAAGATATATAAAAAGAACCTGTTCAACCATTTTCGTCGTTGGGTGAGTATGGTCATTCTCCTTCAATCAGCCTATCGTTATGCCTTGGGGAAAAATAAACCTGAGAATGTCATTCGTATAAATCGCAATCAGCGCGGTGCCGTTGTTGGTCATTTTTTTATGTTGTTAATCACGACACTTGATAAATCCTTTAATGGGGTAGCCATCGGGCAAGAGAAAAGCCTGGACAAAGCCCATTTCATCAGTGTTGAGAATACACCAAAAGCTATAGTTTCTACAGGTAAGCTTATGCTTCGGGGGAATTATGACGGCATTAATCATATCGGCAATATCATTGCCAATATACAACACGCCAGAATTGTTCTTCAGACGCCCTTCATTCTTGATGGCAGCTATTATGAAGCTGATGAAGCCGGTGAATTATTTGTCACCGTTACCAATCGCCTGAGTTTTATCAATTTAAGCTGATACATGTTGAGGTATATCTTGCAAAATCCCAAGTTTTGTACCGACCAAAATGAATTTTTCCAGCATAAAATCAATCTGTTCAATGCTATGGGCTGCTGAAAGGCTGCAGCGCATCAGGTTCAATTTTTTGGGTGTTGCCGGCGGCAGGGCGAGGTTAACATAGACCGCTTCTTTAATCATTTCCCCCCAAAAGGCAATGGCCGTATTTTGCTCAGCTACGATGATGGCTGCGATAGGGCTTTCACCCGTTGTGCCCATTTCAAAACCAGCCTGCCTTAACCCCTTATTGAGCCGCATTGAATTACTTAGCAACTTGCTGCGAAGGTTGTTATTGGCAATCAATTCAAGAGCCTTGGTGGCAGAAGCAACAACGGACGGCGGCAGGGATGCCGTAAATATATAAGGCCGGCAGACAAGGCGTAAAACTTCGAATTTTGGATTGTTGGATACGCAATATCCGCCAATGGTTCCTACAGATTTGCTGAAAGTGCCAACGATGAAGTCTACTTGATCTTCAACGCCCTGTTCTTGCGCCACGCCGCGTCCTGTTGCGCCGAATACACCGATGGAATGGGCTTCGTCAACAAGAACATAGGCCTTGTGAGCTTTGGATATTTGAATGAGTTCTTTTAAGGGAGCCTGATCGCCAAGCATGCTATATACGCCTTCCAGGACGACCAGAATACCGGCATTGGGATCATTTTTGCGGATACGGGTGAGCTTTTTGTCCAGATTATCAGCATCATTATGTTTGAAGCGCGCAACAGTGGCGTTACCCATCGCACAGCCATCATAGATACTGGCATGGCTGTCTGCATCTATAACAACGTAATCCTTTGGTCCAGCGAGGGTTGCAATGATCCCAAGATTGGCCTGATAACCTGTGGAAAAAACGATGGCATGCTGCGTGCCATAGAATTTTCTTAAGGTATCCTCCAGATGTTTATGGGTATTATAGGTGCCGTTAAGAACGCGGGATCCGGTTGTACCGGTTCCTAAATTAGTCAAGGCTTCTTGCGCGGCATCCATGCATTCCTGGTTAAAGGTCATGCCCATATAGTTATTGGTGCCGGCAAGTATGGTTTCGCGGCCATTGATAATGGCGGTTGTCGGTGACAGTACCTTTTCCATACTAACGGTGAAGGGGTTTGCTTCACCTTGCGGTAGACTATTATAGTCATTCAGAATCGGGTTAAATTTTTCAAAAAGATCAAGTGTCATTGTTCGCTCAATAATTGTTCTACGACTTTGGTGAATTGGCCAACCGTTTCTAAGTCGGGAAGCATGTTGAGAGGAATGGTAATGTCAAACTCATCTTCAATTTCAGACAAAAGATCCATTACGTTCAGGGAATCAAGTTCCAGGTCAACGCTGAACAAGGTGTCTTGACTAATGGGTATATTTTTTTTGTTAAAGGGTATTATGAGCACACAGATTCGCTCAAAAATTTCATCAACAGTTTGAGTCATTTACAGTTCCATCCGGAATATTCATTGAATATGTCATTCTTGTTACTGGCTTGTTACTGGCTTGTTACTGGTGAATTTCACATCAAGTTATTTTCTTTATACCATTTCAGGGTTTTTTTGAACCCTTGCTTTAAGTTGGTCTTTGGGCGCCAATTTGTCAGTCTCATAACATGTGGCTCGCGACATATCCAGTCCGAGTGACATAATTCGTTAACTTTTTCAGGTGTGATCATGGGAATATAGCCGAATAATGTCGAAAATAAGACATTAATGTGACCAAAGGCTTTTAACATGAATCGGGGTATGACAACATTAAAAACATTTATACTCAGTATGTTGGCGGCTGTATTATACAGCTCTTGATTGGAGTAGCCGTCCCTTTTACCATCATCCACGTCAAGAATTTGGCCATAACAGCCCGGATCTTCCGTCACAGCAATTAAGGCTCTGGCCAGGTCCGGGGCATAAATCCAGGAGGCTCTGTTATCAGAACCGCCTGGCAAAGCGGCAAATCTATAGGAAACGGCCTTGAATATTTTCAGCGTTTCCTTGTCTTCCGGCCCATATATTCCAGGAGGACGCAGGATAGTCCAGTTCATATCTCCTGCATGTTCGCTCAAATTCTCTTCCCCTCTGCGCTTGCTCTCAGCATAGCCGGACAAATTTCTTTCCCGGGCGGCCAGTGATGACAACAGAATAAAATGCGGTTTTGACGCGGACTGATGAATAATGTCCAATAGTGTTTTAATAGATTGACTATTGATGTGGTTGAAATCATGTCTGGTTCGGGCCTTGACCAGACCGGCCAGATGATAAACTACATCAGCATTCTTGACGAGTTTGGTTAAAGCTTCCGGACTATCAAGGTCACCTGATACCCAGTTTATATTTTCTGTTTCCGGCTGGGGCCTTCGGGTCAGGGCATTGATCTGAAATCCCTGGTCTATGAGTTCACATAATAAATGTTTCCCAACGAATCCTGTAGCCCCTGTAACTGCTGCGATTTTTGTCATAATAAAAACGGCGATCCTTTTCGATAAGAGATTACCGTCATAAATGTTTGTTCGTCAATGATTTAGGGTCAGGTCCTGTGATTTAGGATCAGGCCCTGTTCATTTCACCCATTGTGCTTATCCATTCTGAGCGACCATGATTTTAAGGGGTCAGCTGACCGGCAAGATATTGTTGCCGCGCTTTCACCCGGCTTAATTTTCCTGAAGATGTGCGGGGTAGAGAGCGCGGCGGGATCAGGGCAACAACAGGGGAAATACCAATTAAGGCGTGAACGGTATCTTTAATTCTGTTTTCCATTGCTGTGCGTTCTGCCTCATCCCGGGTTCGACACTGTACCAGAATAGCTGGGGTTTCCTCATTCTGCGCACCGGGAATAGAGACAGCGGCGGCATCACCTGAGCGCATATCTTCCAGCTGTTCTACGGCCCACTCAATATCCTGAGGCCAATGATTCTTGCCGTTAATAATAATCAAATCCTTGACCCGCCCTATGATATAGAGCGAGCCTTCTTTCATGTAGCCCATATCGCCGGTGTCCAGCCACTTATCCTCGGACAGGCAATTATCTGTTGCCGCTTTATCCTGAAAATATCCTGCCATAACACTGGTGCCGCGTACGCAAACCCTGCCAATTTGATATTCACCAAGGTCAGTATTATTGTCGTCTCGAATTTCGAGTTCATATTCCGGGATAGGAACGCCGCAGTTAACAACGCCACGGTAATTGGTGCCGTCGCCGTTGATCTTGAATTCTTTCAGGCATTTTTCTTCGCCGCTTAATATCTTTTCATCTACCAGATCAATCTCAAACCCTGTATTCAAGGGGGCGAAGCTCACGGCAAGTGTGCATTCTGCCAGCCCATAGCTTGGCAGGAAGGTTGTGCTTTTAAAGCCGACATCTTTGAAGGTTTCCTGAAATTGCGTCAAGACATCAGCCCGGATCATATCGCCGCCAATTCCGGCCACGCGCCAACTTGATAAATCCAGTTCGGAAATCGTTGTCGGGCTGGCGCGGCGGGCGCAAATATCATAGCCAAATGTGGGGCTATAAGCGAGCGTACCCTTGTTACGCGAAATCAACTTCAACCATTGTAATGGCCTGCGGGCAAAGGCTTCTGTTGCCAGATAATCGGTGGTTACCTGATTGGCAATCGGGGATAATAAGGTACCGACCAATCCCATGTCATGATAAAATGGCAACCAGGAGACCACCCGATCATTTTCATTCAGATCCATGCCGACAAAACCGATACCATAACTGTTGGCCATTAATGATTTATGGGTAACAGAAACGCCGTGGGGGAATCTTGTGCTGCCGGATGAATATTGTAAATAGGCCAGGTCTTCCGGTTGTGCGACATGCAGCGCAATATTTTTAATGTCTTTCAGGGATGATTGCGCTTCGAATGTGGTCGGCGTTCCGACAAATTTCATTTTCAGGCCCGATGTGGCTTCATCCAGTAACGGCAACATATAAGAGGCTGAAATGGCGACAGAAGCCCCGCAGCTTTTCATTTGCTGATTGAGCTGGCTGGTATAGCCCTCACGGCCCCCGAATGACGTGGGCAGCGGCAAGGGAACCGGCAACAGCCCGGCATACTGACAGCCAATAAAATAACAGACAAACTCATCACTTGTTTCTGCAATCAAGGCAACGCGGGAGCCTTTTTTGATGCCGAAATGAATGAAGCGCTGGCCAATTTCCTGAGCCTTCTTACATATATCGGAAAATGTAATACTGGTTTCCAGTTCGCCCCGGGGCGAATAAAAATTTAAGCCCCGAATGCCCCTTGCTGCATATTCAATAGCTTCCAGCAGGGTGCCGAAATCTGCGAATCTGCGGGATAGGGTAGGGTCTAATGTTGGTAAAACTTTGCGCATATATGTTTAAAATCACTCACATTGTAATGTGGATATCTCCACCATATCAACTTTTGTTTGTTTCTATCAGTTTTTCATGGGCACTTTATATCGTGTCGTATCACATTCCAACTTATTTTTTATATCTTATTTCGGATGCTTACTGTTGAATGGGTTTTTTTCTGCAAGGAAAATGCCGGTAAAAATAAACAGAACGGATATGATATGCGTGCTCTTTAAGGGCTCACCCAGCCAGACATAACCTGAAAATATCCCGATAAGAGGGAGCAGGTAAGTACTATAGGATACGAAAGTAGCCCCGGCCAGATGGGTCAGGTGAAAGAACATAATAGACGCAATTCCTGTAGAAAATATGCCCAGTGCCAACAGGGCGTAAAGGGCGGAAGGTGCCGGTGTTATTTGCCATGGGTCTTCTAATATAAAGGCAAGGGGGATGGTTATCAGTGCTGAGGAAATCAACATGGCCGAAGAGGTTCTGAGGGGGTTTTTATTTTTTAGTCCCTTGATTAATACGCCGGCCAGCGCATAAAAAAATGCTGTGGCCAGCAAAGCAACCAGAGCCAGATACATATTCATTGTGCTTGCCACCTCTGTCATCGTGCCGTAAAAAAGGCTGCTCACACCGATAATGCCGAAAATAATACCCACCAGTTTGTTCATTTTAAATTTTTCGTCATGGGTCATGTAATGGGCGAGAATGACGGTAAAGAGGGGCAATAGTGACATACATATGCCCGCCATAGAGCTCTGAACATATTGCATGCTCCAATTCAACAGAAAAAAGGGGATCACGGTAGCGGCAATACCTATAATCATGCAGTGGGCCCATTCTGATAGGCTGGAGGGTAGTTTTACCCCCATTTTAAGGGCGATAAGGGATATGATGAGCGCGCCAATTGCGATGCGTCCGGCGGCAAGGGTCAATGGCGGGATACTTTCCAGTGAAATTTTGATAAATATGTAGGCGGTGCCCCATAAGATGGCTAAAACGATCAGGTAAATAAAATGGCTTGGGGCTCTATTTTCGGTCATGTTACTCTGATACTATTATGGGCATGAAGAATGAAAAACAAAAAAAACGATTGCTGACACGTGAATACCTGCTGCGGGCAACCTATAGCTACCTGCAGAGATTTGCAACCACGGAAAAGAATCTGCGGTGTGTCCTGGAGAGAAAAGTCCGGCGCCATTTGCCCGAATCTTGCTCGGAGGATTTATATGGGCAGGCAAAAGGCTGGATTGATGACATTGTGCAAAAGACCGTCGATCAAAATCTTGTTAATGACCGCACATTCGCCGAGGGCCGGGCGGCATCATTGATCAGAAGTGGTCATTCAACCATGAAGGCCGGTCAGAAGTTGCAGGCTAAGGGGGTCCCACCGGAAATGGTGTCCGAGGTGATAGAGGAACTTGCCGGACAATATGAAGACATAGATTTTATAGCTGCCGTGAAATATGTTCGCAAAAGAAGATTTGGCGGATTTAGTACGCGCCATGATGGTCATGAAATTATAGAAAAAGAACTGGCCAGCATGTGCCGCGCGGGTTTCTCATATACGACGGCGCGTAAGATATTAAAAATGACCCGAACAGAATTAGAAGACATTTTATACGCGGCCGGATAGGGGCTGAAATATTCAAGTCGGCATGTTTTTATGTCTTTATGCTTATTTATCTAGAAATATGCTATAAGAGGCGGGGGAATGAATAAAATATGGAGAAATGAAATGAACAAAATATCACTGATCGCCATGGCATTGGTTGCGACATTATCATTTATATCTGCTGTATTCGCAGGCGACAAAACTGAAATGAAGAAGAAGCATATGAAAAATATGACGGGTCATCATTATATGATGAAGGGCAAGGGGGCGATGCATATGTTAATGGATGCGGATCAGAATGGCACCGTAAGTGCACAGGAGTTCAAGGATTTCAGAGGCCAGAATTTCTCAGCGGCGGATAAAAATAAAGATGGTAATCTTGATGCCGAGGAATTTTCGGGTCTGTCAAAGATAACGGCAGAACAGCGCAAAAAAGCAAGGGAAATGGCGAAGCAGAAGAAAGTAAAAAAGCATTTTGGAAAGATGGATGCTGATGGCGACGGTAAAATATCCAGAGATGAATATGATGCCAAGGGGGAACGCGGTTTCATGCGCATGGATAAGAATAATGACGGCGCATTGAATAAAGAAGATCGTGGGGAAAGAAAACATAAACTGCAATAGGTCAGATGAGGTCTGAACTATTACAGGTAATACCCCTTTATTTGCAATAAATAGGAAGATGTCCAGTTTGTCCTCCTTATTGCTGTGCCATTCGCAGTTGTCCTGGAGTTTGCCCATCCGTAATACGAAACGCGCCAATGCGTTACCCCAACGGCTGATCATTTTGGTAATCTTCTTGGTTCAGGCCATGTTTTCCGGCATCATTCGGATGGACGGTGATATGCCGTAGGATATACGGGTGTAATTTCTTTGGTTTATTCATTTATATTTTATTTCAACGTCAGAAATACGTCCAAGGGTGGGCCTTACTTTAAAGCTCAAAAAGTCGGTGCCATGGAAATTTGTATACATAAGGATATGATCCTTTACATCGTTATAAATTCAAACAGATGGAAATCCTTGATCTGGTTTATCTGGTGATATTTGGGTATGAGCTTGCGGTCGTTTCTATTTTGCCATTATTATTTATGGATATGGTTAGCTTGTCAGTAGTTCAGGCTGGCATGCCTGCGGCCAGTTTTGTCTTTATGAATTCAACGGCGCGTCCCGGCGGCGGCTTTTTCCTTATGGTATTTTCCTTGGCTTCATCGTTAATATTTTTTTATGGTGATCGGGGGCCGCGCAATCTTTATTTTTCTGGCGGGGCCTTTTTGATGGATGAACCAAATGGTGAAATTGTGGACGTTCTGCCCGATGAAACTTTGGCATGACTTAGCCCAATATATGTGAAAAGAACCTTTGATCTCCAGTTTAATACCATTTTCCCCATTTTTTGGGAATTTTTATTTTACTTAAATCTGTTTCTCCGGCTAAAATATAATCTTCAAGAGATGTCATGGGAACCGGAATAATCGAAAACCCGTGATTACTGGACCTGTCCCGGGCCAGATTGTTTTCTGTTAACTTTTAAAAAGGGGAGGTTGGCTTCATAGTAATCAAGAATAATCGATTGCGCAGTTTTATGCTCAGGAAAATACTTTAATAGAATTGATGCCGAATATAAAGAGGTGATATCGGGGGCTACGGAACTCTGAAATTGTGTTTGAGCCACCTCACCCTTTAGAGAATTCATGTTGGCAACAAGGTTTTTTACCCGCTTAATCGCTTCAGAAATATCTTTTTCTAATGTGCTTTCTAGATAATTTATTACTGTTCCCGGAGGTTTATTGATCGACATCAAAGCAAAAGCACACCCCACTCTTCGGTGATTATTAAAGCGAGGAGTTCGCTTCTGGCCTCAGGACTGACCGCCGCCTTCTTTGCAAGAATATCAACGGCTTCATTCCAGGTTGTTCGCGTATTCCCGAAATTAAAGTTCGGATTTCTGGCGATGGGTTTGCTGGCTTTTAATAAAGCAAACTTCAGGACATCAGCATCGATTTTGTCGTGTTTCAGAAAGAGTTTTAAGCTGTCGTATGGAGCCTCATTCATGACCATTTTTATGTCAGAGAGATAAGGTTCAACATTATCGCCAATGTTGGAAAGAATTCTGACTGAATTTAGCGGATCTGTCTTTAATCCGGCGACAAATTGAGGCACTAATTCTAGGTTGTTTGCCACCAGTTGGCCCAGGATGCGGTTGGAAATGGCATGGGAAAGTTTTTTATTTCCTTCTTTAATATTGTGAAGACGGAAAACGGTCATGGAACAGGACGGCGAACTGGTTCATTGCCTGTTTCCATGTTCTGCTGGCATTGTCCACTTTTTTACCGCATTGCGCAAGGCCAGATACAAAAGCTTGGTCGCGGCCTCATCACTGGGAAAATGGCCCCGGTTTTTGATGAGTTTGCGCAAACTCATATTCAGGCTTTCAATGGCATTGGTAGTATAGATAATTTTGCGCATATCTTCAGGGTAAGCAAAAAATGGGATGACCTGTTCCCAGTTCCGCCGCCATATCGGCGCAATAGAAGGGAATTTACCGCCCCATTTGTCCTCAAATGCCTCAAGCTACTTTAAAGCTTCACTATCAGTGGCGGCACGGTAAATATATTTAAGATCCTTCGCCACAGTCTTACGTTCCTTCCAACCCACATAATTGAGGCTGTTATGGATCATATGAACGATACAGGTTTGAACACTGGCTTTGGGAAAGGTCGCCGTGATAGCCTCTGGAAAGCCCTTGAGCCCATCAACCATACAAATAAACACGTCATTCACGCCCTTGTTTTTGATCTCATTCATGAGCTTGAGCCAGAATTTGGCCCCTTCGGTTTGTTCAATCCACAGTCCAGAACTTTCTTATGACCTTCCATCGTAAAACCTAATGCCAGATAAACTGCCTTGCTGCGCACCATATCTTCATCGTGGACTTTAACCCTGAGCGCGTCAAAAATGATGATAGGATAAACCTTCATCAAGGGGACGGATTTGCCACTCTCGTACTTCGTCCGTCACGCGGGAAATCAGATCTGGCGATACCTCGACACCGTACAGTTCTTCCAGATGGCCGTGGACATCACGTCCAATTTATATTTTTGACATGCCCCGCGCATACATGGAAATGGTCTTATCATCAAAGCCCTCAAAGCGGCGCTGACCCTTCTTGATGATTTGTGGCTCAAAACTGGCATCGCGGTCACGGGGTACAGCAATGGTCATGTTACCATCCTCGCCTGTGACGCGCTTAGCTCCGTGCCCGTTACGGCTGTTGCCAGACTTGCGTCGTGTGTCTCATAATCAAGGTGGTCAGCCAGCTCGGCATTCAATGCCCGTTCAACAAGCGCTTTCTTCAAGGCTTTGAAAAACCCGTCATCGCCCAATAAATCCTATGGGTTCTTATAATCTTTCAATAGTTCGTCAATAATTTCTTGCTTGATAGCCATAATAAATCCTCCCTTTCATGGCGTATATCATGGTCGCTTACACAGTGAATAGGATACGCTCTATTGATTAAAGATCACCATTTCTTGTCATGATTGGATATCAAATAATTTATTTACTGCACCCTCTAACATAATAAATGAAATATTCAGATTATTAGCTCACCCAATCAAACCGTCTATCAAAGCTATTCCTGGTCCCCGAAACCAGTAAAAATAAAGTAATCACAACAGGTTGCTGCCTTTTTCTGTTTCTAAAACCCTCACGCCTGTAAAACCAAAAGGTACCATATAGGTACCAAATGAAAAGGCAACAGGTGATAGGTAAGGGTCTGCCCACGGCCCTCATTTAGGGGGTTTTTGAATATGTGATTACCCAGAAAATGCGGTAAATACACATGCGGGTTTATCTATTGTAATTTATACGTGTATTGTAAGTGGTGCTTTATTTTTAATTCTTTGAACGGACTAATTTTTTGACGATAATATTTTTTTACTAAAAGCATGAACCGCTCCGGGTTTGTTGGAGGGCTGTTGGTTTAAGTTATACTGCCTTGTATCGTTGCCTAGCGGGATGAATACTCATCCACATGCTCTAAAACCATCCATACTGCCTGCGCCGCGTACCTCTGGTGAACATCTGTTTCTTATAGTGCTCATAATGGCTCTTTTAGCTATAGATTAGTAGCCTCCGGCAAACCCGGAGCGGTTCAATAATTAAACAGAATATTCTGATAAAAAGACCCATCATCTTTCTGCATTTTATGTATTTTTCCAATTTTTCTAAACTGACCACGTATACAATGTCCCAATAGAGCCCGAATAAAATCTTTGCGAATTCGTTTTATTTTCAATTTATTTTTTTCTTTTTGCTCTGTTGTCAATTCAAAATTATTTTCTACATATCTGCGAAACCGCATTTCGTCACATAAGCGATCAAGAAAAAAGTCTGTCCCCCATCCAGAATTTACAAAAACATTCACACCTCGCCCGCACTTAACTTCAGGAGTCCAACTAAAAGCATACTTTGGCCCGGCAGAAGCAATGTCAGAGAAAAACAAATAGTCTTCCCCCATATGACGATAGCTTGACTGGAACCTCTGTTTGGAAAATTTCTTGTATTCATATACTATTGTTGGCGGAAGAAGGATATTGCCAGAGAATAATATTCTGTCAAACATATCCCCTGTAAACTCAAATTTATTATCCATGCCATCAATAAGGTTCATTTCATGGGAGCGTAGCCTTGTCGGGAATTTTATTTGTTGTTCCCAATCGAATGCACTCACGTCACGATCTACATGGTATAAATTGGAAAAATAAAAGTCATAGCCTTTTTGTAATACATCCGTGGCATTCTTCAAATGCATTGGCATCCACGTATCATCAGAATCCAAAAAAGCAACATACTTCCGCGTATCAGGCAAACTATCTAGACCGGTATTCCGTGCCGCACCAGGCCCCATATTTTTTTGAACTATGATTTTGATTTTTTCTGAATATTGTGCCATTAATACTGCCAACTCTGACTTGGCTGGAACAGGAGAACCATCATCAATTACCACAATATCATATGCATCAAAGTTTTTTTGATCCAAAACAGACTGAACGGCTTTTGCAAGCAAGCCACTTTTTTTTTGGTAAAATGGTATAATTACAGATAATATTGGTGTCTCCATGAAACATTCCTTTAAAAAACTTAAATTCTTTTGTATTCGTTATAATACTTAAGAGGAATAATAACTCTAGATAATTTGCCCATTTTTTGCCTACAGCCATGTATAACAAGCTATGGACCTTTCCCGTATTAGTTCCGCTCCATGTTCTCATTTAAGCAGCTTCTCTTTCAAAAGCCAAGGGGCTTTTCCATTCCAACGCCGAATGTTTTTTGCGTGGATTATAAAAGCCGTTTATATACTCAAAGATTGCTATTTCTGCCTGACGTCTTGTTTACCAAGGATGCCGCCAAATCAATTCTGCTTTGATAGTTTTGAAGAATGTTTCAATAGCCGCATTTTGTCTCCACTTCGCTCCGTCTCCTTCGGAACCATAACAATTACCCTTTCCGCTCATCGAGACTTTAAATCCATACTGACGTAACCGTTTTTGATAATCGTGCGAACAATATTGACTTCCCCGGTCACTATGATGGATGCAGCTTTTAGGGGGTTTAACCGGATAATATTGGTTAATTTTCATTATACTTGCTCCGTTCCGTATTTACATTCATACTGCATGTCAATACACATAAACATACAGGATGTACGTATGCAAGATAATTCGACTCAAAAGTCTAATGCGGCTCGCTCATCCAGGATGAAGGCGAGACTGATCGAAACAGCGCGGGAACTTTTCGCTGCTCAAGGATATAGTGAAACCTCGACGCCGCAAATCGTAAAAATCGCTGGCGTCACGCGCGGTGCGCTCTATCATCACTTTTCTGATAAAAAGGGACTATTTCGTGCGGTTATTGAGGGCGAAGCTGAACAAGTCGCTCACCAGATTAAAACGAGTAGCCCAATCGAAACAACCGCGCGGCAAGCGCTTGTTGATGGATCACTGGCTTATTTCGAAGCGATCTCAGTTCCTGGGCGCGCTGAGCTTCTCCTGATTGAAGGCCCTTCCGTGCTGGGCCTTGTTGAGATGGCCGAAATCGATGCGCTGACCAGCGGAGATGATCTTAAGAATGGCCTTGACCATGCCGTAAAGCAGGGCGAACTCCAACCCGTACCGACGCGGGAATTGTCCGATATCCTGTCTGCGGCATTCGATCGTGCGGCACTTTCTTGCTTAAACAAGCCATCACGAAAGCAATCGTACAAGCGCGCAATTGATCAGCTAATTTCTTCATTGTTTGACGCGAATTAACCCAACAGCGGATTACTGGATCTGGATCATAGCGCGAAAGTTCCACATGGCGTAAAATACCGTGTCATGAAGGATAGGGCTAACGGCCAGAGCGCCCAAGGGTCAAGCCCCAGATATTAAAGCTTGATCTCTTGGCCATTCGGTGATGGCCCTTCATGCGTTTAAGCAACCTTGTAACCGAGTTTGGTAAACCGTTCACATCTCAGGATTTAACAACTGGTTTCGTAAGCGATGTAACGAAGCTGGCCTTCCTGACTGCTCCGCGCACGGCCTTAGAAAAGTGGGACACTTTTCATTATCAACACATTACAAGTAAATGATAAACTTTTAGGAGTGGTGCCCGGGGGCGGGATACCCTGCTCGAATGAAAACAATGACTTACCGAAAAGTGGGACACTTTTCTATTCCATAGTCTTCTTATGCTTTCTAAATGAGTGTCCCACTATATACGCCTTGAGGAATAAAAGACTTTAACTCTTAAGAGGTGTTTCTTAATAAATATTCTACTTTTCTATTTTTTTTATAGTCTCAATTGCATGTTTGCCGTAATCGGCATGCCCAACAAATGACCGTAGTATTTTGAGATCGGTTGTTTTCCCAACACTACCTATAACATCTATTGCGTATTGGTAAATTTCTTTTGAAGTTACCCAGGCTATGCTTGACCTTTGTTCTATTTTCATTGCTAAAACAGACTTGCATATTTCTCTCAACTCAGCAGAAAAATTATCGATCAATGAATACGGTTTTGAAGACTGTGTTATCAAATCATTGTGTGCACTTGCCTTTTCACAGGACATGATTGTACCTAAGGATAAATCTTTTTTGTAGTTCTTTATAATATGGATAGCTTGATTGCTCATTCGCCTCATTTCGTCTTCGATTAAATCTTCACGATTGATCAAGTAATAAAGCTCGCCACATGCCATCATGACATTATCCTCATCAGTTAAATTATACTTCTTCTCAGAAAGTGGATATTGAAGTTTCCCTAGGACAATATGAGAAACGACAAATGCTTCAAGTTGGTCTTGATGACGATAATCAGGAATATCAGTCCAATGAAGAATGTATTTCCCTGTTCTTTTATCACCAAACTTTCCCAAATCAACAATCATACAACCTAAAAAAGTTCCATATTCCGATTTCTCGCTAACCGCCATGGACAATAAAACCTTCCGCTTTTCATCTGATAAATTTTTAATAATTTTACAATAAACCGCGTCATATGGATGATCGAATTGACTTATATAAAGGCCATTGGCCATTTTCCTGTTATCCACATTTTCAGGATCAAGAAGGACCTGTTCTATTTCGGAGATGACAATTTCTTCATATCCTTCATTTTCTATGGCACCCAGATTTTTCAGTGCTTCAACGATAGCAGTTGATAACCAGATATTGTTGACTTCTAAACTTTGTAATACCTCGATTAATTCAGCTTTCTCACCTTCAGTATAAAGCCAGCATTCTCGTGCTTTAAATAGAAGTTCGAGTCTCAAGTGATAGGGTGCATATTTCCACCTTTCTTGAATAATTGAAGGCAGATAAGTTGCTAAAGGATTCTCTGTATAAATAGCTCTACTTAATTTCAAAAGCATAAGAAGTTGCCCGTTAGTAATATTGTTCGATTTCAACTTAATATTAATCCATGATACTAGAGCTTCTTCTTTATTTTCTCGATTTGAGAATCTAGCTAACTCTATCCAAGCCATAATTCCCCCAATCGCTATTACTGAATTTTGACTATCTAAACCTGCGACAAACAACCCGCTCCTTAAAGCAACTTTTTCCTCACGTGCTTTATCAACTAATATTTCAAATGTTGCTGCCAATTTAATATCCATTTTTGCCGCAATATTATAAATTTCCTCTAAGTAGCATCCACTGTTTAGTAATTGAGGTATCGCTTTAACATGTGCATGTTCCTGAGGTGTCCATTGTATTAATGTGTCTTCGTTAACTCCAATGCCGTATATTGAATTTTTATCTATATTAAATTCTACAGAAGCAGTTTCATCTGAGATTTTTCTGAGAACGCCTTCATAACTATTTTTAAACCACTCATAAGCAAACCCCCCGCATTTGCCTTCCATACATGAAACAATAATGTCTACGTCATCAATTCCAGATAAAATACTGTCAAGTACATTTGTGTTGTCAATTGCACCAATGATGAGCGTCTTGGAATTCTCATATTTTGGTAATGAGATTGCCTGTAAGATAGCCTCGGCATCTCCGCCACAAGCCCGTATCAAAGCTTCAGCAGAAAAGGTATTAAGATAAAATTCATGTCCAAAAGAGATTTTGTCACTGTGCTTATCCAACAATTTAGAATCAAATAATTGTTTCGACAAATTGAGGGTGATCGGATACTCATACAAAAGACGGTCATATTCCCTGATCGACAAACTAAAGGTTATATTATCTAACAGGTGTGATCCCACTAAGGTAAGTAAATTAATACCTTCCCGTGAATAGTTACCCAACAAATGGCGAATGTATGCATCAAAGATACCATACACGCTAGTTTCTTCTTCTATCGCGGCGCCCACTTCTCCTATCATTTTAGCTTCAAGTCCACTTGAAACAAGACCGAGTAATTCATCTATTTTGGATGAAATGTTATTTTTACTTATGGACACGGCGATTGCTTTTTTGGTCTCGAAGTCGGGTCTAGGCACCTGAATAGTTTCTAATTTCAGCAGCTCAAGCTCTAAAAAGGACTTTTGTGAAATTATCACGATATTTGCTTGTTGACGTATGGAAACAGCCCTTATGCATCGTAGTAATCTATTTTGTTGTTCTAATGAATTTTCATTGAGCCCATCTAATATGATGACCAATTGATTGCCTGATATTTTGATAGCAGAAAATAGTTTTTTAATAGATTGAATTCCAAGAAGAGTTGCCTCCTGATTAAGCAAAGTACCAAAATCTTTGTCAAAATATTTAGCTTCAATAAATAAAGGTATAAACTTATTTTCTAAACCTCTTAAGCTTGCCATTTTTGCTAACAAGCTTTTGCCACAACCAGAGGGCCCAAGTATTAAGCCATTAGCTAGGTTACTTGAAATATTTTCACTGCTGAAAGTCTCATCCCCTTTTAGACAATTAAAGGGAACTTCCCCTTCAACGTGATGAGCATACGTTTCAATAAAAGATTTTTTATAATCTTCTACAGTTTGCTCGGCAGTAGCTACCTCTTGAACAAATGCAGCGGATAATTTATTTACTTTTATAAGATTATGGTGCTTGGCAAATTCTCGCCATTTATCTAAAGTCCAACACAATTTTTTTTTAAAAATATTGAAATCATTTAGTAGTTCTAGATCCCCAATTTTGACTTTAAAATCACTAATAGGGATATCAGAGCCCACAGGTATAGTGGGGACAAAGATGAGAGCTGCTTCTGGATAATCCACAGGATTCTTGCCTGTAAAAGCAGACATAGAACCTCGAAGAGCGTGTTTTACACCTAATGTTTGTTCATAGTAGTTTCTGCCCGTAGATCGCCAATCTCCTAGTGACGGCTTATATTTCCAATGTCCGTTCTCTGTACCCCGGACAGGACAATTATAGCCCTTTGCTTCAATTACCAACACTGTATGATCTAGGGCAACGATGAGGTCTATCTGTCTTTTGCAAAGATTAACGTTAGCCATGATGACAGCATTCAGTTTCGCCGACCTGATTGTTTCAATTACTTTCTGAAGGGCTATAACTTCTGATGCAACCCCGATACATTCGCCTACAAAAATTTCTATCTTATTGTCAATAATAATTCCTCCAGAGTATATAGACACTTTGGTTGATACTACCATAAGTATAGAGCAATGCAATGAACTGCACCATACAGTCTTCAGACGTACGACAGAATTTATAATAAAAGTTATACGAATTTTATTTTGATGTCCGTTTAAGGTCAAAGCAGTCATTCAAATAATATGATGTTTATCAGCTCAGAGCGTTCTTCTTTGGATATACCGATGGTTTCAAACTGATATTTCTCGCCAAGATTATAGTCCTTGTCTTTATCCTGAGTTTTTTCAAATTTTTTGTAATAACCATCAGGTAAAGTGATGCCGTGATCACGGGCATATTGCTTTGTCATCATCATGAGCTTCTCACGATCAAAAAAATTTGTATGGCACGTTCGTTCATGACATCAATGCGTGACCATGCCGCATGATAATGAATCCGCTCGTCCTTCATATGCTCAACAATGATACGCGGCTACCATTGCTTGAGAGAGTTTTTCGTTCCTTTTTACTATCTTTCCCTCCCTTTATGTTTGCCTTTATCATTAGAGATTGTTGGTCGTTTATATGACACGCCCTGAGATTTTAGCTCAAAAAGTCCATTACGTTCACATTGGTCAATGGCACTACTGATATCTTCTGTTGTTGTATTTCTAGCCATTTCCACAAATTCTCCCAACGACATTTTAGGTTCATCCTTTACATGCTTAAATTCAATAATGTTATCTTTATCCATTTTCTACTTTCCTTTCTGTTGTGGTTTAACGCTCGCGGCCTTTATCTTTGCCCTTGTCATTAGAGATTGTTGGTCGCTTATATTCCCCTGAATTCGTGTGACTTGAGTGGCTGCGCGTAGCTTCATTGAAATCACCATAAGGCCGCAGTTCTTTTTGCTCTTTTTCCGCATGGTGTTCACGCACAACCTCCTTCGCCATCTCGGATGTGTGGCGCTGTTTGGCGCGGAGCACCATTGTCGGGCGACCGCGTGGGGTGAGTTTTAGGTGGACGCTTGGCATATGAGCATAAGCCTTTCTAACTTGTTTATTTTGTTCAAGCTCAAAGGTTTTATGAAGTGACTGCAATTCGCGTTTATCGCGGGCTTCAAGTGAGCGCTCTTCCCTAGAAAGCTCAAGGGCTTTCATTTCCTGCGCCCGTTGATGTATCTCAGCTTTTTCGACCTGTTGTTGTTGAAGAGTTGCCTTAGCTTCTTGGTGTTGGCGCAACCGATCTTTATCTTGTCGTTTGTGCATTACCTCCCGTATTTTCTCAACACCTGAAACTTTCGCCAAAAATCCAGCCAAGCCAGTAGGCTTTTTCTCTTTACGTTCCTGCTGAATTTGTTGCTTTTGTTTGAAGTGATCTGAACGCAGTCGATCACGTTCATGGCGTTGTTTTCCCTCAAAGGCTTGTCGATCGGTCTTTTGCTTGAGGGCTAGGTTAGCTCGTTTAAGCTCAACCTCGTGCCGCCTGTCAGACTGCTGATGGTTAAGTTCATCAATGCGACCTGCTTGGCCTTCACTTTTCTTATGAGCCACCAGCGTTTTAATAAGCTCCTTGGCAGCGACTTGGGCTTGTTCCACATCGGGTAGTTCACGGTCTTCACCAAGGAATTCTCTGATTTGATTTGTACGCACATCACCATCGGCAATCAATTTTGGCAGGCTGTTAAGCTTGCCGTACATGTCAACCAGCACATAAGGGCGTCTGCCACTGGTCAGCACATACCCATGATGCTCAAGCGACTTCAAGAAGCTCTCAGGGGTATCGCGGGCATGCCATAGCTCGGTTATCAGCTCAGAACGCTCTTCTTTGGAGATACCGATGGTTTCAAACTGATATTTCTCACCAAGATTATAATCCTTGTCTTTGTCCTGAGTTTTCTCAAATTTCTTGTAATAGCCATCTGGTAAAGTGATGCCGTGATCACGGGCATATTGCTTCGTCATCATCATGAGCTTTTCACGGTCAAAGGAGATTTGTATGGCACGTTCATTCATGACATCAATACGTGACCATGCCGTATGATAATGAAGCCGCTCGTCCTTTACATGTTCAACAATGATGCGTGGCTGCCCTACAAGCCCAATAGACAATTCCACATTGTCGAAATACTCAACAACCTGTTCAATTGATAAAGGGGGCTGTTTAGGGTCAGGGTTAAGTGAGAGGCTATAGATATAGTTTTTGGCTTTAGTCAGCGTGTCTGCTTGTAATTTCCATTCGGCAAAAACGCCGTGCAAATCATCCGCAATATTGCCCTCATTATACAAGAGCTGGACAATTTCATTGTCATGCTCGTTCATGAGGTGAGTGGCAAGGTCTTGACCGTTTGCACGCTGCGACCCAAAAGGAATCATGGTTTGCGCCCCATACGGCTGAAAATGGCGTTGCGTATCTGAATGAGCAAGTCACGGATTTGTTCCAGCAAATGGACAATTTGTGCCGAACCAAAGGTTGGGATGTCCTTAAGGTCAAATTTTAACTGCCCAAGCATATGCAAAAGCTTGATCAGTGATACCTTTTCGCCCGCCCCGTAATATTTGATCTTATGGCGCTTGATGAGCACCTTGACAGCCGCATTAAATGATAAGTTCTGTGAGCTTTGAATATGAGCAATAATTGCTGCGGATTCTTCATCCAGCAGGATTGTTTTTTGAATTCTATTTTTTCTAGAATTTGATTTGCTCATGATCTCCTTATAACTGCTGGCACAGATGAACTTCCTCGCACTCTCAGCGCGGCGTTCACAAGAAGATGGGTGTCCAGAGGGAGAGCTTTAATCTCACCTTTGGTTGGCTATCCAACGGCCTAAACAGTTGGTTGTTGTTTTGCTTTCAACGAAGCAAAGCGTCGGGCTGTTAGGGGTGGGCGCAACCACCCCTAGCTCAAGGGGGTCAACGGGGGAATGAAATTCCCTCTTGCAAGGTAGGCGGGGGTAGGACCCACGCACACCTTGTATAAAAAATAACACTGACCTTTCCCATAAATATAATATTACCAGTCAATCAATAAATAAAACATTAAGCCATATCAACAAGATACCGCCCTTATCCGCCCCACTCCACCATGGCCTATCATAGCCCTATACACCACGCTGATACTGCGAGGAAAATCTGCAATCCCCCATGCCAATATCACACTCAATAATGCCAGATAAGGCCGATTGGAGTGTACACTACAATGTTTAGATCAAATCATCAGAATGACATCAGATTCCTCACACAAGAAGCCATGGATATGCTCCACAAGGCTTATGATCATTTTAACCATCGCCTACACGGCGGAAAGTTGCACGGTGTCCAGTTCTCCTTTCAACCGCTACGCAAGGCTCTCAGCAAGTTTAAAGCAGCACAAATCATAGATGCTCATGATCAGCTTTATGATCAGATTATACTCTGCTCAAACCAGATCATGAGTGCTGACCCGCTTAAGGTTTTAGCCGCCGTTGATGATGGGATGATTTCACAAAGCCAGTATCATTCGGGCAAAACAGGCCGCGAAAACTATCGTAACCGTGAACGTGCCGAGATTGCAAAAGAGATAGGCCTGCACCCTTCCAGCACTGGCGCAGAAGGTGGCAAGGAAATAGGCGATTGCATCAGCTATTATATCATCGAAGGCAGCCCCTTCCAGCAAGCGGCCCAAGAGCTTTTGTTAAGTGGATTCAAAGTGACTTGGGAAGAAATTAAACCAAAGCCTAAAGATAGCGAAAGCAAGAGCGGCAAGCGGGTCAAATATATTTGCCCGCATACTGAATGCGATACCAACGCGCTATCAAAACAAAATGCCCAGCTCGGCTGCACTATCCACAATGCACCCTTAATTCCTCAGGAATAAATTCCCCACATTAACAGTAAAAAAAGCCCTCACGGATATTCCGATGAGGGCTTTTTGTTGCGCTCAGGGAAACGCTTAGGCGCTATCCCCATTAGCTGTTTTATCCAGCGGATAAATGTAGAGATCATTCTCGATAAGTTGTTTACCAATAAGGCGGATGCAAATGCCGCCATCTTTTTCACGGTTCCAAGCTGCACCAACGGTCTCAAGATGAGATTTTCTACCGTAGCCTCTTTGTGTTTTTACCGTCCAATCGGGTTTATTATTGCTTTCCTCTGCGGGGGTTTCATGTGGGGTTGCATCAGTCATTTTACGTCTCTTTCTGTTATGGCTTCGCTTAATTGCGAGCCGATAACTGGAAAAGCGCATTTGCCCATCAGGGTGTCATAGCCAACACGTTTAAGCGGGCAGGCTATTGATGGCCTGAGGGGTATATGCGATCCAGTGATCCGTTAAGGCTCGTTGTTTAGGCGCAAGCACATGGCGCACAGAAAAGAAGCTGATTGTGCAAACACATCACCTGAAATTAGGAAAACGCGAGGAAGAAAACATAGGGCGGCAACTAAGCTGGCTCCATCAGTAACCACATCAACACTTGGAGATAATAAATGATGGACAAGAATAGCCTATTTAACACAGTGATGGCCGATGTGCCGCGCGGCAATACTGCCAAGCATCTATGGCAACAGCAACAACCCAAAGCCCATTGGCAAAGCCCACAAGCCCTATATGCAAGTGATGATCTCGCCTATGACCCTCATAACCCGCAGGGCAAAGTACTGTTTGGCGCTCTTGGTGAAAAACTTATCGGCATCAGTGATGACAGACATATTTTAACGGTCGCAGGTACACGCGCAGGCAAGACGCTGACCGTCGATGCCAACCTGTTTTTCTATGATGGGAATGCAGTAGTTATTGACCCCAAAGGCGGCTCCGCCATGAACACAGCCGTTGCTCGTGCAAAATCGGGACAGGATGTATTTGTCATTGATCCCTTTAAAGTCGTCAAAGGAGAAGCTGCCAAGTACCGCGTGACCTTCAATTTCCTCTCAGGACTAACGCTGGATAATCCCTATATCATTGAGGATACGGTCGATATTGTTGACGCCATTATCAAAACCACAGGCAATGAAAAAGACCCTCACTGGAATGAATCCGCAGGTGATTTTCTAGGTGGCCTCTGCCTCCATACTTGTTTCAGCAAAAAAATTAAAGAGGAAGACAGGCATTTAGGCACTGTACGCCGCCTCGCCATGCAAGCGTTAACGCCCACTAGTGAAGAAGACGAAACACCCCTGTTACAAACAGAGATGCTGGATACAGCCGAAAGTCTACACAAGGCAGGTCATCCGTTTATCGCTGAAACTATCAGCGAAAGCGCCACCAGCTTCTATGAAATGAGTGAGGATGAGAACAGTAGCGTTTTATCAACACTGCGCCGCCATTTGAAATTTCTGTCCTTCCCTGCCATGCGCAAGGTAAAAGCCAAAAACAAATTTAATCTACGCGACTTGAAACGCGCAGGAAAAGGCATGACGATCTATATTGTCCTGCCCGCAACCCGCATGGGCATGTGCAGCCGTTTCAATCGACTTTTCATCAATCGCCTGCTGGCCGATATGGAGCGCGTTCCAGAAAAACCAAAGCATCCTATATTGCTTATTTTGGACGAATTCCCAGTCCTTGGTTATATGCGTCAAATTGAGGACGCGGCTGGGCAAATGGCTTCTTTTGGCATCAAAATGTGGATTATTTTGCAAGACCTCGGCCAAGGCAAAGCGCTTTACAAAGAACGCTTCGAGAGCTTCATCGCAAATGCAGGCGTATTTCAAGCCTTCGGCAATGTGGACAATGTGACCACCGTCTACATCTCAAAGCGCCTTGGTAAAACGCCTGTGGTCACAACAACGGCCAAGGAAGTCGATGCAGGATCACGAGAGAAAGGCTTAACAGGGCGGGATGAACATTTCGAACAATATGATCTGGCCACGCCCGATGAAATCAGTCGCTTGTTTGCTCGTTGCGACCCTATGAAACGCCAGATCATCATGCATGCGGGGCTTAACCCTTATATCATCCAACGGGTGGAGCATTATCTGCGGGGTGATCCCATCGGGCGGCATTTACAAGGCTGTTGAAGTGCTTTTGCGCATCTGCGTTTTTAAATCATCCATGGCATTTAAAAAACCTTCATAGAAATAAACAGAATCCTCATTGAGAACGGGTGAAATTTCGTTCTCAATATTTTGTTTTCGCTCATTGGCTCTAGGGTGAAGGCTATCGTTTGACGGGAAAACGCCGTTCAATGACAGCCATGTTTCATGAAGATTGAGCAACTCCATTGAAATCAAAGGTGCTGCTTGCTGCGCAGGATGCAAATGGAACGCGGCATTGTCACTAGCTTGATTGGCATGGATGATTTTTAGGAAATGCTGAACCGCCAAGGTGTCTGCTTCCAGCTCCACCGCTTTACTAGCTTTTGCATTGAGATGGTCTAACTGACAGTGGGCAATTTCATGACACAAAATAAACCCGAGAATACCCTTTGAAAGCATATGAGAAAATTCCAAGCACTGCTTGTATTTCTCCATATAATGCCAAAAGCCCTCCCTGACCGTTTGATACATGTGGGCATCATTATAAAGCAGAAGCATATTGCCAAGGTTTTCAATTAGCTTTGACCATTCTTCATCATCCAAGACTTCGAATGTCGCAATGCAGGCGTAATGGGCTAGCCCAAAAGTCCAGAAATCAAATGTTTCATCGAGTATGATTTGATCACCAGCAGCACCCTTAGCGGCAAAAGTCGTGGTCATTTTGAAACTGCCTGATATAAATTCAATAGTATCTGTGGGCAAGCTTAACGTTAGCAAAAGATCGCCAAACATTTTTTCATGGTAAGTATCGACGACTTTTTGATTTTCTACAGGATCAAAAGAACGCCCTGTCCAAGACGCCACTGTTTCTGCGGCCTCAATAGATTGAGGCGTTGTTATAAACTTCCCCTTTGGCCGCCAGTTTTTTCCTTTGTCCACACATCGCCCTACTCATTCAATAAATGAATAGATTATTGCGCTTTAAGGGTTATGTAAATAGGGCTTTATTATCGAGCTGGCGGCAATATTGTCGAGGGCTTTGGTTTGGCCTGTTTTATTTCTTCCGCCAAGAGGTAATCTGCCACCTTCCCAAATTCTTTCATCTGGTGATCAGGGCCACCTTTCGAGGCCATTTCTCTAGCAAGCACTCCCGCATTATGGCTGGGTGGTAGGCCATCATGATCTGTAACAGTTAGATCACACTTACCTGTTTCCACAAGAGCTTCAACCCATTCATAACGCCCCGTTCCTGCCAGATAAAATACAATTGGCAAATTGCTGTCTTGCAAAATCAGGTTAGCATTAGCGCCATTTTCAAGGGCTTCAACAAAATGTTCAAGACTGCCCCACTCAATTGACAATCGCAGCTTGTCGTTCATGCTGTCACATTCAGAAATTATTTTGTCTATTTTATCCATTCGCTTTTTTTCTTGTAGTTTTGCTGTGGGCGAAAACTCACCAGAATTAGCAAACTCCCTGATGTCATCATCACTTTCTTGCTCTGTATCAGCAACTCTCATGGACTGGATGTCGGCTAATAATTGTGGATAATATTGCACCTTACCGCTGAGATACCGCATGGCATTATAGGGCGATGAATTTGAAACATCTTCATAGGGGGCAAGCGTTTCCCCTTCATCCAATATAAGCCAGCCACGGTTTCTTGCCCCGCTTATTGCGCAGATATTGTCTTCCTCATCCATATTGACAGCATCCAAAGAAATAACTGAGGCAAAACCAGAGGTAAGCGGCTTCATGATAAACGTAATCATGCCAGAATTGGCAACCGCTGCGCCAGATAATACGTGGCGGGCTATTTCATTGCCGCCCGCAATTTTAATCAAGCTAGGCGTATGAGTAAAGCTGCCCCTGTGGAAGCCTTCGCTTAAAGTTTGGAATTGGTTAGTATCCCTAATCTTGAATAAAGTTAGGGTTTCATAACACGTCAGAAGTTTTTCTTTGTCATGGTTGGTGACAAACAACCGCGTTTCCAAGACATAAGGTGCTCGGGCAACGTAGCTGGCATAATGACCATCTAGCTTGCCATGGAGTTCCTCCTGATTTTTCACGTCACCTGTGCTGAAAAAATCAGCAAGCATGGCCGCTGCCTGCACTTCCTTTGGAAATTTAAACAGCTCAAGTTGCTTTTCACTCACCCAATTAAACAAGATCAGAAATTCTTTAACCATACGCACAGTAGCAACGGACGGCTCCTGTTTATAGGAAGGGTCAAGAAAGCGGCCAATTGTTGTATCGCTGATACTGCCTGATATTTTCTCCCAGCCCGTGATATACTCAGCAACTCTGAATTTTGTCCATTTCTGATTATTGTGCCGATTAGTCGCCATAAACTTAGCCAAGCTTGAGGCAAGAAACTGAACGGTTTCCGAACTGTTTTCGGTCATAACTACTCCCTATTACAAATGTATTTTATGTTTCTTATGACAATAGAGAATATCGCATAACTTGCAATGTATCACTCGTGGAAAGCGCGAGGAAAATTCCAGATTCTTTGTGAGCAATATACCCTGCCACTTCCGTTTTATTTTCAAAACGGCTGACAGCAGGAAGGTGGTTTAAGGTCAATACATGACCCATGTCAGCCGAGAAAGGTATTATGACATGGATTTAAGGCCTGTTACATTTTGGAATTATTTCTCAGTACAAAGCGGCACTTACAAAAATAGCGGCCAGTTCACAAAGGTGACAATAAGGGCACTCACCCCCACCCGCCGCAAGCTCGTTGATAGATCAAGCATCGTCTTTGGGGTTATCTTTGCAGCATTGTTGGTGATCGGTGTTTTCCCTCCTGTGATGGATGGCATTAATCATCCCATGGCGCTTTTAATCATCCCCCTCTTTGGCGGCGGTTTTTATATTCTTGCCACCGCATTGCTGATCCTGTTCCTACGCAAAGAAAAAGTGATCATCATTGATGAACATTTTGTGAAAATTCAGTGGCGGATTTTCTTTTGGTCCACCTATGACCGTACAAAACCTTTGGCGTTTACTGAGAAAAGTTACTCGCCGCTTTCCAACAAGAAACTTGAAGAAGAGCTGATCAATGAAAAGCTACAACAGCAAGGCGTTAAGAAAAAATACAAAGCCTATTACACCTACTCTAAGCAAGTAATCATTGAACATGAAGGCATCCCATCCCTTGTTTTCCCCATACATGGCGTTGTTCTGGCAGGCCAAGTGCGCTGTCGCCTGCAAGCCATTCTAAATGACATTCCCATTGGTGGAGCCAAAAAGATTGCCGCAACACCTGAGGAAGTATGGCGCAATCAGGCGGGCGATTTGACACATAAATAAGGAGACAAAATATGAGCGGCAAAGGATTAGCAGGAGCTGGTAATGTCAGTGGGTCATTTGGGGCAAGTGCATCAAGCTCAAGTGGTGCCAAAGGGCAAAGCCAATCATCCGCAACAAGCGGTAAAAGCAGCGCGTCAGTGAAGGCAAGTTACAGCTATACAAGCTCAAAACCGACTTCAAGCCAATCACCCTCGCCATCCGTTAATGTTAGTTTCAACAACAACGTCAAAGCTTTCACGCCATCACAAGTAAGAAACACTTCATTCAAGCACACGGTGCAGAATGAACTTGCCCTGAAAAATGAGAAAACGCAGGTGCTATATTCCAATCAAAAAAATTGGGAACAAAATATACGCAAAAAGCTGGTCGCCAAGGCATTTCCTGAGCCGACCAATGATATGATGCATATCCGCAACCGCAATATTAATAGCGAATACAGCGAGCGGCTCAAAGCCCATCAAAATGCACAACAGCATATTCAAGTCCGCTTTGATCAGCAGATCACAAAAGTTCGTGCCAGCGGTGAAACTCTGTCAAAAAGTTTTGAAAAGCCCGCACATCAAAAGGGCTATGAACGGCCCAAGATACGCAGACCGAAAAAAGCCCAGACACGCGATAAAGGTCGCAGCCGCTAGATGGGGAAAGCACGAGGAAAAAGTCTCAATTATGGCAGCAATATGGCTTCACTATAGAAAGTGAGGCTATTATGAATTCGAAACAATTATTACAATTAACCATGTGGTGCTTTGGCATTGTCTGCCTTGGCTCCTTCGCCATCAGCCTAAATGGGTTTGATGCTATCCTTAACGCAGAGCAGGTTAGCTTTGTAAATTCTGCACTAGCACTGGTTATCGCAAGTATCTCAAGTGTGTTGATCTACTTGGGGTGGGCGTGGCTCTTTTACTGCGTTAAGCTATGTAATACCAAACGCTCGCTGAGTGCTGTGATGCTCATCGGGGTTGTGATGCTGGGCTGCATTTTCGGTGTCTCCTCTGTCCCCGGTGTTGTTGGCATGGCAGGTGATAAACCTCTGAACATCCACGTTGATCATACATTCATGTTGTGGGAAGGCGATTTTGAACAATTACAGCTTTATCAAAAATCTATTGTGTCCTTTAAACATGAGTTAGCCATTGAGCGAGACCGCTATCATCAGCGCGGGCAAGACGAATTTGATACGGGTGCGCAGACAAATACGCGAGGCGCGGGGGCTGTCAGTTCTGGTCAGATTGCCATTGGCAAACAACTCAGCGCCCTTATTACCCAACTAGATACAGCCACCTTTGAATTGGATGAACAGATTAAAAGCGGCCAGCGTATATTAGATAAAGCCCGCAAAGCTGTTGCCAAGATAAAGTCGCCCAAAATTAAAATGGAAAAAATCGCCCCTTATGCTGACCAGTTACGCACTATTCTCGTGTCCATTAAAAGCCGTGACTTGTCAGGTATGATTGAGCGTGTCGTAAGCTCTCTCCATCGCGAACTAGACAGCCGTATCCAATGGGCGAAAGGTGCGGAACTGCGCAATCGTCAGAAGTTAGTTATTGCGGCTATTCGTGATGAGCTAGACGCTACAGCCGAGCAGGTTAATACCCACCTTGAAAAGCTAGACGAGCTGAAACTCAAACAAGTGCATGAATTTGAGCGCCTTACTGCAATGGAAGCTTGTTTTACTTATTTTTCCAGCCTGATAACGATCTGGGCCACATCACTCATTATCGATAGTTTCGGCTATCTAGTGCTGTGCTTGCTTCTTGTGCAAACACACTGGCTGGATAAAGAAAGGATTCACAATCATAAAGTCCGCAATACAACAGTTGAAGACATCCGCATTGCCAAAGATGCTGACGCTTTCTCTGGCCGACTTGGCCCACCTAATAAGGTCATGGATCGGATGGATGAGAACCATTACAGCCTGAGAGACAAGGATGAAAACACGACTGCAAACAGGGAGAATAAAGATGATGAATAAAATAGCCCAGTTTTTTGATCTCTTAAACCTTCATGCTAAAACCATTGGCATTACCGCCTTCATCCTCTGGCTTTTCATCTTGGCGATGGTCATCATATTCACTCATCCTGAGGCACTTGATATCAATGCAGAAATCCCCGATGACCCACGGCCAAAGTGCAAGACCATGCCAGATGGTCATAAAGTATGTGACAGGTGATATGATGGAAAAAAATAACAAAAAAATATGGGCTATTAGACTTCCGCTATTGCTGGCTTTCATAACCCTGCAAGGGTGCAAAGAACAAGGCGCATCAGATACAACAGACTACTGCCAGTCCAAAGACATGCCTTTTGAGGCAGTAGAAGCCTCACCAGCAGCCTTACAGACGATTAACCGCATCGCTGTGACCATGGGGATCAAAAACGATTTTAAGGTCATTGGTGGTAAATTCTTGAAAAGAACGCCCATAGCTGCGGCATTTATCTGCGGGAATGTTCGCCACGTAATCTATGATGTGGAGAAATATAACTGGTTCGATGAGAATGTGACCGATTGGCAAACCTTGGGGGTTCTCACCCATGAGCTTGGCCACCATGCTGGCAACCATATGATGGTTGATAATAAACCTCAAAAATTGCAAGAACTTGAGGCTGATTATCTCGCTGGTTTTACGACTGCACGACTGGGGGCAACTCTTAAAGAAGCATACAGCTTCACAAACATTCTTAGTGAAAAAGGCAGCAAATCCCACCCTCCTCGTGCTGATCGTCGTGCTATTGCTATTAAAGGATGGAAAGATGCTCAAGAACAACAATCATGGGAGCGCAAGCAATGTGTTCGCGATGACTGGTCAGGCGAAAGCTTCCCGCTATATGGAGACATGTGCCGTGTCGTCAACTTTTGCAGTGGTGGCAAAATTGCCCCACGCGTGGCCTGTCATAAAGAAGGTGAAACATGGGTTATTCAAGGTTAAAACAGATCATATTGTTTGGCTTTACTTTCAGTTTCTTTCCACTCTTTCGATTGTGCTTCATGTTCAAGCCATGCTTTTACAAATTCCACAGCACTTTCATAAGCCAGAATATCGCCTGTAGGAGCATGGTGGGAACGATAGCCAGTCTCAGTCATTGGTAGTGGTGATCTGGCAGGCTCAAGGCATTCGATCTCAAGGTGAGAGATATGATTTTCAGGTGTACGACCGACCTTGAACTTGTCCTGCCAGAAACGCACTTCAATTTTATAGCCTTGCCATTGGATGATTTCAGAAATATAGCTCATGATCAAACCCCCTGCGCTATATAATCGGTGTTCATAATGGTAACTTCGCTGATGTCACCGCCCCAAAGCATATCACGGGCGAATAGAGCTACATCGAAATAGAACCGTAATTTTTCAGGAATTTGATCAAGTGTACCTGTGCTTTCAAGATAGTCATCTGCATATTCTTCGGCTGTACCTTCAAACAGATAAACATCGTCAAGGCTGCTTAGTATGTCGTCTATGTCATAGTTTAGATCAGAAGCCAGATAGATCGCTTTGATCAAGTCTTCACCGTCCAAAATTTCAAACTCGTCAAACCATTGTTCAAGATTAGCCTGATTAACACTCAAAGCTTTAAACAGTTCGTAGTTGTCGCCGTCGATGTACTGGATTTCAAACTCATCCACTTCATCACCATATTCATTGCGGTGAGTGGCAGCTTGGTTTGTGTAGTCATCATATGTCTTGAAATAAAAGCCGGTGGCGGAAATGTCGTAAGGGGTAGCGTGATATAAATTTTTCATCTTGGATCTCCTTGTTTTGTTGCAAGGAGAGGCTTGGCTGAAAGCAAAGACACGCCAAAGCCTTCACGGAAAGCGACACCTCAGGTGTGGCGCGCCTCTGGGAGCGGAAGGTCTGTTGCGGGGCTGAGTGCAGCCGTTAAAAGTCTCCTCCTCAAAACACGGTAATCCAAAGAGGAAACTCACGCGGCCTACTCCCCTTCGTTCTAACCACCGCTTTCATCATTTTCAGATCATGAAGTTGCCGAAGTGGCCTTAATCACCAGTGCAATCTTTGTAATGTGTGTCTCTGTAATTCGTTCCTTGTAAGCGTCAACCTCCTACCTGTACGTGCCTTTGTCGGGCTGGGCAGAAAGGCTCCGACAGGCGGGGTCTCCTGACAAGGAGGATCACATGAGACTGATCACACGATATGAACTAGCAACTAAAACCACTAATGAACTACGAGGCATTCTCCGCGAATGTTTCAATGCAATGGCAAAAAGCACAAAAGACAGCCCAGAGCGCAGCAATGCTCTGGCTTCCATCGAGAACGTTCAACGTGAACTTGGCCTTCGGGTATGGGAGCCTTGATGCTCCCGCTATCATATGACAGTAATCATACTTTGATCTTACTATCGTCATATGCTATACTGTGAGTATAGGAGAGTTTATTATGACGATGACACGCAAAACAATTACAATTCCTGAATCTATGGATGGATGGGTTAAAAGTCAGATCGGTGCAGGCCGCTACGGCAATGACAGCGAATATTTCCGTGACCTAATCCGCCATGACCAAGAAAAGCAAGCCAAGCTGGAAGCTTTACGTGCTGCTGTGGATGCGGGACGCAATAGCGGCATTTCTGATCGCTCTATGGATGATATTTTAAGAGAAGCAAGAGCAGAAACGTAAAATGCAATATAAGCTTTCAGAGAAAGGAGCGGCAAGACATTGACAACCTAACACGCTCTTTCCTTCATCAATCCCACATTATTTATTATGAACTGCGCGATGATTATATACTCATTATTCGCGTACTTCATGCACAACAAGACCCTATGCGACATCTTTGATAACATCCAAGCAGAAATGGCCTTCGTAGGTGGGAACCATGATTGCTGCTACTCAAATCTCCAGCAAATAATCAATCACCGCCATGATCTCATTAAATCCACTGGCATTGCCAGATTTCAGGCAATCACTTGCCAAGTTTTCTAATTCCTCAAGCAATCGCTTGCGGGGCCATTTTTCATGATAGCCAAGACCGATTATGTGCATGGCTTTTACTTCTGTTTTCGATAGGCATTCATCACTTCGCATTGCATCCAAAATCCCCATTTGTGGCACGTTTAATTGTATTGTGAGACACATTAAATGTGCGCGCTATTGCCGCCATGGACATGGTATCGGCCTCAACCATTTTACGTGCTGCGGCAATTTGGGCTTTTGTCAGGCTTGGTGGTCTGCCAAGACGCACACCACTGGCTTTACGTGCAGCAATCCCGCCTTTGGTGCGCTCAGCATTGATATCGCTCTCATGCTCGCTTATGCCTGCGAATATCGTGTAATTTAGCTTGCCGCTGGATGTTCTAATATCCATGCTCTGGGTGAGGGAGCAAAACTGCATATCCCGCTCTTCTAGCCAAACTCGTAGCTTTAACAGCTCAAAGGCAACCCTGCCTAGACGATCTTGCCTCTGCACAATAAGAGTATCATCTGCTTTCATCGCATTTAGAGCTTCACTAAGGCCTTTGCGTGGAAATATTCGCCCCGAGATGCCAATATCGGTGTAAATAGCATCACAGCCAGCTTTATTGAGCGCAATGAGCTGAGCATCAATATTTTGTTCCTTGGTGGAGCACCGCGCATAGCCGATCTTCCTGCCAATATGTGATTTTTCTGAAATATTACTCATAATCCCAATATCTCCTTGCCAAAAATGATCCTTTTCTGCGCAGGGTCATTGTGTGGTTTCCTTCCATACCTGAATTTTCCTAAAGCTTTATTTTCAAACAACTATTTTATTTCCATAATATTCTGATATACAAATTGCCACAAAGGATCGTTATTGACGCTCTCCAACAGAGTATTACGTAGATCTGCATTTGACTGCACCAGCCTTGTAAATCCAGAGTTTTATCCACAAAAACTATGCACTCCCCCAAGCATAAAAACTCCGTCTTTTGTTAGCCAAAATACCAGTAAAATGTACGAAACTTGCGTACTACAATTTTATAGTGTAGTTTACCATGCAGTAATTAATGCAAGAGAGATGGGCAAAAGCCCGCCAAGCATTATCTGGGATAAAATAAGGAGGGCGAATATGGCTCTACCAAATATTAAAGATTTTAAGAATGCTGTTGGCGCTGCGGTTATCGCAGGTAGCCTAGCTTTCACACCCGCCACGGCAGGTGCGAATGATGATGAAGTTGCTTCTGTTGATAATTTTCAGGAATATAGTATCTATACTCAGTCTATAATGCATACAAGAAGAAATAACGCAGTAGGTATTGCGGTTAAGCTTGGCATAGACGTAAAGGGCCTTACTATTGAACAAGCAAAAAATCACATTGAAAATACGTGTATGGGTAGCATACCAGCCAAAGCTTTTGTTGAGAGAGACCCCACACTCGTTCATACCAAAATGTATTTTTCATTTGAAGGTATTGAAAGCAACACAAAATATAATGCAGATACGATGCAAGAAGGCTGTGATAAATATTCTAACATTTATAATGGAAAAATTGCTAAGCGCTTGGCAAAAGTAAGCTTTAATTATATTAGTTCAGATTAGATCTGACATTCGTTGCGATCGAAAAGGGTTGCAAGGATGAGAGTTACCGGTTTTGATGTTGGTGCTTATTCAACATTAAAACTTTAAAGAGGTAACTCTCAT